>Ga0310900_10000519_pt1 | contig 13250 bp, 8 predicted proteins | sample C24D1metaG_FD_203879 | JGI IMG/M metagenome (GOLD analysis project Ga0310900, IMG submission 203879) | Lab incubated soil microbial communities from West Virginia University Organic Research Farm, Morgantown, WV, United States - C24D1 | ecosystem: Environmental > Terrestrial > Soil >...
CTCGCCAGTCACGGGATCGTGCGGCGAGCACCCCGCCTGCGGCGGGCGCAAAACGCCGCTCGAGCGCAGGTGCCTGCCAATGCGCCGGCCGGCCGGCGGCGAGGAACGCCGTGCCGCGCGCCGTCGCCTCGCGGAGCTCGGGCCGGTCGACCGGGACGGTCGTGAGATCGGCAACCGCCTGGCACAGGTAATCGCTGCGCGCAAGGCCACCGGTTATCACCAGCGCCGCGAGCGGTCCCGAGTCGCGCATGAGCTCGAGATTGAAGGAGATCATGAACGCCATGCTCTCGACGACGGCGATCACCCGTTCGAGCTCTTCCCCGTCGCCGCAGAACTCGATCGGGAAGTCAGGTTTCCACCAGGGCGACCCGAGTCCGCCCACCCCGTTGATAAAGAGCGGCGCATGCGCCGGAGCGGGTCCGCGCAGCGCCTGGACCGCGCGGCCGACGTCGAGCACGACGCGCGACTGGAGCCAGTCGAGCGCGCTCGCCGCGCCGTTGACGGTGCCCTCGAGGCTGCATACGACGCGCGATCCATCGGAGAAGAGGACGCTCTTGAGCAATCCGTCAACGGGGCGGGCGGCGGCGGTGATGGCCCGCTGCAGAAACGCACCGGTGCCGGCGTTGAGCCACGCCTGATCGGGGTCGAGCTCGCCATGAGCGAACACAGCGGCGGCCTGATCCCCGGTGCAGGCCCTGAACGGAATGTCCCGCGCGCCGATCCGCAAGGTGCCATAGGTGTGCAGCGTCGGGACCGGTTGCGGCAACGCGCTTGCCGGTACGCCGAAGATGTCGAGGAGCTCCGGCACCCAGTCCTGCGTCGCAGGGTCGAACAGCAGCGTGCGGGCCGCGTTCGATGGATCGACGCATACGGGCCGCTCCTCGAGCAGACGGCACAGAAGGAAGCTCGATAGCGGACCCGCAGCCAACCGGTTCGCAGTGGCCGCGGTGCGCACGGCGGGGAGCCTCTCCAGGCACCAGCGCAACTTGTTCGCGCCGTAGTGAGGCGAGAGGACGAGACCGGTGCGCTCGCGTACCCACTCGGCCCGGGGCCGCAGCCGCTCGAGGAAGCCGGCATCGCGCCGATCCTGCCAGGAGAGGGCGGCTGACAGCGCACGGCCATCGGACCGGTCCCAGCAGACCACGGTCGAGCGCTGGCAGGCGAGGCCGGCGGCGACGATCTCGCGGCCGCGCGCGGCGACGCTGTCGCAAACGTCCTGCGCCGCGATGCGCAGCGACGTCACCAGCTCATCGGCGTCGTGCTCGACGCGATCGTGGCCGATGCGACGCGTCGCGACGGGGACCTGCGCCTCCGCCACATCGCGCCCCGTCGTATCGAACAAGATGGCGCGGCTTGCGTGCCCGCCCTGGTCCAGGGCCAGTATCAGATCGCCCGCGTCGCCTGCGGGCCGCTGCTCACGACGCGGCCCCGCGAGCTCGCTCCCGACCCGGTTGAGTTCCGCTTCCAGGCTCATGCTGCCGGCTTGCTGGTCCCGGCCGCGATCATCCGCCGCTGCTCGCCGCGTACTGCATCTGAAGCGCTCGTACCGTCATGGTCTCGACGAAGCCCGCGCCCCGAGCGCAAACCGCTCGCGCCGTCGGCGCGTCGCGAATCTCGTAGATTGCCCACTCCCACGGACCCGGCCACAACCGGGCATCGCCCGGCGGCAACCGCTCTACATTGCAGAAAAGGAACTCGGGCGCGAGCGCGCCCGCCGCGGCACGCGCGGCTTCGTTGTAGCCGTCGAGCACCCAGCCGATACGCGGGCGTCCCCTGCGGCGCAGCTCCTCGAGACAGGGTCGATCAAATGATATGAGTACGCAGCGATCGAGTAACTCCGGCAGGCATGCCATGACTTGGTCCAGAACCACGGCCTGGCCGAACCGCCGCAGGCTCGCGCGCTTTATCTCGACGAACGCGATGACACCGGGCCAGCGTGCGAGCGCCGACGCAAACTGCTGCAGCGAGCAAGGTCGGATCTCCGCATGGGCGACCCCGAATCGCCCGGGCTCGCCCATCGGCAGGCTCGAGATCTCGGACCACGCGAGGTCGAACACCGAGTCCGAACGACCGTTCATGCGCCGGAAGTCTGCGTCGTGAAGAAGCAGGGGAACGCGGTCCGAGCTCAGCTGCACGTCGAGCTCGACGTGCCTCACGCCTAAGTCCACGGCGGACTGCAGCGCCTCGAGGGTGTTCTCCGGGAACTCGGCCGCGTTGCCGCGGTGCGCGATGATCGTCGGCAACGAAACATCCATGCTGCGGATATTACTTAATGCAGCCGCAGTGACGCCTGCAAGCGGCGTAGCGCGGGATGCGAACTCTCGCAAGAGACACGCCTGACCGCAGGTTGACCAAATTCGTCACCCGGGGGACCACCCCGACCCGCGGTATATGCGTGATTTTCAAGCGCTTCCGCCATGGCATGCAACTTGCTGCTCATTGGTGCGCACGGGCGAAAGGTAGTTACGAATCGCATGAACCTCGACGTTCTCGAAGTCATCGCATTGCTGTTTCCGGAGCCCAGCCGCGCCAGGGAAGGGAGCGTGCAGTCGGTGCTCGCGCTGGTGCGCGATGAGCAGGGCCTGATTGAACTGAAGAGCCTCCGTCCAGACGTGGCGCTCATCAAGCGCGCGCGTGTAACCGGGCGGGTGAATTGCGGCACGCCGATCCTCGATCCCATCACCCGCGAAGTGATGGGCTACGAGATCGACCCGATAATGCTCCCTGCGGCCTGACCCGGTCCTGAGGCGAACCCCGCTGATCCCTTCGCCGCGTACGTTATAGTCCGCGCGGCCCGGGGCGGCCATCCGCCCGCCGCCCATGGGGAGTAGAGATGCGCCGTCTGCTTGCGTTGCTGCTCATCGCGGCCTTCACCAGTCCTATTGCTGCACAGCCGCTCGAGGTCCCCGCCGAGCTGCGTGGCTGGGAAGCGTGGGTGCTCGATGGTCGCGAGCACCTGCGCTGCCCCATGCTGGACGGCGGGAGCGTCAACGCGCCGGACGGCCGGATCTGCGTCTGGCCCGGACCGATCGAAATCGGGGCGGGCGCGACTGGCGCGCAATTCGCGCAGGACGTCGAGGTTCTGGCACCGGGCGTCCTGACGCTGCCCGGCGATCGGACCGCTTGGCCGCTGGACGTCACCGTCGACGGCCGCGCTGCGCCAGTAATCGAGCGCGATGGCCGGCCCCAAGTGCGACTGTCGTCGGGGACGCATCGGATCGCCGGTCGCCTCGCGTGGTCGCGGATGCCGGAAGCCGTGGCCTTGCCGGGATCGATCAGCCTGGTTGCGCTCACGGTCAACGGTGCGCGCGTCGCGTTGGCCGAGCGCGCGGGCGACAGCCTGCGACTGGGTGCGGCGCGCGAGCAGGCACAGGCCGACCAGCTCGACGTGCAGATCTACCGCAAGCTCACCGACGCGATTCCCGGCCTGCTGACCACGCGGCTCACATTGAATGTCGCCGGCCGCCCGCGCGAGGAAGTCATGGGGCCCCTGCTGCCCGCGGGCTTCGTTCCGATGCAGCTCGCAGGGCCCTTACCCGCGCGTTTGCAACCGGACGGGCGCTTGCGTGTTCAGGTCCGTCCGGGAACCTGGACGCTCGAGCTCACGGCCCGCAGCGTCTCGGCGCTCGAGAGTGTGCGGCGGCCAGACTCCGGTGTGGCGGAGGAGGTGTGGAGCTTCGAGCCGGTGGACCGGCTGCGGGCCTCGGCCATCGAGGGCCCGAGCAGCATCGATCCCTCGCAGGCCAATGTGCCGAGCGACTGGGCACATCTGCCCGCCTACCGTCTCTCCCCCGGTGACGAGATCACCGTGGCGGAGCGGAGTCGCGGCCCGGGGGACGAGGACCGCAACCAGATAGCCGTGGAGCGCAACCTCTGGTGGGACTTTGCCGGCACGGGCTACACCTTCCAGGATCTCGTCAGCGGACGGATGCAACAGGATTGGCGACTCGCTATGGCAGAACCCTACCGACTGCAGGGTGCACGCCAGAACGGACAACCGCTGCTCGTCACTCAGGGCGAGGACGACCGTGCGGGCATCGAGGTGAGGACGCCGGATCTTGGGATCGAGGCCACCGGCCGGATCGAGCAGCGCGGCGCTCTGCCGGCCTCGGGCTGGACGACGCGGCTTGCAAGTCTCGGGATCACGCTGCGCCTGCCGCCGGGACACCGGCTGCTCGCGGCGCCCGGTGTCGACAGCTCACCGTCCGCCTGGCTCGACCGCTGGCGGCTCCTCGACATCTTCGCCGTGCTGCTGGTGGCCGCCGTGGCCTTCCGCGTTGCCGGCGTGCCCGCGGCCGTGCTCTCGCTTGTGGCATACACGCTTACGCATCACGAGCTCCCCGCGCTTACCTGGGCGGCGCTCAACCTGCTGGTTGCGATCGCCATCGTGCGCGCCATGCCCGAAGGCCGGGTGCGCAAGTGGCTTGGTCACTGGCGCTCGGTCGGCCTCGCGATCGTGATCGTATTGCTCGTGCCCTTTGCGCTATCACAGGCGCGGCTTGCGTTCTTTCCGCAGCTCGAGCCCGCGGCCTGGCAGGGAGCGATGGACACGATCACGGTCACCGGTGCCCGGCAGGACGAGGCACCGCCGCCCGCGCCGGAAGCCGCCGCGGAGCAGTCGTTCCGCGCCCAGAAGAACGTCGCGCAGGACGCACCGCAGCAGGCCACGCTGGAACAGATCGTGGTCGGGGCAGAGGCGCCGGCCAGCCTCAAGTCGGCGAACGCCTATCTCAATCGATCGTCGGTCGTCGAGCGGTACGCGCCGGGGACTCAGCTGCAGAACGGGCCCGGGGTGCCGAACTGGAACTACCAGACGCACCGCCTGCAGTGGAGCGGCCCGGTCGAGCCATCGCAAACCATGCGCCTGGTCGTGCTCACGACGATCTGGGTGAGCTTGTGGCGCATCGTCGGCATCGTTCTCGTCGCGCTCGCGCTGTATGCGATCGTGCGCCTTGGCTATCCCTCCTTTGGCGTGCCGCGTCTCGACCGGTGGCTGCGGATCTCCCCTGCGACGGTCGCAATCCTGCTCGCGATCGCGCTGGCGCTCACCGCGCCGGAGACGCGCGCGCAGACGCCCTCGCCGGAGCTGCTGGAGGAGCTGAAGCAGCGGCTGTCACGACCACCGAAGTGCGCGCCGGATTGCGTCTCGATCGCCCGGGCACAGGTCGAGCTCGCAGCCGGCGCGCTCGAGGTCCGGCTCGAGGCGCACGCCCAGGCCTATGCGCCGCTCGCCTTGCCCGAGGCCCCACAGCGCTGGCAACCCGAGCAGGTGCTGATCGACGGCGCATCGGCGGGTGGTCTGGCCCGCGACGCAAGCGGTACGCTCCTGCTCGCGTTGCCCGAAGGCGTGCATGAAGTTACGCTCCGCGGCGCGCTGCCCGAGACGGATGCCTTGCGGCTCGTGTTCCGCGAACGGCCCGCGCGAATCCAGGTGAGCGCGCCGGGATGGCAGGTGGCCGGCGTCGATGAAGGACGGCTGCTCGCCGATTCGCTTAGCCTGATTCGGCCTGCTCGCGCGTCGGCCGGCGCCGGAGCCGATTCCGGGCCGGGCCGCGGCGAGGAATTTCCGCCCTTCGTGCGCGTCACCCGCGAGCTCAATCTCGGGCTCGACTGGACCGTGACGACCACCGTCGAAAGGCTCGCCCCCGCGCAGGGTGCGTTCACGCTGCGACTGCCGCTGCTCCCGGGCGAGGCGGTGTTGACGGCCGGTCTGCCGGTCGCCGACCGTGAGATCGAGCTCGCGATGCCCGCCGGCGACGCACACGCCGGCTGGACCTCGGCACTGTCGCGCGCGGACTCGCTCGAGCTTGTTGCTCCCCCCTCGACCGCGCATGCCGAGGTGTGGCGTTTCGTGGTCAGCCCGAGCTGGCATGTGCGATTCGAGGGCACGCCCGAGGTCATTGCGGCGCAAGTGAGCGGGGAACAATGGGTGCAGCACTTCGAGCCACGACCGGGGGAGACCCTGACGGTGACCGTGACGCGGCCGGTTGCCATCGAGGGTCCGACCTTTGCGTTCGAGAATGTCCGCCACGCGCTAACGCCCGGGCGCCGTTCCACCGATACCCGGCTTGAAATCGACTACCGCAGCACGCAGGGCGGTCGACACGCGATAGGGCTGCCCGAGGGCGCAAGACTGCGTCAGGTAATGGCTGATGGCACCCCACTGGTGATCCGCGATCAGGACGGTCGCCTCGAGTTACCGCTGCAACCCGGCGCTCACAATCTCCAGATCGAATGGCAGACCGACACGGGGGTGTCGCTTGCCACGCGGCCCGGTGCCGTAAAGCTCGGCGCACCAGTAAGCAACGTCGCGACGACCATCGAGGTGCCCGCGGGTCGCTGGTTGCTCGCGGCGGGCGGCGGCGGGGTGGGCCCCGCGATTCTCTACTGGGCGGAGCTCGCCGTCTTCGTCGCGCTCGCGCTGCTGCTGGGACGGCTCACGCGCTCTCCGCTCGCGACGCATGAGTGGTTGCTGGTCGGACTGGGCCTGAGCACGTTTTCCTGGGGCGTGCTGCTGCTGTTCGCGGTCTGGGTGTTCGCATTCGAGTGGCGGAGTCGATGGACGGCGGGGGTCGCGCCGTGGGTGTTCAACGCGACGCAGATCGTCCTCGCGCTCCTGACCTTGATTGCCCTCGGCAGCCTGCTCGCGGCGATTCCGAACGGCCTACTCGGCTCGCCCGACATGCATGTCACAGGCGCCGGTAGTGACCCCGGGCATCTCGAATGGTTCCACGACCGTGTCGTTGACGCGCTGCCGCGACCGGTGGCGATCTCGATCTCGATCTGGTTCTACAAGGCGGCGATGCTTGCCTGGGCGCTGTGGTTGAGCTTCGCAGTCGTGCGCTGGGTTCGCTGGGCGTGGGACGCGTTTGGCGCGCGCAAGCTCTGGCAGCGTACGAGCGGCCTGGTCAACCCCTTCCGCCGCGGGCCGGCGCAGCCGCAGCCGCCGGCCACGAGCGGGTGACGCGCACTCTGCGCATCACTGCTCTCAGATCGGATAGGCGCGCGCGAGCTGGAAGGAGAACGCGACGACCATCAGGATCACGAGCGGCCCGCCCGTGCGTTGTTCACGAGCGTCGACATCGTGAAATGGGATCCAGGCAAAAAAAACCCCGCTTGCGCGGGGTGTCTTGTAGCGCGGGACGCGCTTTGTTCTTTTTGTGCTGCTTTTTATTCTTGGCGTCCCCTGATCAACAATACTCAGGCTCCCTGCTTGCAGTCGTTCTCGCTTCCGGTCATCCCCTGCGGTTCTGTCCCTTCCTTCGGCTGGCGCCCACCCGACCAACCACCATTCATCGGGTGGACGAGCACTGAGTAGCAATGAACGTGCCAGCGGGATAACGTCCTTTAATATCAATTACTTGCTGGAGACATGTAGAGTTGAGCCTACACCGGACCGCGCAGCGCGTCCCGGTGCGTAAAGAAAGCCGACAAGTCGGCACCGCGGCGGGTGAGCGCTTCGAGCAAAGGCAGCCCGGGTCGGTCGCGCGGCGGTCAAAACGCGCTGATCCCGGTCAGCTCGCGACCGATCGTGAGCTGGTGGATGGTCTCCGTACCTTCATAGGTAATGACGCTTTCCAGGTTGAGGGCGTGCCGGATCGGCACGTACTCCGCACTGATCCCCGCGCCGCCCAGCATGTCGCGCGCGTCGCGCGCCACGTCGATCGCCATGCGGCAGTTGTTCCACTTGGCGAGCGAAACCTGTGCAGGCGTCATCCTGCCGGCATCCTTGAGTCGCCCGAGCTGCAGGGACATGAGCTGCGCGGTCGTGATGCCGCGGGCCATGCTGGCGAGCCGGATCTGGATCGCCTGGTTGGCCGCCAGCGGACGATCGAAGAGCACCCGGGTCTTCGTATAGTCGAGCAGCTGCGCGAGGCAGGCCTGCGCGGCGCCGATCACGCCCCAGGTGATCCCGTAACGCGCCTGGGTCAGACACGAGAGCGGCGCCTTGAGCCCGACGGTGCTTCCCGGCAGCACGTTCTCCTCGGGCACGACGACGTCCTCGAAGAACAGCGCGCCCGTGGCGGAGGCGCGGAGCGAGAACTTGCGCTCGATCTCCGGCGTCGCAAATCCCTTCGTGCCGCGCTCGACGATGAATCCGCGGATTCCCTCGTCGGTGCGCGCCCAGACGACCGCGAGATCCGCAATGGGCGCGTTCGTGATCCACATCTTTGCGCCGTTCAGCACCCAGTCGCGCCCGCGGCGCTTGGCGTGCGTCTTCATGTTGGCCGGATCGGATCCGCCGTGCGGCTCGGTGAGGCCGAAGCAGCCGATCAGCTCGCCCTTCGCCATCCGCGGCAGGTACTTGCGCCGCTGCTCCTCGCTGCCGAAGGCATGGATCGGGTACATGCAGAGGCTCGATTGCACCGAGACGAAGCTCCGAATCCCCGAGTCGCCGCGCTCGAGCTCCTGGCAGATCAGCCCGTAGCTCACCGAGTTCATACCCGCGCAGCCGTAACCCTCGAGCGAGCTGCCGAGTAGTCCGAGCTCCGCAAGGCCCGGGATCAGCTCGCGCGGAAAGGTGTGCTCCTCGAAGTGCTTCTGGATCGACGGCAGGATCTCATCGTCGACGAAGCGGGCGACGGAATCCTGCACGAGCTGTTCGTCTTCGCCGAGCAGGCTGCGCACGTCGTACAGGTCGAGCGGGTTGAGCGCCCGGCTCGTCGCAGGCTTGCCCGACAGGGCGGGGGAGGCGACCAATGCGGTGCCCTCGAGTCAGTGTCCGGGGCGGCATCTTAGCGCCCACGACCGACCTGGGCGAACGAGAACCGCGCCCGAAACGGACGGGCCGCCTTGCGGCGGCCCGTCTAGGTCCTAGGGAACGGACCGGTTCAGCCGGCAGTCATGCCGAGCGTCGTCAACAGCTCGTCCGTGCGGGTCTTGACCTGCTGAGCCAGGGTCACGGCCTGCTCCAGGTCGCCGGCAGCCTGAGCTTCCGTCGCCTGGCTCCACATGCTATTCGCTTCCGCGAGACCAGTCTTGACGCCGTCGAGCGTAGCGGCGTCCATTCCCTTCGGGAGCTTTTTCGACTTCGAGAGTACGTCGACGCGGCTCTGGATCGCTGCTACGGCCTCCGGGACGCTGCTGGAGAGGGTGCTCCACTCACCGGCGTACGTGTCCAACATCTCGGTCTTCTTGGCGGCCGCCTCGCTGGTCAGGCCCTGGGCCTGGGTGAGGAGCGCCGGCGCCGCGGCCAGCACGCCCTTGTAATCCTTCTTGTCGAACATCGCCTTCAGGTTGGCGACCTGGTCGTTGACCGCCTGCACCTGGTCCGGGATGTACTTGGTCGCATCTTCGCCCGCCGCGGCGACTGCAGCTTCGATGTCGGCGATCGCCTTCTGCGCCGGCGCCATCTTGTTCGCGCAGCCGGCGATCGCGAAAGCGGCGAGCACCAATGCGATGAATCGAGTGTAAGGCTGGATGGTTTTCATGGTTCTTGCTCCTGTCCTGGATAGGAAAACGCTCGGGTTCAGGGAATCCGCAGCTTCTGTCCGACCTTGATCTTGTCCGGATCGGTCAACACGTCCTGGTTGGCCTTGAAGATCTCGGTGTAAAGATTGCCATCGCCGTAACGTTCCTTGGCGATCTTCCACAACGTGTCGCCCGACTGGACCTCGTACCACTGCGTATAGCGGTTCTCGCCCGGAGGCGCGCTGCCGCCCTCGCTCTGGGTGGTCTTGTCTGCCGCCGCAGGGCTGCCCCACGACGGCGTCTTCGGGGGTGACTTCTTGTCTTCCATGGAATTCTCCTTGTGACAACTCTGGCGGAGATCTCGCGAGCTGCCGTTCGTCACGCGGCCCGCCGACAAATGGCGGGCGCCGATCCGGGGGACGGCGCTCGGGACCTTCGACGACAAGGCATTTTAGCCCGATCGGCGGTCTGGCCAGCCGCGAGAGTGTCCGGATACGACGACGGTCGAGCGCCGGAAACCGCGGCGGGGAACGCCCCGGGGGCTGGAACCGGCAGGCGAGATCGAGCTTGATCACGGATCCGACCGCCGCCTTGCTCGATCTCCAGCTGTTCGTCGAGGAGATTCTGAAGCCGCAGCTTGACGCTGGTTCGGCGAGTCGAAGCCAAGCTGCAGGTTGACCACCCAAGGCGAGTGCTGCGACATCTCGCGCACGTTGTGGTCAGGTTGAGCGCCGCGGCGTGGGCGATGCTAGTGTCGTAAAAATGAAGATCCCGGAGATCCTGCTGGTCGAGACCGTGCAGAAACCGGGCTCGCTTGCCAGTGTCCTGCAGGTGATCGCCGACGAGCAGCTGGTGATCGAGCACCTTCAGACCGTGCGTCGCGACCAGGGACGGACGCTGTGGGAGATCACGGTCGAGATAGACGAGGCCGCCAGTCCGCAGTTCTATTCGACGATCGATGCGCTCCCCAATGCGCGGTTCGTCGGCAAGTCGGACCGCGTCCTCAACCGTCACCGCGGCGGCAAGATCCGCATGCAACCGGCGCTGCCCATCACGACGACGCAGATCCTCCGCGACGTGTACACGCCGGGTGTCGCTCGCGTGTGCCTAGCGATCCGGGACGACCCGGCAAAGGCGAGGCTGTACACCAATCTGCCGAACACCGTCGCCGTCGTGACCAACGGCACGGCCGTGCTGGGGCTGGGTGACATCGGTCCGCTCGCGGGGCTGCCGGTCATGGAGGGAAAGGCGGCGCTGTTCGCGTCACTGGTCGGCATCACTGCCGTGCCGATCCTGATCGATACGCGCGATCCCGCCCGGGTCGTCGACACCATTACGGCGATCGCACCGTCCTTCGGCGCCATCCAGCTCGAGGATATCGCGGCCCCGGAGTGCTTCGAGATCGAAGCGGAGCTCGTCCGGCGTCTCGACCGTCCGGTGCTCCACGACGACCAGCACGGCACCGCCGTGGTCGCGCTCGCGGCGCTGCTGACCGCGATGCGACGGGTGGGTGGCAAGCTCGAGGACCGCACGATCGGTCAGGTGGGAATGGGTGCCGCGGGCATCGGGATCGCGCGGCTCCTGAAGGCGTACGGCGTGCGCCGGCTGCTCGGCGCCGATCTTCGCGAGGACTCACTCGCCCGCCTGACCGCGATCGGCGGCGAGCGCGCGGATCTTGCGACGGTCATGCGCGACGCGGACGTGGTCATCGCGACGACCGGCGTGCGAGGCCTCATCCGGCCGGAGTGGGTGCGCAAGGGCCAGCTCATCCTTGCGCTCTCGAACCCGGATGCGGAGATCGAGCCGATCCAGGCGCTCGAGCACGGCGCCGCGTTTGCGGCCGATGGCAAGAGCATCAACAACGTGTCCGGATTTCCCGGTCTCTTCAGAGGTGCGCTCGACGCGGGCGCGACGCGCTTCAGCGATGCGATGCTGATGGCCGCGTCAACAACGCTGTCCCGGCTCGCGGGTGCGGACGCACTGCTGCCCGACCCCCTCGATCGCGAGGCGCACGTCGCGGTCGCCGCGGCGGTGCGCACTGCGGCGTCAACGATGCCTGGGCCACCGCGTTGACGGGGGCGGATGCCGACGGATTTGCCCGCGACTCGCGCGCCGGGGATGATGCTGCGCAGGTCGATTCGCGGGGGCGTTGGCGCCCGGTTTTCAGATGGAGGAGTAACGCATGACTCGATTCAGAATCATCGTGGCCGCCGTGTGCGCCGCCGCCGTGGTACTTGCTGGCTGCGAGGCGACGGATTCCTTCGCGCACGATCCTGAAAAGGCCAAGACACGACGAGGCGCCGGATACGGCGCGGCTGCCGGCGCGGTCGTGGGACTGCTGACCGCCGGCAGCAATCCGTTCAAGTCGGCAATCATCGGCGCGGCCGCGGGCGCGCTGGTCGGCGGCGCGGTCGGGAATTACATGGACAAGCAGGAAGCGAAGCTGCGCCAGCAGATGGCCGGCACCGGCGTAGATGTCGTCCGCCAGGGCGACAACATTACGCTCGATGTGCCGGGTGGCGTCACGTTTGCGTTCGACAGCGCGGACCTGAACTCGCAGTTCTACCCGGTGCTCGACAAGGTCGCGGGCACGCTCAAGGAATACGACAAGACCGTCATCGAAGTTGCGGGACACACCGACAGCGTCGGCAGCGATACCTACAATCAGGGCCTCTCACAGCGCCGCGCCACGAGCGTCGCGTCCTATCTGTCGAGCCACGGCGTCACGGGCACGCGTGTGGTGACAATCGGCGCGGGCGAAGCGCATCCGGTGGCGTCGAACGATACCGAAGAAGGTCGCGCCCAAAACCGGCGGGTCGAAATCACGATCGTCCCGGTGACCCAGGAGGCCGTCGAGGAGGCGAAGCAGGGCTGATAGCGACGCCGCGGATCCGGACGGCCGGATCCGCGGGGCTCGTCGTCAGGCGGCTTCGGGCGCCGCGAGCTTGCGCAGTTTTGCGATCGCGCTCGCCTCGATCTGGCGTATGCGCTCCGCGGAGACGCCGTACTCGGCGGCGAGCTCGTGCAGCGTCGCCTTGGAGTCGCCCATCCAGCGGGCGCGCAGGATCGCCTGGCTGCGCGGGTCGAGCTGTTGCATGGCCTTGGCTACCCGCTCGCTCGTGTCCTCATCCCACTCGTCGCGCTCGACCGCGACTGCGGGATCGGCATCCGGCGCCGGCAGGTAAGCCGACGGCGAGTAGCTCTCCTCCTCCTCGTCGTGATCGGGCGCCGGGTCGTAGGAGAGGTCGCGCGAGGAAAGTCGCCGCTCCATCTCGGTGACCTCGCCTTCTGAAACCCCGAGCTCACGCGCGACGTTCTGCGTCTCCTCGCGCGAAAGCCAGCCAAGGTTGCGCTTGTAACGGCGGAGGTTGAAGAAAAGTTTGCGCTGGGCCTTGGTCGTCGCGATCTTGACCAGGCGCCAGTTGCGCAACACGTACTCGTGGATCTCGGCACGGATCCAGTGCACGGCGAAGGATACGAGCCGTACGCCAATCTCGGGGTCGAAGCGCTTGACCGCCTTCATCAAGCCGACATTGCCTTCCTGGACTAGGTCGCCCATAGGCAGGCCGTACCCGCCGTAGCCACGCGCGATATGCACGACGAAACGCAGATGCGACAGCACGAGCTGTCGTGCGGCGTCGAGATCGTCGTCGTTGCGCAGGCGGCGCGCCAGGGCCTGTTCATCCTCCCGGGAGAGCACGGGGATGCGGCTCACCGCGTCGACATAGGCGTCGAAGCTGCCGACCGGACCGGCGAAAACGGCGTCGAGCGGATTGCGTCTGGCAAGTGCGTTAGCGGTCATGGCGGTCATGGGTGACTGAGAGTCCTCCGGTTGGCTC
>Ga0310900_10000526_pt1 | contig 13190 bp, 12 predicted proteins | sample C24D1metaG_FD_203879 | JGI IMG/M metagenome (GOLD analysis project Ga0310900, IMG submission 203879) | Lab incubated soil microbial communities from West Virginia University Organic Research Farm, Morgantown, WV, United States - C24D1 | ecosystem: Environmental > Terrestrial > Soil >...
GGAGCGGTAGTCACGCCCGTGGCCGCATCGGCCGCCTTGCGTGACGCGATTGCGGCAATGGAAGCCAAGCCGAAGATGGCGAAAGCTTCCTTGCCGGAATCGGATACCCGGGTTCCGGAGGCCGCCCAGAAGCGCGCCGGTCTCGTGCTGGTCAAGAGCAACAGCGGCAATCACGACAACGTGTCGCGCGCCGCGCGGAGCAAGTCCCCCAACCTGAAGGGCTTGGAGAGCCACCGGCAGCCGGTTTCCTCGAGGAACCGCTCGGCCTCGGTGCCGGCGACATCGCCGGTTACGAAAATGACGCGGCGCGCGAGCGTCGGCGTCGCCGCCGCCATCGCGCGGTAGAACTGCATGCCGTCTATGCGCGGCATCTTGAGATCGCACACGATCAAGTCGTAGCGGGCTTCGGTGAGGCGGGTCAATCCCTCCTCACCGTCGCCGGCCCGATCGACGGTGAAACCGGCATCGGACAACGCTTCCGACACGGCGACCGCCAGCGCCGGCTCGTCCTCCACCACCAGCACCCGCAGTCCCTTGAAGGCATCGAGCGAGATCGGCTGCTGTGCCGTCCTCGCCGCGGGCGCGTTCAGGTGCTGACCTGAAACCGGCAGCTCGATGAAGAACGATGCGCCCTGGCCCGCCTTGGAAGTGAGCCAGATGCGCCCGCCGTGCTCCTGCACGATCGCATAGGCCACGGTGAGCCCGAGCCCCGTGCCCTGGCCCACTTCTTTCGTCGTGAAGAACGGATCGAAGACCTTGCCCTGGCGCTCCTCCGGAACGCCCGGCCCATCGTCACTGACCTCGAGCACGAGCGAGCCGCGCTCGTTGTCGTGAGAGGTGCGTATGACGATCGTCCCCTTGCCGCTGGCGCCCAGGCACGCCTGCTCGGCATTGATCAGGAGGTTCAGCAGGACTTGCTTGATCTGATGACCGTCGGCGAACACATCGGGCAGGCCGGTCGCCAGCGCCTCGACGATTCTGATGTTCGAGACCTTCTGTTCGTAGGCGCGCAGCGCGAGCGTCTCCCGCACGATCTGGTTGAGATCGACCATCGCCCGGGTGGTCTGACGCTTGCGCGCGAAGGTCAGGAGGTTGCGAACGATGCGCGCCGCGCGCTCGGATTCGCCGAGGATCACCTCGAGGCCCTGCTTCGTCTTTTCGTCGACATCCCGTTCCGAGAGACGTTCGGCCCACGACAGGATCGTCGCAAGCGGATTATTCAGCTCGTGTGCGACGCCCGAGATGGTCTGACCGAGCGCGGCCATCTTCTCGGCCTGCAGCATCTGGTAACGCCCGTCGCGGCTCTGATCCTCGCGTTTCTTCCGTTCGCTGACGTCCCGAATCAGCGCTTCGAGGTGCAGCGTCCCGGACTGCGTCTGGCCGCCATGCAGCGGCAAACGGGATGCGGTCGCCGAGACTTCAATCCAAATCGGCGCGCCGTCGACGCGGCGGATGCGAATCAGGTGATCCATCACGCCGCCGTCGCGATCGAGAAGCTCGATGAAGCCCTGCCGTGCTTGCGGATCGACGAAGCGCGCGGCTTCGAATGGCTGCACGATACTTTCGGCGGCGTCCGGCGGATAGCCGAAGATCGCCTTGAGATGCGGATTGGCTGCGAGAGTGCTGGTGTTACTGGCGCCGAGGGTGCCGATGTAAACACCCTCGCGCACTGACTGGAACAAACGCGCGAACGCGGCGTTGCGCTCGTCCAAGCGCGTCTACTTCTTCGCGGGTGGTGCGGGGGTGGGCGTCCGGCCACCGGCGTTGCCCGGCGCCCAGCGGCGTTCGATTGCGGCGCGAATCGCGACGACGTCGGCGCCAGAGTTATAGAGCTGCATTGACTCGCGCGCCACGTCGACGCAGATCGTGCATCCAAAGCCGTGCGTGTCCCACTCGAGCACGTTGCCCCTGGCATCGCGACGCGCGATGAAGCACGATTCGTTGGCCTTGTGACCCTGCTCGCCGCAACCGCAATAACACGGCACGTACTTGAGGATCTCCGGATGTTGCGCGGCGAAGTCGTAGGTGGCGCGAACGACGTCCATCGGGCGCACCGGCGCGAATCCGACGTTCGGCAGCGGCGGGGTCGAGACGCGCATGCGAACGGGACCGGACGCGGCCTTCGAATCGGTCTTGGGGGCTTGCGCGCTCGCGGTCTTCGGCGCCGACTGTGCGGCAACCACGATGGTGGTCACCAGGGTCACCCCGGCAATACCGAGCAAAACCGTCACGTGTTTCCCGAGATTCATGCAACTCACTTTACAGCAGCCGCTAGCCGGTAGCCAGTAGCCAGAACCGCACATGAATACTGCTGGCTACTGGCTACTGGAATACTGGATACTTCGCGTATTCAGCAATGAGATTTTTTGGGCGTCAGGATCTGCTCCTGATCGCGGCGCTGGCCACGGCGCTCGTCATCGTATTCTCATCGTCCATTTCGCGCGCGCTCGATTACGCGCGCGAGATCGAACGGCAAAGCGGCCTCACGCTGATGCCGGCGCTGGTGCTTTTGACAGGCGCGTTCGTCTTCCATCAGTACCGCCGCAACCATCAGCAGCAGGCGAAGGCGGAAGCGGCGATGCTGGCGACAAAGGAAGCAGAGCATCGCGCCGAAGAGCTCGAACGGCTCGTCGCCTTCGGTCAGGCGCTGGGACGTTCACTCGACTACGACAGTATCCGCGGGTCGGTCAGTCAGCACCTGCCGCGGATTGCGGGCACCGACGACGTGTGGGTGCTCGTGCAGCAGGGATCGGAATGGCACGCGCTCACGGGCGACACGCGCGGCGCCGAGGAAGTGCTCTGGGCCGATCTTGCCGAGCAGCTCCTGGCGAGCAGCGCCGACCTCGCACCGAGCGCGTCGCCTGAACCGCACACGTTTGGGATACCGCTGCTCGTGGCCGGCAAGGCAGTGGGCGTACTCGGCGTCCGCCCCGCAACCGGAACCCTGCCCGCCGATCGCCGGCGGATCATCGAAGCCGCGGCCGCGCTCCTGGCGGTGTCAATCAAGAATGCGCAGCTGTTCCGCGAAGTCAAGGACAACAGCGTCAAGGACTCGCTCACCGGCTGCTTTACGCGCACGCACGCGTTCGACATGATCGACGCCGAGCTTCGCCGCGCGCGGCGCAGCCAGACGCCAGTGTCGATGATCGTGTTCGACCTCGATCACTTCAAGGACGTCAACGACCGCTACGGCCACCTGTGCGGAGACGCGGTGTTGAGCGCGGTCGGCAAGCGGATGAAGGAAGTGTTGCGCGGATCGGATCTGAAGTGCCGCTACGGCGGTGAAGAGTTCCTCGTGCTGCTTCCTGAAACCCCGCTTCACGGCGCGCGCCGGGTGGCGGAGACGCTGCGACGCGAGATCGCCGAGCGGCCGATACCGTGGTCAGGCGAGGGACTGGCGGTGACCGCGAGCTTCGGCCTGGCGCAGACCATGCCGGGCGAAGTGAACGTGCAGGCCGTGATCGCGCGTGCGTATCAAGCCTTGTATCGAGCGAAAGACGATGGACGCAACTGCGTTCGCATTGCCGCTGAAACGGCGACGCTCATCACGGACGAGACGCAACGACATAACCGAGTGAGCTGAGGTTCTACGGACGTTCTACGGACGTTCTACGGCCGTCGAACGATCGCAGTTACCGCTTCCCAACAATCCAGGTACCGGCGAAGACGAGGACAGCTGCGATCAGAATTCTCGCCGAGAGAGGCTCGTTCAACAGCAGCGTCCCCAGCGCAACCGCAATCATCGGATTGATGTATGCGTATAGCGAGACGAGCTGCAGCGGCAGGTGCTGAATCGCGTAAATGTAGGCGGAGTAGGCGACGAGCGAGCCGGCGATGCTGAGATAAAGCATCGCGGCGATCGTGCGGGGCGTGAACGAAACATGCGCCCAGTCGCCGTGGGCGGTTGCGGCGCCGAGCAGCATGATGCCGCTGAACACCATCTGCAGCGCCGTCGAGCGAAACGGATTGTCACCGAGCTCGTGCCGCTTCGCGAACGAGGTGCCGATCACCCATCCGATGCACGCGAGCTGGATCGCGATCACGCCAATCACAAACGATCGCCCGCCTGCGCCGCCGTGCGTCATCTCGGGCCACACCAGCACGACAATGCCGCTGAAGCCGAGGCCCAGGCCCGCAAGCGATCGCTTCGAAAAGCGCTCGCCATTCGGCAGCAACCGCTCAACCAAGGCCGACCAGAACGGCGTCGTCGCGATCAACACGGCGGTGAGGCCGCTGGCGACAAACTGCTGCGCATAGACGACGAAGCCGTTACCGACGATGTTCATGAGGAATCCGAGGAGGGCGAGCGGAGCCCAAAGCCGGGGCTTCGGCAGCCCGCGTCCGGTCGCGAGCATCAAGCCCGACATGATGACGCCCGCCGCCATCCATCGCAGGCCTGCGACAAGCAGGACAGGGATCGTCTCGAGGGCGACGTGAATGCCGAGATACGTCGTCCCCCAGACGATGCACACCGTGACGAACGACAGATGCGCGAGGTTCACGCCTTGACCAGCTCCCTCGGAATCGCGATCCGCGGATCCTCCTTCACGGTCTCGAGAACGATCGTCGTCCGGGTCGACGTCACCGACGGCGCAGCGGCGATTTGCTGGCGGAGAATCTGACCGAGATGCTCGGCGTCACGCGCGCGGACCTTCAACAGGTAACAATCGTCGCCGGCAACATGGTGCACCTCGAGGACCTCGGGAATGCGAGAGAGCTCCACGGCCGACGGCATGTCAGGACCGTGCTCGGACGTCCTGACGGCTACAAACGCCAGCATCCCGCGGTCGACGACGTGAGGGTCGATTAGCGCGACGTAATCCCTGATAATGCCTTTGGATTCGAGCTTCCGCAGGCGCTCAAGAATCGCGGAGGGAGCCAAACCGACTGCCTTGGCGAGCTCGGCTTGGCTGGTTCGGGCGTTGTACTGAAGAATATCCAGAATAGATCCATCAATATCGTCGATTATTCGGTCAGTAGCCATGAGAACAGAATGATATCCAGTTTTGCTGGGTTTTGGAAAGAGGCCGACGATGAAGCGCGCAAGGCGCTCTTGGCGGCGGCGATGGGATGGCTGCTGGACGCGTTCGACGTCATGCTGTACGCCCTCATCCTCAAATCCGTAATCGAGGAGCTTGGCCTTACGACTGCCCAGGGCGGCTTAATGGCGTCACTGACGCTTGGCGCATCGGCGATCGGCGGCCTCGTCTTCGGCGTTATCGCCGACAAGCTCGGGCGGACGCGGGCGTTGTCGCTCAGCATCCTGCTCTATTCGGTGTTTACGTTTGCGTGCGGGCTCGCGCAGAACCTCTGGCAGTTCGCCGCGTTCCGCGTGTTGCTCGGGCTCGGGATGGGCGGCGAGTGGGCGAGCGGCGCCACGCTCGTCAGCGAAACGTGGCCGGAGAAGCATCGCGGCAAGGCGCTCGGCATCATGCAGAGCTGCTGGGCGATCGGATATGGTCTCGCCGCGATCGTTGTCGCGATCGTGCTGCCTCGGTTCGGATGGCGCGCGGTGTTTTTCACCGGCATCATTCCGGCGATCTTCACGCTGTGGATTCGACAGAGCGTGAAGGAACCGCAGATGTGGCGGGATGCGCGAGCGACGGCCACAACGGGTGCGCCGGGCGACCGCAAGTTTCCGATGCGCATCGCGGTTTTCTTGACGGCGATGAATGCGGCGACGATGTTCGCGTGGTGGGGCCTCAATTCGTGGGTGCCGTCCTATCTGTCGCTCGAACCAACCAGGGGCGGCATCGGCCTCTCGACGGAGACGATGGCGGCCTTCGTCGTCGCGATGCAGGTCGGGATGTGGTTTGGCTACGTGTCGTTCGGGTTCATTGCGGACGCGTTCGGACGGCGTCCGACGTACATCGGGTATCTGCTGATCGCCGCGGTGCTTGTCTGGTATTACGGCTTCGCGCGCGAGCCGTGGGTCTTGCTGGTGCTCGGACCATTCGTCGCGTTCTTCGGCACGGGATACTTCAGCGGATTCGGCGCGGTCGCATCCGAGATTTTTCCGACATCGATCCGCGCCACCGCGCTCGGCGTGACTTACAACAGCGGCCGGCTGCTGAGCGCAATTGCGCCGTTCATCGTTGGGACGATGGCGCAGAGCCGCGGCTTCGGCGCGGCATTCACGACCACGGCAGTCGCATTCATGATTGCGGCTGTTCTGTGGCTTGGAATTCCTGAGACGAAGGGTCGGAGGATGGTCTAGCGCCGCGCGCGGCAATCGCCGAACGCCATTTGCTCCTCCGGTCGCTCGTTACGCCTGGGCAAATCGACGGTCGGCCCCGATCCGTTCGGCGCGACCATCGATGTTGCCTGTCAGGAACCTGCCCGTCGCCTCGCTGATTCCCCTGACCTGGACACACTCTCTCGGCTCCTCTCGGCGGAACTCGCTCCCTCCGGATCAAACGGCGTAAGGCCGCCGCGCAGAAAGTTCTCAGCCCTTGTAGAGGACGCGGCCCAGTCGCTTATTCCAGGCTGTGAATTCCTCGTCTGACGGATCCTCGGCGATGGCCTTGCGTACCTGATTCAGCTTCGCGTCGAGCTCGTCGATCGAGGCGAGGATAAACGCCTCGATCGTCTTCGGCTCGACGGGTGAACCGTACTCGCGGACACCATGATGCGACGCGATCAGATGCTCGATCTGCGAGCGTAGCTCGTCGGGGAAACTCGAAATGCCGCTACAGGCTTCGCGCACCATCATCAAGCCGAGCGCAATGTGGCCGACGAGGTTGCCGTCGCGCGTGTAACTACCGGCGCCGCCTTCATAGGCGAGCTCCTGCAGCTTGCCGATGTCGTGAAGCAGGACGCCGGCCAGCACGAGATCTTCGTTTGCGCCGTAGGCGCGCGCGACGAGCCGGCCGACCTCGGCCATCTTCGTGATGTGCTCGAGAAATCCGCCCCGATAGGCGTGATGAATCTGCTGCGCCGCCGGCCACACGCGTAGCTGCGATTCGTGGTCGGCGACGATTCGATTGAGCAGGACGCGGACGTGATCGTTCGTGACGCCGCGGAGATGCTCCTGCAACTCCGACCACATCTCGTCGATCGGACGCGGCGCGCTGAGGATCGCGTCCTCCTCGCGAAATCCCTGCTGGCGATCCTGATCAGGATTGACGCGGCGGATGGTCGACAGCACCAGCTGCACCTGGCCGTTGTAGAGGCTGCCGCGGCCCTCGACGCGGACGAATTCGCCCGCCTCGAATTCTTTCTTGTAGCGATCGACATCCGTCATCAGCTTCGCGACGACCTGCGCCGATGCATCCTGCAGCGAGAGGAAAAGGAATTCGCCGCCGCTCCTGCCGGTCCGAGACTCCTTATAGGCGCAGAGGAAGTATCCCCAGCCTGAGTCTTCAACGGCCAGTGCCGCGAGTTTTGGGAGTCTGTTCATTTCGTGCCGGCGGGCCTGACGGCGCGCCTCTATTCGGACCCCAGCGCAAACGTCATCGTGCCGTTGATGACGACGCGACCGTTGACCGTGGCGCGTCCGCCGAGCACGCCCATGCGGCTGCGCAGCCGCTTGACGGTGGCTTCGATGACGACGACGTCGCCGGGATGCACGGGGGCGCGGAAACGAACGCGCTCCATGCCCCGGAAGAAGATCAGCTGATCTTTGTTCTCCGGCTTGGCAAGGATGAGGATCGCGCCTACCTGAGCCACACACTCCGTCAGGATTGTCGGCGGCAACGAGGGCCGCCCGTTGGCCGGCCTCGACAGGTACGGCTCGTTCGTCGAGACGTTTTTCACGCCGACGATCCTCTTATCCGGCTCGAATTCCGTGATCTTGTCCACGAGCAGGAAGGGGTATCTGTGCGGAAGAATCCGCTCGATCGCCGAGTAGTCCAATGGCAGCGTTAGTTCCATAACCGGAGTTAATCAGTATACTTCCCCACTTTGGAGGCTCTGTCATGCGCAAGTTTCTCGCGGTTGCGGTGCTGCTGGTTTCGACGGCGGGCAGCCTGTCCGCTCAGTCCAAGCGTCCCGCGACGTTTGATGACGTCCTGAACATCAAGGCGATTCAGGGCGCGACGATTTCGCCCGATGGACGCTGGGTTATCTACGGCGTCCGCGAGTGGGTGTCCGAGCAGGACCCTTCGACTCCGGTTGCAGAAGCGCAATCGTCGCTCAGGACGGGCAAGATGGAATCCAGAACGCACGCGTGGAAAGTGGCGACTGACGGCAACTCGCCGGCGCGACAGCTCACATTCGGCGAGAAGGGCGAAAGCCAGGCGCAGTTCTCTCCGGACGGAAAGTTCATCAGCTTCGTTGCGGCGCGCGGCAACGCGGAGGCCAAGTCGCAGATCTACCTGATGTCCATTGAGGGCGGTGAAGCCTGGAAGCTCACCGATGCCAAGGAGAGCATCTCTTCGTATTCGTGGGCGCCGGATGCATCTCGCATCGCCTATGTGGCGACCGATCCTCGCAGCGCCGCGGAAGAAGCCGACGTCAAGAGGCGTGACGACGAGCGGGTGTTCGAAGGCGATTTCCGGTTTGCGCATGCGTGGGTCATCGATCTGAGCACGAAAGAGGCGACGCGCATCACCGAGGGCAAGCAGTGGACCGTGCAGGGCGCGCCGTCCTGGTCACCCGACGGCAAGCAGTTCGTGTTCGGCGTTGGCGCGACGCCGATGCTGCGCGATAACCGCCGCGACATCTATGTGGCGACGCTAGGCCAACAGCCACGGGTCGAAAAGATCAGCACCAATTGGGGGAACGACGGATCGCCGCGCTGGTCGCAGGACGGCGCGACGATTGCGTGGGTCAGTGAGCCCAACACGACGACCCCGCTACCCGACGGCACGGCCGCCGGCGTCGTGATGCAACAGCGGCTGATGTTGTACGACGTCAAGGCGAAGACGACCAAGGACACGCTGACGCCTGGGTTCGACAGCGAGGCGGGAAATCCCGTCTGGACCAACGAAGGCAAGCGCGTGATGTTCGTCACCGGCAGGCGCGCCTACAACGAGGCGTTTGCCTACGATCTGACGTCTGGAACCTACACGCAGCTGTCGCAGAGGCGCACGATCAACAGCACGTCGATCAGCAAGGACGGCCGCACAATTTCCGTGACGATGGATGCGCCGGACTCCGCGACCGAGATCTACGTGACCGATCCGTCGTTCGCCAACTTCAAGCGGCTGACGACCACCAATCCGCAGCTGGCGGATCTCCAGCAGGGCGAGACCGAGGTCGTCACCTGGAAAAGCAGCGACGGCGGCGAGGTCGAAGGTGTGCTGTTGAAGCCTGTTGGCTTCCAGGCCGGCAAGCGATATCCGACGCTGGTCGTCGCGCACGGCGGTCCGGCGGGCGCGTACGTGAACGGCTTCCGCCTCGGCGGCCTCGAGGGCGGTCAGGTGTGGGCCGGCAAGGGCTGGGCCGTGTTCTATCCGAATCCCCGCGGCAGCTCGAACTACGGCCAAAAGACGCTCGCGGCCAACGTCAATGACTGGGGCGGCGGCGACTTCAAGGACATCATGACCGGCGTCGACGCGCTCGTCGCACGCGGCATCGCCGATCCGGACAAGCTCGCGCACATCGGCTGGAGCTACGGCGGCTACATGACGGCGTGGACGATCACGCAGACCAGCCGCTACAAGGCGGCGATGGTCGGCGCCGGCCTCACCAACATGTGGAGCATGTACGGCACGAACGACATTCCGAGCGTGCTAATCGCCTACTTCGGCGGCATCCCCAACAAGCAAACACTTCCGCTTTACCTGGATCGATCGGCGATGACGCACATCGACAAGGTGACGACGCCGACGTTGATCCTGCACGGCGCCAACGACGAGCGCGTGCCGACGGGCCAGGCGTACGAGCTCTACCGGGGATTGAAGGACCGCGGCAAGGCGACCGAGCTCGTGTTCTATCCCCGCGAAGGGCACGGATTCACGGAGTACTATCACCAGAAAGATCGGATGGTTCGGATCTACGACTGGGTGACGAAGTACACTTTAGGCACAGGTGGAAACACGACCCAGCAATAGCGCTCCCGCCTCCGGAGCGTCCGACGCAGAACTGCTCACCATTCTCGCCGAGCTGGCCCGCGAGGTCAGCTCGGTCCTTGATCTCGACGATCTTCTCCACAAGATCCCGAACCTGATTTCGCGGCTCACCAACTTCACGGTCTTCTCGGTCTACCTGCTGAACGAGCAGCGAGAGGAGTTGAGCATCGCCTATGCGGTCGGCTACCCGGAAGAAATCGTCAAGCATTTCACGCTGAAGGTCGGACAGGGCATTGTCGGCACGGCCGTCGCCGAACAGCGGCCGATCCTCCTCAATGACGTCGATCAGGATCCGCGCTACCTCGCGGTGGTGCCGGGCGCAAAGTCGCAGCTCGCGGTGCCGCTCCGCAACAAAGGCCAGGTGATCGGCGCGCTCAATCTGCTGAGCGACAGCCTCGGCGCGTTCACCGAGCGCGACGAGTGGATCCTGCGGCAATTCGGCGCGCACGTCGCGCAGGCCATCGCCACGGCCAGGCTGTTCGAATCAGAACGCGAGTACGCCGAGACGCTTGAAACGCTTGCCGAGATCGGCCGCGAGATGAGCGCGATTCTCGATCCCGCCGAGCTCCTGACCCGTCTCGCCCACCTCATCAAGCGCGTCGTCGATTACCGCATTTTCGGCATCGCGCTGCTCGACGAGGAGACCGGGATGCTCGATCTCCAGGTGACGATCAAGTTCGGCGACGATCCGCGCGCGATGCAGCCGGTGAAACTCGGCGAGGGCCTGGTCGGATATGCGGCGCTGCACAAGGAAGTGGTGCTGGTCCCGGACGTGACGAAGGATTCGCGTTATATCGATGCGGTCCCCGGCGTGCGATCGGAGCTGGTGGTGCCGCTCCTCCTCAAGGATCGATGCATCGGCGTCTTCGACCTCGAGAGCCCGGAGGTCGATGCGTTCAACAAGAAGCACGTCAAGCTGCTGACGCTGCTGGCGTCGGAAGCCGCTGTCGCAATCGAGAACGCCCGGTTGTACGAATCGATTCGTGCCAACGAAGCGCGTGTCGAAAAAGAATTGCGGCTGGCGCAGCGCGTGCAGATGGCGCTCCTGCCGCAGGAGCTGCCGAAGCGGTTGCGCGGCGTTGATGTGGCGTGGCATTTCGATCCGGCGCGCGAGCTTGGCGGAGACATCTGCGACTTCCTCTCGCCGGAAGCAAACACGCTGGTCGTGGTCCTCGGCGACGTGTCGGGAAAAGGCGTCCCGGCGGCGCTCTACGGCGCGGCGATCGGCGAAATGGTGCGCGGACGCACGTTCAGGCGCCGGCTCGAGAAGAATGTGACGACGCCGGCCGCGCTTCTCGCCGGCATGAATCGCATCCTCCACGAACGCAACCTCGAGGAGTACTACTGCACGCTCTGCTACGCGATGTTCGAGTTCAAGAAGAAGACGGTGACGTTCGCGAATTCAGGGCTGCCGTTCCCGGTAAAATTCGCCAACGGCAGGGCCGAGCAGCTGGAGATGCCGGGCACGCCGCTCGGTTCATTCGGCGGATCGCAGTACGACGACTTTCAATTCCCGCTCGAAACCGGCGACGTCTACGTGCTTTGTTCGGACGGCATTTTTGAAGCGTTCGACGAGGCCGGCCAGGAGTTCGGCGCGCGCCGCGTGCTCGATGTGATTGAGCGGACCAACGCGCTCTCGTCGAAGGAAATCGTGAATGAAGTCTTCAATGCCGTCCAGCAGTTCTGCGGGGACGCGCCTCAGTCAGACGACCGCACGGTCGTCGTCGTGAAGATCAATCAGCTGGGACCGGCGAAGACAGAAGTAGCCAGTAGCCAGTAGCCAGGAAGACGCGTGTCTTTTCTGGATCCTGGCTACCGGCTACTGGTTACTACATCTTGGCGATCATCGGCTCCGGATGCGGGCCGACGCTGCCGTAATCGTCACCGTGATCGTCCACGTGGGTGGCGGCGGTGAGGTAAATCGCGCCGAGCGTCAGGAAGATGAACGCCTGCAGCGGCCCGACGATCAAGCCCAGGAACTGGATCGGCAGCGGTGCGATGAACGGGACGATGCTGGCGATGATCAGCACGACCAGGTGCTCGCCGAAGATGTTGCCGAACAGGCGGAGCGTCAGCGACAACACGCGCGACATGTGGCTGATGATTTCGATGACGAAGATGAGCGGCGCCATCACGATCGGCACGCCCGGCATGATGGCGAAGTGCTTGATGTAATTCAGCGGGCCGTTCGCCAGAATGCCCTGCCAGTGGTAGTAAAGCCACAACGTGATCGCGAGCGCGAACGGCACGTTGATGTTGCTCGTCGGCGATCCCAACCCTGGGATCTGGCCCATCAAATTGCCGAGCAGGATGAAGACGAAAATGCTGCCCAGCAGCGGCAGGAACTTGCGGCCCTTCGGGCCCATGTTGCTTTCGAGCACGCCGACGAGGAACGCAATGATGTCCTCGAGGACGATTTGCAGCTTGCCGGGATTGTCGACGCTCAGCTTTGAGCGGATGGCCAGGCCGATGAAGAGGATGAAAAGCGTGATCAGCCCGATGAAAACGAGATGATCGGGCACGTGGATCCCGAGCGGCGCGAAGAGCAGATTGACGAGCGCGACTAGCGGGGACGGATGTTCAATTGCTTCCACAGGCAGACATTGTACTAGATTTCACAAGGGTCCCAGGGTCCTAGGGACTTAGGGGTCCTAAGGCAAGAGCTCCTGCCCTAAGACTCTAGGTCCGTAAGACCCTAAGACCTTTTCTTACAGATACTTAATCGACTTCTCCCTGATGTGCAGTCCGAAGGAGCGGCCGCCAAACAGGCCGACTTCCTGGACCGTGCCGCGGACGCGGACCCGGGCGTCTTTGCTCGGGATGCGGCTATCGTCCGAGATGACCAGCATTTCCTCCGAACCGTCGCTCACGCGGAAAACCTTGTAGGGCACGAACGGGATGCCGAACGACGTCGTGACGACGCCCTCGACCGTCACGGTCTTGTCGTGGAATTTGCCCGGGTTGGTCTTCACCTCGGAAATCGAGCGGCTACCCATCGATGCGCAGGCGCCACTGAGCGCGCTCGCTGCGATCATCAAACCCAGAACGAGATTCTTCGTGCGCGACATGGCTAACCCCCCAATTGTTCCTACGGTCGTTCATCCGGCCGTTCGGACGATCGAAAACGCCGCGGCAGGATCGTGAACGGTGCGGCCGAAGGGCGGCGATGCCAGCGCC
>Ga0310900_10000531_pt1 | contig 13109 bp, 14 predicted proteins | sample C24D1metaG_FD_203879 | JGI IMG/M metagenome (GOLD analysis project Ga0310900, IMG submission 203879) | Lab incubated soil microbial communities from West Virginia University Organic Research Farm, Morgantown, WV, United States - C24D1 | ecosystem: Environmental > Terrestrial > Soil >...
AGATGGTTATTTAAGACGGGACACTTCGGCAATTGTGGATGACCTTGCTTTCCGGCAGAATATTAATGCCACAGAAGAACAGGTGGAGTCGCTGATTCAGAGAATTCAGCAATTTGATCCTCCCGGTGTGGCTGCCAGGGACCTGCAGGAATGTTTATTGTTGCAGCTCCAGCGGCAAAAAAATGAAGGAAAAGACGTTGATATAGCCATCATGGCAATCCGTAAATACTTCGACGAATTCACCAAGAAGCACTACGAAAAAATCCAGCGCGGATTGAACATAGATGAAGAGCAGCTGAAAAAAGTAATGCAGCAAATTATCAAACTCAATCCCAAACCCGGTGGACTTGTGGGTGGCATGAGCAAGGCAGAAAGCTATGTTGTTCCCGATTTCTTTATTTTCAATAATAATGGCAAACTTGAGCTGACACTCAATTCCCGGAATGCCCCTGAGCTTCGCATCAGTGAAGGTTACCGGGATATGATGAAGGAGTATGATCGTGGTGCGAAGAAAGACAAGCGCCAAAAAGAAGCGGTCATCTTTATCAAACAAAAAATTGATGCGGCAAAATGGTTTATCGATGCCATTAAACAACGCCAGCATACGCTGATGAGCACAATGACGGCAATCATGAATCACCAGTATGAATTTTTTCTTACCGGTGATGAAACAACGCTTAGGCCGATGATCCTGAAAGACATTGCAGAAAAAACGGGACTCGATATTTCGACGGTAAGCCGCGTGGCAAACAGCAAATTTGTGCAGACCGAATTTGGCACTTACCGTCTTAAATTCTTTTTCAGTGAATCGCTTAGCACCGATAGTGGTGAAGAGGTTTCAACACGGGAGGTGAAAAAAATATTGAGTGACCTGATTGAGGGCGAAAGCAAAAAGCATCCATTAAGCGACGAACGACTGACAGAACTTCTCCAGGAAAGAGGATATAATATCGCCCGGCGTACCGTGGCAAAATACCGCGAGCAGTTAAACATTCCGGTTGCACGGCTCAGGAAAGAACTTTGACAAATTTCATTGAAATTTTCTGTTGAGTATTAATTCTCCCCTGCTTTCGCATACTTCGCTATTATCGAATTTATTTTTTTCTTGAGGCTATCGGGACAATTAGTATTGAAGAGCACATGCAGGGGGTCGATGTTAAACCGGTAGCATTGACTGGGTTTTACTCGCCTGCCGTCGATATCCACAAATTCGCGTTCAAGCTCTCCAAGCTCATCTTTTAATTTTCTGATTGTATCGGGCGACAATGACTTCCGCATAATAATAAAGGATAAATAACTATGCCATTTTAACCCGAATCCGGTTTATGAGCTTAGGTCCTGAAGGCGAATGGATGTATCTGTTGGAGGCTTTTGGGATCCGATGTTAAACAATATTTCGCCGATTCGAGATACCTAAAATCATCATCATCGACTAAACTCGCAAACCTGGCCCTTGACCCATACAGAAACCATATGTCATGGTTTTTTGTAGTGAACCGGGCTTGTTTTTGGCATTGGCATTCGGTTGTTTTAGACAAATACTTTTACGAATTTATTTTCTCGTCAAACCATGACCTTTTACCAAACCCGCCGCCCTGACCATTAACACGGCAACTTCCTCCATAAAGAAGCCTGCACTATTTATAAGCACAGGCTTTTCAAATGCTAATCATCGAGCCAAAGAAAACATCAAAATTCAGGTCGAAGAAGACACGACTAACGGAATTCGTTTTAAACGCTTTTATATTAAAAAGCATTTGCCGTTACGTTCTCATTGTCTTCCTGTTTTTCCCAAACATAGTCGCCTTCCTGTTCTGCTTCTACATTAACGTAGTTTTCAGCAATATCCGTCAGTATCGAGTCCGTATCTGCTTCCTCTCCCAAAGTTTTATCCAACAGATCTGCGGCGCGGTCCAGGTTCATAGTTCTTGCCAAAGCGACCAACCCACCATAAGTAGCAATCTCGTAATGTTCTACTTTTTGTGCTGCTATGATGAGGGCGGCATCTCTTGTTAAAGATCCTTCCTCCGTTTCGTTAATGATATCCCTGCACTCCCTCAGCAGGCCATCCATTGCTTCGCATGTTTCGCTTTCAGGTTCTTTTCCTATCATCCTGAAAACTTTTTCCAGGCGCTGAATGTGTCGCTGTGTTTGTTTGATATGTTCTTCGAAAGCATCCTCCAGCTCTTCGGTACTGCTGGCATTCTTTAACTCCTCCAATCCTTTTATCAATTCATTTTCGGCATAGTGGATATCCTTTAACTGGGCAATAAAAAATTTTTGAAGAAAGGAAGGTGATTGGCTTTTACCGTTTTGTTTTGCATTTTTTCTTTTATCGTTCTTGATATTCGTCTGCTTCATAATTAATTAAAATTGCTGGTTAATTAATGCAAAGAACAGAACGAAACTGTTCTATTCTTTGCATTATTGAATTAAGGTTTACCGGGAAGAACTTTTAGAGGTACTCTTTTTTTTGTTACTACTGGAGGTCGGGCTTTTTTTGTTAGCAGAAGAAGATTTTCCGCTGTTGCTCTTTGACTGACCCCTGGTTTTGTTTTCAGAAGACTGGCTGCCCCTATTTCCTGAATTTCCGCCTCTTTGTTCACTATTACCTTGTCCCCCGCGGCCAGAGTTACCATTGCCCTGGCTGCCCCATTCATCATTACGTCCGCGACCCTGTCCTTCCTGTCCCCCATAGTTACCAGCACTTCCCCAGGATTCAGACTGTCGCCCGCCGTTTCCATATCCTTGCTGGCCGCCGTATTCCTGGCCTCTTCCCCATTGACCGCTGTTGCCGTAGCCCTGTTCACGTCCATACCCCTGGTTTCCCCATGATTGATTTCCTCCCTCACGGTTTCCTTGTCCACCGGACCATTGCCCGGATCCTCCATACCCCTGTTGTCCACCACCGTAATTGCTCTCACGCTGGGAACGATATTCGTTTCCGTAATCGCCGAAATTATCATCACTCATTGGCCGGCGTCCACCTTCTCCACCATACATTCCCTGGCCTCTTCCGCCGTATCCACCAAAACCGCGTTGCGAACCGGAGTCATGGCCATAGCCCGATTGTCCGCCATAGGACTGCGTACTGTCGCCGTAGTTTCCTTGTCTTTCATCATAGCCGTAGCCGCCCTGGTTAGACTGCCGTCCCCGGCCTGACTCGCCATAATTTTGTGATCCGCGGTCGCTTCCTGATTGCCCGAATCCGCCTCTTCTCCGGTTACTTTCATTGGCGGCTCATACTGCCAAATCCCTGTCGGGAGCGACGGCCCTGTTGTTGCCCACGTTCCTGCTGGTTGCCATAATTTCTTTGTTGTCCATAATCATCATCATAGTCATCGTAGTCATCATCATAATCTTCTTCTTCCTGTCCTCTTCTGCCTTGTAAACGTTGATCATCTTCATCATAATCTTCGTCATCAAAATCTTCATCGCGACCATAATCATCATAATCTTCATGCCTTTGTTGGGCACGTTGAGAGTAACGCTGGCTCTCACGTTGTGAGCCATTGTTTCGTTGGCTGCCCGATCGTTGTCTTGTTGCCATAGCATTTGTTTTTGATTGATAAATAGGTTATCAGAATTAAGTCCTCAAAGCCTATGCCCTCTAAAAAGTCAGTTGTTCACAGGGATCCATGGTGGCTGAAACCCTTATCCAGACGCGATTACATAAGATTTATTATCCTTATTATTAATACGCTATCCATATTTTTTCATGGTAAAAAAATGATCTTACCAGAAATTATTTCCCCGTTTCTTTTTATTATGATTAACTAAATGTGAATATCCCGTTCACGGTTTTTTCCGCCACGCTGATTTTAAAAATGGCCCCGCATTTGTAAATTTTTTTTTCATCTTCTAATTAAAAAAATTATTATGAGTACCATAAACACAGAAAATCGAAATCAGTATGCCCTTATCACCGGGGCAACAAGTGGTATTGGCTACGAGATCGCAAGGCTGTTTGCAAGTGATGGGTTTAACTTAATTCTGGTGGCACGAAGTGCGGAGCGGCTGCAGGCAATAACCGATCAACTAAAAGGGCAATTCGGTGTAGAAATTACGCCATTGCAGAAAGACCTTTTTCTTCCCTCGTCCCCGAGGGAAATATACCAGGAAGTGCAGGCAATGGGCGTAACGGTGTATGCCCTGGTGAACGATGCCGGGCAAGGTGAGTGGGGATCGTTTCTTGAAACCAACATTAACCGTGACCTCGACATTATACAGCTGAATATTGTTTCATTGGTAGCGTTGACCAAATATTTTTTGAAAGATATGGTGGCGCGTAATGAAGGGAAGATCCTGCAGGTTGGTTCAGAAGCAGGTACTACACCCGCGCCGTTGCTTGCAGTATACGCGGCCACTAAAGCATTCGTTTTATCCTTTAGCGCTGCACTTGCCAATGAATTAAAAGATACAAACATTACGATCACTGCATTATTGCCCGGAGCTACTGACACTGATTTCTTCCATAAGGCAGGCGCTCAAGATACCGTAGCTTATCAAAAAGACCTGCTCACACCGGAAGAAGTGGCGAAGGACGGTTATGAAGCATTGATGAAAGGTGAAAGCAAGATTATTTCCGGTGCGAAAACAAAAATGCATGTCTTCATGAGTGATTTGCTGGGAGCGAAACTCAGCGCAGCAAACATGCGGAAACTAATGGAACCTGACAAAAAGAAAAAAAACCGGAAAGAAACGGCGCATGCTGCGTCACATGAAGAAAGAGAATTTATAAACAGGGAGACGGGCGGTGACGAGGGTGACTTTGAAAAATAGTAAGTGTAAATTTTAAATAGTCCTTGTACAAAGTAATTGTTCCCTTTTTAAACCGGCAACGCTGCCGGTTTACCTGTTATATTGCAATGGAGCAAATATGAAAATCACCTTTTTTGGAAGCGCATGGTAAAGAAAATAATGGCAACATTTACCAGGAACGAAAATGAATTTGTGATGATGATTGGGTAATCTTCCTTTAATATTCCATACCACACCCAGCCGGCCAGTCCCGCCAAAAGGATAAACAACATAACCCACGAAATGTCATCCGCTTTCTTTTCCCTGATGATCTTGATGAGCTGCGGCAATAAAGAAATTCCTGTGCAAATACCTGCAATGATACCGATCAACTGTGTCTTATCCGGCATATTACATTTTCAGGTGTGTCAAATTATAATGTCGTTCGATTTGATCGCCTACGGCACTGACCAGATCCGCGGGACGTTGTTCATCTGTGCTCCATTTGCCATTGTTATAGGAGAGGTGGCCAAAAGATGTTTGGTTTAGCACTACGTGAAATGAAACGGGAAATCCTTCATCGTTGAGCTTGTCAGACGGGTTGGCCCAACCTTTATAATATGTGCCATCATTTTCCACTTCGATATCAAATATTTTTTCTTCACTCATAACTTTCCATTTTCTTAATGACAGATTTCAGATCAATTCCCTTGCCTAAAACCTGCTTGAAGAGTTCATTTCTTTCCTTTACCTGCTGCGCCGCATTATAAATTGTAAAATCCTGGATCTTTAAACCGGGCTTTACCTCGTCCCACGCAAGCGGCATCGATACTGTAGCTCCGGGTTTTGGACGCAGGGAGAAGGGAGCAGCAATCGTTTGAATGGATCGGTTTTGCAAAAAATCAAGATAGATTTTACCCTTTCGTTTTGACGGATTCCGCTCAAGACTGGTAAACTTTTCCAGTTCACGATGAGCAATGGTTACCACAACCTGCGCCAGCATTTTGGATTGTTCATAGTCATACTTCGCCCCTAAAGGAACATAAATATGTATCCCGGTCGACCCGGATGTCTTTGGATAACAGGGCACATCAATTGACTCTAATATTTGGTGTATCGTATTCGCAGCTTCAATTACCTGGTTGAATGGATTTGTATCGGGATCCAAATCGATTACGCACCAGTCAGGATTGTCCGGCGCCGTGATACGGCTATGCCAGGGATTCATTTCTATACATCCGAGATTGGCTAGGTATAAAAGATGGGCCTCGTCGGTGCAAACAAAAAACTTCTTGGCCCCTTCTTTGGTTGTGTTTTTATAGTCGTGCGTTTTAATCCATGGAGGAAATTTGCCTGCTATATTTTTTTGGTAAAAACTTTCCCCATTTATTCCATTAGGATGCCGGTTCAATGACTGCGGGCGGTCTTTCATATACGCCAGCATATAAGGCGCAACCTGGTAATAATAGTTAATCACATCGCCCTTGGTGATCTTTTCCTTCGGCCAGTAAATTTTATGCAGGTTAGTAAACGTTAATTCTTTTCCACTAATCTTCTTTACCTGTTGTTTCTCTGAAGGGTTCACCAGCGTTTTTAATTCTTTACCGTTAGTGGGCCTGATGATATTCTTCTTATGCAGGACGGAATTTTCCTTTTTTACGATTTGCCCGACAGGTTTTGCCTTTTCCGCCTTTACTTCTTTTGCGTTTTTATCGTCTCTCATTCCTTCAAATGACGGATGCCGCATTACACCATCACTGGTAATCTCGGTATACGAAACTTCACAAACCAATTCCGGTTTTAACCAGGTAACGGTGGCTTTTGGAGGATTGGGCCTGAACCGGGAGGGCTTATTAACATCGGGTTCTATATCAAAAGGGTTCTTGTTGGTCACAAACTTCTTAAATTTCGTCATCATTTCTGTTTGCAGCTTATGGGAAAATCCAGTACCGATTTTCCCTGTATATCTTAGCTTGCCCTGATCAAATACACCCACTAACAATGAACTGAATGTTTTCGAGCTGCCTTCGTTTTGGGTGTAACCTCCAATCACCACTTCATGCCTCTGCGAGACTTTTATCTTCAACCATTCTTTGGTTCTGATGCCCGGTGTGTAAAATGATTCTGCTTTTTTTGCCATGATCCCCTCCAGTTTCATTTTACTGGCTACTTCAAAAAACTCGGTGCCTGTTGCCTGGAATGTTTGGCTGATATGAATCATTGAATGCTCGGGGAGAATTTCTATTAGTTTTTCCCTGCGCTGGTGAAGGGGCAGGTCCATCAATGAATAGCCTTCCAGCCAAAGCAAGTCAAATACATAGTACTTAAGTTCGCCGTCCACTTCGCTACGCCAGTTTTGCAATTGCCCGAAGTTGGAAAGCCCGTTCTTATCTACGACAATTATTTCGCCGTCGAGGATCGCATTCATTTTTAGGCTCTGCAGTGCTTTTTGCAGGGGATAAAACCTTTCGCTAAATGATTTATTGTTACGGCTGCTTATCTGCACTTTTCCGTTGTTCAAATAAGCCAGGGCACGGTACCCATCCCATTTTACTTCATAAGTCCAGCCTTCTTCGTCAAAAGGTTTATCTACCAGGGTCGCCAGCATGGGCTGGAGGTTTACCGGCATCTTTTGTTTTTTCCCTTCAATCTTTGCAGAATTTTTTTTCGCCGGCTTCGTTATGGATTTTGTTGTCTTGACAGTCTTTTTATCGGCACCATTCCTTCTATTAGATTGCCAGACATTACCGGGAGATTTTTCTACCTGCTCAATCGTTTTACCAGATACAACAGACTTATTTTTTTTAGTGATATCAGCTGGTTTTGCATATTTATCCTTCAGCTTCATCAGTAACCACGAATTTTCACCACGGCCGGATGACCTTACCAAGGCGTACTTACCTTTTAACTTTTGTCCATTAAGCGTAAATACGATCTTCCCCTTATGCAGGTTGTGCAGGAGATATTTCTCCATTTCGACCTTATCATCAAAGCTTGCATCTGCGGGCACGTAGGTTCCCTCATCCCAGACGATCACCGTGCCGCCGCCATATTGCCCTTTTGGAATAATGCCTTCAAAACTCCTGTAGTCATAGGGATGATCTTCCACCATCATCGCAAGGCGTTTGACATCGGGGTCAATTGACGGACCTTTGGGCACGGCCCAACTCTTTAAAACGCCCTTCATTTCAAGCCGAAAATCATAGTGCAAATTCGTCGCAGCGTGCTTTTGTACAACGAATCTCAGATCACTACCCGCGGCTTTCCCACCGGTGGGTTCGGGCGTCTTATTAAAGCTTCTTTTCTTTTTATATGTGGACAATCCCATGGCATGATTTTTTAACTATTCTCGTAAATCCGGTGCGGTAACATATAACTGTAACAAAAAGAGGGCCGATGACGTGCCAAAACCGCAAAAGGATTACAATCGAAAGTAAACCGCAACAAAGAAAAACAAACAAGCTTACATGGACCCGGTAATGGTGGTGATTGAAACACCGCGTCATAGTATTGGTAAATATGTATATGACGAAAACAGGAAAAGTTTCAGATTGAAAAAGATACTTCCGCTTGGAATGACTTTTCCTTATCATTTTGGAATGATATTGAACACAAACGCGGAAGACGGCGATCCGATTGATGCCATGGTCATCACCGAGTGCGATGCCTATCCCGGCGTGGTTCTGAAATGCCGTTTGATTGGGGCATTGCTGGCCACACAAAAAGAAGGCGGAAAAGAAACAGTCCGGAATGACCGGTATTTTTTTGTTTCCGAAGATTCAATCGTCTTTGAGCATATTGAAGACATAAAAGATTTTTCAAAGAAGCACAACGAGCAGCTCGAAAGTTTCTTCATCAACTACAATAAAGTTGAGAACAAAAAGTTTGATGCAATAAAATTCGTCAATGCATCACATGCAAAAAAGTTATTGGAAAAAAATTTGCGCCAAAATGGTCTTCTACTTTGAATTTGAAAAATTACCCGGTTCCCACGGATAATGGTAAACGAAAAAATTCAAATGACCCTGCTGTGCATAGAATAGCTCACCTGCGACCAACTTGGACTTTTACAAACCCGGGTATTGCACCATTAAAAATTGACAAGGACTAAATAGCGGAATAATGGACAAAAAAGAAAGACTTGACCAACTACATAAGAAAATGATAGCTGAAATACAAGACTACGCCATCATTTTACTTGATATCGACGGCACTATTTTATCATGGAACATCGGCGCAGAAAAAATAAAAGGTTACAAAGAAGGTGAGATTATTGGTCAGAATTTTCCGAATATTTTATTTGCCACAGGACAGGCAATCGGGATTGCCGGAACAATTAATCGACCTGGCAATAAAGGAAGGCCGGGCACGACACATAGGCCGTCGTCTCAGAAAAGATGGCTCCATCTTCTGGGGAAGCATTCTCATTACCGCCCTTCATGATGACGATGGAAAAGTCATTGGATTCACAAAGCTTACCCGAGAGATGTCTGACCATGAAACAATGTAACGTAATATGCTTCAGATTTCATCAACGAAATAATTTCATTTAAAGGTTGTGCAGCCGGCCCTCGGCTCGCGGGTTCATTGAATAAATCTCATTTCAATTTTTGTTGCACTGTTTTTAGCCTTTTCATCCACCGTCCCAAAGGCTCCCTTTCATAAATTAACCTGCCTTTTCGATCGGCCAGTCCTGTGGTTTTTAATAATGCCTGGCTGAGGGATACTATGTTTTTTTTGGCAGGCAGACGTGAACTTGCCCGGTAAAATTCCCGGAAGGCCTTGAGGCCTGCATCTATCACTGCTTTTTCTTTTTTATAGTCCCGCATTTTCCGGTAGATAATCATGAGCCGGTTATAAGATTCTTCGTTCAGCGGATGCTTTTTAATTATGCTTTCATAAACCCGGATAGCCTCTTCGTTTTTTTCTTCACCTTCCAGTATTTTGGCAGCTGATAACAGGTCAGCGGTCGTCTTGGCCTTAGCATGTTCTTTATGATTTACTTTCATATGCGGTTAAATATTTGAAATCATCTTTGTATCGTAGTGTTAGCTCTGGCATGGCCTGGCGATTGTTCTAAAATTAGATTCTCCAAATTATACGCTACTACTAAATTATTTGACGGAAAATTGTGCCATTCGTAACGATTGGCTACGATAATGTCACCCCTTCGGGGTTGGGTTGGTTCATTGGTTGTTTGTCTACAATAATGTCACCCCTTCGGGTTGGGTTGGTTCATTGGTTGTTTGGTCTACAAATATGTCACCCCTTCGGGGTTGAATTGGCTCATCGGTTTTTTGTCTACAAATATGTCACCCCTTCGGGGTTGCGTTGGTTCATCGGTTGTTTGGTCTACAAATATGTCACCCCTTCGGGGTTGCGTTGGTTCATCGGTTGTTTGGTCTACAAATATGTCACCCCTTCGTGGTTTGGGGTTGGTTCATTGGTTGGTTACAAATATCTCACCCCTTCGCGGTTTTGGCGATTTATTTGTTTGTTTATAAAAATGTCACCCCTTCGGGGGTTGGGTTGGTTCATTGGTTGGTTACAAATATGTCACCCCCTTCGGCGTTGGGTTGGTTCGTCGATATCTCTTAGCGAACTGCAAGCCTTTGGGTGTATGCCTTTAACAAAACCGCATTTTCAATGGCTCCAACCGTGGCGGTGTTATTAAAATAAATGAATACGTCTTTTACATTTCTGGCATTAGACAGATTATCGGCAACTTTTTTCAGGCTGGCGTTTTTATAGGCAGAATAATATAATTTAGGTACCCCGTGAAAACGGTAATAGGCCGTTTTATTGGTGACAATGACATCGTCGGGAAGAGACGGATGACTGATACCACAAAAAACCAGGTTTTCTTTCTTCAAACGATTATATATTTTTTTATTCCACCAGCTTTCATGACGAAACTCGACCACATTGGTGAATCCGTTCCGCATATTTTTGATAAGAAGTTCCAGCCTTTCTTCAGTGTAATGCCATTGCGGTGGCAACTGGAACAACACGGTACCCAGCTTTTCCTTCAACCCGTCACGTATCGAATTATAAAAATCATCAAGCATCCGTTCACAATCCTTCAATTGTTTGAAGTGAGTAATTAATCTTGGCACCTTAACGGCAAACGTAAACCCAGCGGGACTGTCGTTATACCATGTCTCTAAAAACTTCGGCTGCGGAAACCGGTAAAAGGTAACATTGAGCTCGAGCGTATCAAACCTGGAACTGTAATGCTGAAACCATTTTCGTTGCGGGATGTCTGCGGGATAAAAAACTTCCTTCCATTCCCGGTAGTGAAAGCCAGAACAGCCGATATGCCAATTAACATGATTCATAATTTCTGCTGTCACAAAAATGCTTCCAACCGCCGGTGGCCTGCAATTTGCATTTTTTAAAAAACACTTTGCATGCCTGAAGGACCTTCGATGGTAATATTAAAGGAAGCTATGCAGCCCTTTATCGGTAAGAAAATCCTGGAGGCGCGCGGCAACGCCAAAATTGATATGGGGCGGCTCCTTCAAAAAAAGATCCTAAATATAAAAACATGGGGTAAGCAATTTTTTATTTGCCTGCCCAATACTACGATCCGGATTCACTTTTTAATGTTCGGTTCACATAGCATCGGTGAACAAACGCGACCGGATAAAAGCCTGCGACTTGGACTCAAAGTCGCCAGGCGCACCGTTTTCTTTTATACATGCGCCGTACGATTGATCGATGAGGACCTTGACTCCATATACGACTGGGAAGCCGATGTCATGAGCGATATTTGGAACCCCCGCAAGGCGCGAAAGAAATTAAAGGCCATGCCCGATACCATGGTTTGCGATGCCTTGCTTGACCAGCAAATCTTTTCAGGGGTCGGAAATATTATAAAAAACGAAGCTCTTTATCGTATCAGGCTGCACCCGGAAACCCTGGTTGGTAATATACCTGCGAGAAAGATGACAGCGCTGATCAATGAAGCCCGTAACTACAGCTTTGATTTCTTAAAATGGAAAAAAGAATTTGTATTAAAAAAACACTGGCTGGCGCATACGAAAAAAATGTGTAAACGGTGTGAACTGCCACTGGTTAAAAAGTATTGCGGTAAAACAAAACGACGAACCTTCTTCTGCGAAAATTGCCAGGTAAAATACCATTTCGGTACATGACCACTCCAAAAGAGATTCCAGAGCCAGGGATAAAGTTCAGAGTAAGGTCGATGCATCGGCAGGTAAACGTAGATGCATTTTGATTTTTGAATGGAGGCTAGATATGTTTGTGTCACTGTGACCCCGGGCCTGCCTGTCCACGACTGGATTCGGTGACCCGGGGTCTTTTCCTGATGATATCTCGTCCTGAATAAAGTTGACTATAATGCCGACTAAAAAAGTTTTTGATATATTAAGTTGTTTACAATTCATAAAAGTGGAAGAAAGATGCCGGCTTGACAACTTCGTAGGGAATGTCAGAGTCAATGTCAAATACAAGATAAGGTCATGTGTGGACCTGATGCGGTACAAATCATCCATTAGTAATTGGCACGTTGTTTTAGCATCAAATTTCTATACACGATCCATAATGAAAAAACTCTGGCGGAACAACAGTTTATCCATTGTTTTCCTGGGGCTTTTTATATTGGCCCTGGCAGGACAGGTGTACAATGGCTTTAAGGAACATAATAAAGAGCGACAAGAAGAGGGCCATGAGCCGCTACCTATCAGCTCCTATTTGTCCTCAGGACACTTCTTACAGGCTACATTTGAAAATTGGGAGAGTGAATTTCTCCAAATGGCGCTTTTTGTTGTTTTGACTATTTCCCTTCGTCAAAAAGGGTCTTCAGAATCTAAAAAGTTGGACGACGAAGAAGAAGTGGACAGAGAACCTTCTGCCAGGCGAACAAATGCACCATTGCCCGTCTACAAAGGTGGTATTATTTTAAAAGCTTATAAGCATTCTCTTTCCATTGCACTTGCCTTATTATTTATTATTTCATTTGTCATCCACCTGTACGGAAGCATGAAAGATGAGAATGAACACCTCGCTATGAAAGGGTTGCCACCTGAAACTATCGGCAGCTATATAACAAGCGCCCGTTTCTGGTTCGAATCATTCCAAAACTAGCAAAGTGAATTCTTATCGGTGTTTGCCATTGTAGTGTTATCGATTTTTTTGAGAGAAAAAGGCTCGCCGCAATCTAAACCGGTAGATGCGCCGCATGACGAAACAGGCGAATAATCTTTTATAGGAAATGTCGTGCTGACCGCAAGGTTATGACCGACCTTCGCTGAACGGTCGCCTCTTTTCGGACCCTGCAATAATTTAGGCATGGACTAAGAAAAAATTTACCTTTAGTTACCATGTTTAGCATGGGATCAATACAT
>Ga0310900_10000542_pt1 | contig 13060 bp, 12 predicted proteins | sample C24D1metaG_FD_203879 | JGI IMG/M metagenome (GOLD analysis project Ga0310900, IMG submission 203879) | Lab incubated soil microbial communities from West Virginia University Organic Research Farm, Morgantown, WV, United States - C24D1 | ecosystem: Environmental > Terrestrial > Soil >...
AGACGACGTTGAAAATACAGCCCCAAGACGTGGAAAAATTAAATCATATCGTAGCGTTTCTGAGATAGTCGACGATCGTCGCACGGATTCACATCCGGGGTAGCGCTAGACTAATGGAACCGCTCTTGCCTCATGGCAAGAGCGGCATCTTTAAGCAGGGGAACTTTCTGGGGGTCATAAAGGGAAGTACGACGGTTATTTCAAACTGGTTGCTGCTAACATTAACTTTCAGATGCCCGCCATACTTATCAGCTACTTGTTGAATGATTGTTAAGCCGATTCCATGAAATTCAGCGTTCTCTTTAATTGGCGGTTCCGCTTGTTCTGTCCGCGTATTGATGACATGAATAAATAAAGTATTGTTATTGGTAAAATCCGCAACTGAGTTTGCCTTTCGTCTAGTTCCCGGACTAATTTTTCCGAAGCAATAGCATTATCAAGAATATTGCCAAGCAAGATACATAAATCATAACGGTCAATATTCAGATCCGTTAGGTCAATGTTGACGGCATGATCGACTAGGATACGGTTCTCGCGTACGAGACTAAGTGCGTTGCTAACGAAGGCGTCGATAGCCAGGTTACCGGTACGGACGATTGGATGGGAGTCTGTAAAATAAAATGTGTAAACATGAGCTCACCCGGCCGCTTCCGTCCACCGCCGGGACGTCCCGGTCAATTCTGCGCATTCCCCTGAAGCAGCCGGAAAACGGCTTGTTCGAAGTCGGCTGGTTCGCTCGCATAGTTGAACATGCCCAGGTACGTGTCGAATGTCTCCTTATCCCCGGCAATCAGCCGGTTAACGGCTTTTTGCTCCTCGGTGAACGGCCTGTTTTTTGTCAATTGGCACGCCAGCCCGAACCGGGAGATCATTTTGGACTGCAGCGCGCCTTCATACGCTTCCGCCATGGTATCCCAGCTCGATTCCCAAGATCCGTTCCCGGCCAAAATCTTGGTCAGCGCCATACTCCCCCAGATCGCGTCATGTAAACCCTGGCCGATCGCTGGATCTTTAAAGGAGTGGGCGTCGCCGACGAGCGCCCAGCCTTTTCCCATGCCTTGAAACCAGTCGTTGTCATACCCGAGCACCCCTCTGACCGGAAGGACGAAACGCGACTCCCGCAACCGCTGGGGGAACGACGAGACGGTGTCCGCGAAACCGGCATCAGCTAAATCGCGGAACGCCGTTTCCGGATCCCGCTTGAAACGTTCCATCCAATCATCTCTGCCCAGCGGAACCATAAGCCCGATCACGTACAGGCCGTCACTGGTGGGAAAGATGATGGCGATATACTCTCCGAACTTGTAAAATTCCACGCATCGGTCGCCCTCCTGCCGGTAATCGGCGGCATAAGCGACATAAGAAGCGAAATCGGTCGGCACGCATATTTTCCGCTCGCTCTTCACCAGACTGCGCACCGTTGAATGGCGGCCGTCCGCACCGACTACCAGCCTTCCCGCAAAGTGTTCCGTCCGCCCATCCTTATGGACGCCGCAGACTCCCGTAACCGTGTCTCTGTCCAAGATGACGTCCGTGACGCGAAATTGCTGGATGGCCGTAACTCCCTGATGCGCCGCGGCATGCTCGAACAAAATGCGGTCGAGATGCGTTCGGCGGATGCACAGGCATTCAGTCTCCCCTTTCGATTCGGGAAAATCGCCGTCCATTACGGCATCCTCGAACTGGATAAAGACTCTTTTGTACGTCGGCGTTCCGGTTTGCAGCAGTTTTTCCAGCACCCCCATATCCCGCAGCAGGGAAAGCGCGTTGTTGAAAAAGTTGTGCGTCGACAAAATGTCGCTCGGTAATCTTCCCTTTTCCAGCAAAAGCACCTCCAGACCGGCCTTCGCGCATTCATACGCCAGCGACGACCCCGCCACCCGCGCTCCGACGATGATCAAGTCATAGTTCTTCTGCACCGTACCCCTCCTTTATTGTATAAATCAAGCGGTTACCGCGACCTCTCCGAACGTTAAATCCATTTTGGGGTCTTTAACTTGAACGACTGTCTTTAAGAAAATTTGAATCTAATTCACTCTCAAACTTTTTGAATCGAATTCGGGAGAATGATTGTGTTGAAAAGGCTTACACACTTTCTTTATCATAACCGTTAGACCACATTATGTTAATAAAACTTAAGACCTGTTAATTTGTAAAATATTGTAGACTTCATTTTTTGCTAGACTAATGCTGTTTGCAACATTAACTGGTAATGTTGAGAATCAAGGCTTGTTTGTCTTGCCGCTTATACGCCAAACGATGAATGTATATTGGCGGGACGAACCGAAGGCAAAATGGAGGTATGGTCGGTTTACCGGCAGTTCTGCAAGATGAACCATCTCGTTACATTCTGAGCAGTACTTAAAACCAGCTAATATTTTTAAGGTTTTTTTTTATGCCTGAAGCATGGATCTGGCTTTAAGCCAGGGGGTAATCCCCTAATGGAAGATATCATTAAACGTCATTAATCTTCGATCGAAAATCTGCTTTTGAATTTATTCCTCATTGATCATTTAATTATCATTGACAACAGTCTTTCGTGTGGTGAGATTGTTCTGGATGCCGACGGCAATAGCATTAAATATCGCGCTGGACCTATCCCAACTTGGGTTAATGCAATAGAGCGACAATTACATAATAAATATTCCAAACAAGGATGAACCGGTCAGAGTTACAAAGTGTCCGGTTCTTTTTTGTCTTGAAGCTTTTTCTAAGAAAAGAAATTACATCGTATCGTGTCCACAACCTCAAAAAATTCGATAATACAGGTGAGGATCTCGAGGATCTGATCTCGATCGGCACGATTGGATTGATTAAGGCAATCGAGAGCTTCCAAACCGGCAAAGGTACGAAGCTCGCGACGTTTGCTGCTCGTTGTATCGAGAACGAAATACTTATGCATTTGAGATCGTTGAAGAAGACTCGGAAGGATGTTTCCCTTCATGACCCGATCGGTACGGATAAGGAAGGCAATGAAATTACGCTTATAGATATCCTCGGCACGGAGGCCGATGATATTGACGATAAGGTGCAGCTGAAGATTGAGAAATCGAAGATATATAAAAACTTGGATATACTCGATGACCGCGAGAAAGAAGTTGTGATCGACCGCTTTGGGCTGGAGCATGGCGGGGATGAGCGGACGCAGCGGGAGATTGCGAAGGAGCTTGGGATCTCGCGGAGTTATGTGTCGCGGATAGAGAAAAGAGCGTTGATGAAGCTTTATCATGAGTTTTATAAGGCGAAGAGATAATAATTATTTTTAAAAATGATCATTTATGTTATGAAGTTAAGCATTATGGCCACGTCTTAGAACGTGGCTTTTTATAATGGCTAAGTTAAACTATATTGTTGATATTGATGTTTGAGAACATTCGTTCTAAAAAAGCTTGCTGATCCATTGGATGATAGAGGAAAACAAGAACTTATCAGCTTCCTGCAGTCCTGAGCCAAAGGGAGTGTCAGCTCCGATAGCGTTAGTTCAATTTTATAAATGAAAGAACGTTTAAAACGGCTGGCAGAACGGGGAGAAATTGAAGCGAACGTTTATCCGCATCGTTTTCGACATACCTATGCATGCCAACTCCTTGATAACGGTGCCCCTCAGAACTTCATCCGAGGGTATACTGGGGCATGAGAAAGCATCAACTACGCAAATTTACGCACAGCTCCGCGGCGAGCGCAGGAGAGAACATTATCGACGATTCTTTTAGCAGTTATTAGCTGCGGATTCCCCCTTTAGAAATCTGCCGCTATTCAACTAAATGGCAGGAAAGTTCAATTACTTCTTCACGAATACCTCGGGGATGGAGGATTTATAATGAACTCAAATCAGAGGCTATCTGAAAGATCGGCAACATACATGTAGGAGTGAATCTTTTTGAAAAAAAATCGACTTGCGAAATGTAGGCTTAAAGCGTATAATGTGCTCATTAAAGTTGCATTTTAATGATGGATAGGAGGGAGAAAATATTGAGTACCGCGTCACGTGGAGTTCACATTGGTCCCCCTCGTCTTAAAATAGCCATTCACGCAATTGTATGGCTAGCCAAAAGCGGCAGCATGCTTAGCAGTGCGATGATAGCGAGTCAAGTCGATTCGCATGCAACCTTCATGCGAAGAGTTATGCAGTCATTAAACAATGCCGGAATTGTTGAATCAAAAGGCGGACGGGAGGGTGGATATTTCTTAAAGAAATCTTCTGAAGAGATTACATTGGGCGATATATATGAAGCTATAAGTATTGTTCCCAATGAAGCAGAAATTGATGTGGATTGTGGAGAAGCCGGAGAACAGTTAGATGTTGAGCTTGAAAAGATTCTCCAAGAAGCCGAGTTAAAGACAATTGAGTATTTGCGAGGTTACACGATTGCTCAATTGATGGATCGAGTCCAATTCTTTAAAGAACAGTAAAGCTCGATGGCTAACATTAAGTTGCATAATCATATGCAACTTTTTATTAGAACAAATTGTGCTTATTTAAAGCACAAAAAATTAAACAAATTGTGCTTGTTGCAAGCACAAAAAAGGAAGTAGCCTCATTGAATATCTTATTTGGTGAAAGCGGAGCTATTGGCAAGATTGTGCTGGAACATAAAATTCTAATTAATTTCAATCAATAGGGAGAGGTGCAGATGACAATTTTTTCGGTTATTTTGCAAAGCGTATTAGCGCTCATGTTCTTAATGGCGGGATTTGGAAAAATTGCAGGTTCTAAGATGCATGTTGAGGGCTTTAAGCATTGGGGATTACCACAATGGTTCCGAGTCGTAACAGGTATTGTTGAACTTGTTGGTGCAGCAGCATTAATCGTTGGCTATTGGGAATCCAGCTCGGTAGCCTTGGGAGCATTAATACTTGGTATTACAGGTATCGGCGGTATTATTACGCATATTCGAGTTAAGGATTCCTTCAAGCAAACATTTATGATTTTTTTACTGGCGATTATCGGGATTGTTTTATTTGCAATAAACGCATCCGATCTTGCGGATTTTCCGGGGTTTAATTAAATGAAAGATCAGGAATTTGAATTTGGGATCTATTCGTTAGGAGAAAGAATCCCCGGACCATCGGGACAGACTATAAGTGCAAAAAGCCGGATTGATGATATTATTGCCGCTGCAAAGCTGGCTGATGAAGCAGGTCTTGACCTCTTTGGAGTTGGGGAACATCATCGTTTGGATTTTGTCACTTCATCCTATGCCATAATTTTGACCGCCATTGCTCAAGCGACAAAGAACATTCGCCTAACGAGTACCTTGTCCGTTATTAGTACGGCTGACCCGGTTCGAGTATTTGAAGATTTTGCAACGCTTGATCTTGTATCCGACGGACGTGCAGAGCTCATTGCAGGTCGTGGAGCTTTCTTGGAATCGTTCGAGCTCTTTGGAGCGGATATAAGAAGGTACGATGAACTGTTTGAAAATAAACTTGATTTATTGCTGAAGTTAAATGAGCAAGAACGCGTATCCTGGCAAGGACAATTTCGAACAGCGCTAAACGACGCGCAAATTGCCCCTCGACCATTTCAATCCAAACTTCCGATTTGGATTGGAGTAGGAGGTACACCAGAAAGCGCCGCTAGAGCTGGGAGATTGGGTCTCAACATGGCTCTTGGTATTTTAGGTGGAGATCCAAGAGGGGTTAAACCGCTTGTGGATATTTATAGAGCCGCAGGCAAAGCAGCAGGGCATGATCCATCAAAGTTGAGGGTTTCTGTCACTGGTCATGCGTACATCGCCCAAACATCTTCTCAGGCACTCGATGAGTTCCATCCACACTATATCAATTATTTTTCATATTTCTTAAAAGAACGTGGTCAGCGTTTTTGGGTGTCACGCTCGGATTTAGACGCAATGACTGCCCCAGACAATGTTCTTGCGATCGGAAGCCCGCAGCAACTCGTTGAAAAGATTCTCTTTCAGTATGAGCTTTTTGGTCACAGCCGATTTATGGGGCAATTCGACATGGGCGGTCAGCCACTGTCCAAAGTGGCGAAAGCCATTGAACTACTAGCTACAGAAGTTGCCCCGGTTGTTCGCAGAGAAATACGAAAGAAACAAAATACTGTGTAATGAATGGAGAAGAATCAATGAAAATTGGTGTAAATGGTGCAAGCGGTAATTTTGGTACAACGACGGTAAAACATCTGTTAGAGCGTACGGTTGGGCAGCATAGCGTTGTCGCCATCTCACGTTCTCCGGAGAAGATTGCAATTGATGGCGTAGAAGCTCGATTCGGCGATTACGATCAACCATTATCGTTAATCGAGGCTTACAAAGGCTTAGATAGATTACTACTCATCCCCTCGACCAGTTTACAGCCGGGTGCTCGCGCGGCTCAAAACATCGCAGCTATTAATTCAGCTGTTGAAGCTGGTGTATCCCACATTGTCCTTGTGTCATCCTCTGGGGTACGGAACGCGCAAAAGACGAACATCGCAGCCGACTACTTTGCTAGTGAACAGCATCTAATGCGTACGGCTCGCCAGTGGAGCATCCTTCGCATGAGTTACTACGCGGAGGCTCTTATAAATGAAGCACAAATGTCTTTAATGCATGGTGTGCTCACAGGTCTTACCGAAAACAAAGTCAGCTTTGTCTCACGTGACGACCTAGCTGCAGCAGCAGCTGGATTGCTGGTCAGCGAAGGTCATGATGGCGTAATCTACACAGGAACTGGCCCAGAAAGCTTAACTGGTTCGCAACGGGCAGAGCTCATTGCAAAAGCCAGCGGAAAACCGTTGACATTCCTCACGCTACCACTTGAGACGCTACAAGGACAACTCCAGAAGGCGGGACTTCCGACAGATGTCATCACAGCAATTGTGAGCATTCAACAAAATTTCTCTAATGGGGACTTCGATATCGTGACGGGGGATATTGAGAAACTGTCTGGTCGTCCAGCACGAAATCTAGATTCTATCCTTTCAATCTCATTCCAGTAATTTGAGCGTAGGGTATGGAAAAATCATGGGACAACTCTTCCGGGTTGTCCCATGATATTTTGCAACGCGATAAGGAAAGGCATCAGCAGTTATGCCTTACTAAACAATCTCGTTTAATCAGCATAAAAAACGGAGAAAACGTAGGTAATTCTTATAATTCATACATTATTAACGATTTATTGCGCACCAAATTTGGTTATGACGGTGTTGTTTGCACGTATTGGGGAATAACAGAAGATCCTACTGAAGACATTACAAAAATGTTTCCTGATTATTTTCTAATCTGCTTTTTTGATTCCGGTTACATACTGTAGTCTGATTGCTAAATATTAAAAATTGAAATGGGAATCAGGTGGAGGAGTTTGAATAAACGTTGATTTGCGCGAATGCCGTTTACCATTTATCTGAATTTCGTTATTATCGTAGCTTTCAATAATTCCCCCACCTGTCATTTTCCCATCAGTCAAAACCATCACATATTGACCAAAGAAAATAGCATTATCCAAGTCAACGTCATGTTTCAGGGTTTTGTTCATCTTTTTCCTTCCTTCCTTTTACTATCTCCATTTATTTCAGCATTTAATTCGTCTCACCCGATGATAATCGGCCTCCCACGTTTCTTGATGGTGTCAGGAGCTATACCATCGTTCGCAGCCTTTTCACATAAAGATAAAAATTCCTTATCCGAAGTAAAACGCAGCGCGATAATTTGGTTCATCGTTAAATGGGGGTCGAGCAATTTTCTAGTTAATTTCAAAGTGATTTAAAATTGAGTGAGTGAGCACACACTCAAAAACACGCAGTGCTCACTCAGTAATGATAATGTTACAGCACTTGACTTTGGGTGAGTGCACACTCATAATAAGAGCATAAATGGCTTTCAACGCCATGTCAATAGAGCGGGGGATAAACTTGGATTTAAAAAACAAAATAGTTGAAGCTACCGAGCGAGTATTATTAACGAACGGACTTGCCAAGACCACGACTAAGGAAATCGCTCGGGCAGCCGGTTGCTCCGAAGGATCATTATATAATCATTTTAGAAACAAGGAAGATATATTTCTCCATGTTTTACAGGGAAAACTGAAAAATCTGATGGGAGCTTTAACATTGCTGCAAAGCCTTGCTGGTAAAGAAACGGTGCGGAGAAATCTGAAGCAGGTGGCTCTTGCGGCATTGGAGGATTATCATAGTTCGATGCCCTTAATCTGTTCTATTTTCTCGGAACCGGAAATACTGCTTCGCCATCGAGAAGATTTTACTCTACGAAATGAAAGTCCGTATGGGGCAAATGAGGCGGTGGAAGCTTATTTAATGAATGAAAAAAATATTGGTAGAATTAGCGAGAAACTGCATCCAAGAGCTGTAGCGGATATATTGCTGGGAAGTTGTTTTCAACGTGCGTTCCAATTGAATTTTTTAGGTAAAGAGGAGTCGCTAGAAGAGGGGGGAGAATTTGTAAATCGTATTTTGGATGCGTTATTTCCAGGACAAGCTTAAGAGTAAGAACATATTTAACATCGCTCTCACTAAACAACTAGTTGACAATTATTTTGGTTAAACATCAATAAACACTGCGGGAAGCGGGGGACGAACGGTCGTTGTTCCGCTCCGTTTTTTCGTCGATGAGCAGCGGCAGTCGCAGGCCAGACGGCGCCATATTACATTAGGCGATATTTACCAACTTATAAACAGTTTCTCCAATGAAGTCGAAGTTGATGTGAATTGCGGAGAAGCCGGAGAACAATTAGACCGATTCACGATACCATTCAGGAACACGCGGGTACGCATAAGAACGGACTCGAAAGGACATGACGAGATGACAGTTAAACGCACGGGAAACTATTAGTCGAGATGAAGGAAGTTTTCTCGGATATTATGGGCGAGATGGACCGGAGCTTGCGCGAGGTGCTGAGGAGGTATACGACGCCGAATTGGCGGAGAAGCTGCATCCTAAGGCGCTTTGAAACTAAATCAAAGTTTATTCCCAGCTCTATTGACATGGCGTTGAAAGTCGTTTATGCTCATATTGTGAGTGTGCGCTCACTCAATCACAACTACTGTAATATCACTCATTAATGAGTGAGTACTGGGTATTTTTGAGTGTGCGCTCACTCATAATCCAGAAATTTAAGGAGGCAAAAATATGTCGTTAGAAATTTTACAAGCAAAATTAGAATTAAGAGAATTAGTTGATGCTTTTTCAAATTTGGGAGATGAAAGAAAGATTTCAGAACAAATGCTTTTATTTACGCCTGATACTAGATATAAGGTTTACTTCGGTGGCCAATTGGTGTCTGATGTCTCAGGAACAAAACAATTAGAAGAGGAGTTCACAGGTCACGCTTCTATTGTTAAACGTTATTTCTCCATTAACGCACAACACGTTGTGAAAGTGGAAGGCGATACTGCAACAGGTGTTTCGTACTCTCAAATGAAAATGGTGAGAGAGGAAGAGGGCAAAGAAGTTATCACTGACTATAGTGTTAAATATGATGATCTATATGTACATCAAAACGGAACTTGGTTAATAAAGGAACGTACTGCTCACTTTTCAATTATAGAAGCAAGAACATTGCAAGGCTAATTTGATTAATACTTGGCACACGGAGATCGAGCAGTTTGATTTCACGCCACCTCTCCCAACATCCCTTCCTTTAATCAGGGCACCCTTGTTTGGGGTGCCCTGAAAATTGAGGCTGTTCTTTTCACATCGCGATCTTGAAATGGTGAAATGGATCGGTACCCTGAAACTCGATATCTAATGTGCAGATGCGATTTCTTTTCTTGAACTCTATATAATCCTCTGTAACAAATCCCCCACCTTTTCCGCCATGACACGAGCTGGATAAGGCATTCCATTCTTTAACCACCATTCGACTACCCCTACGTAAGCATTTGCAACAAATTCGGCAACTACAACTTCGCTTTGACCGTAATTTTTGCCTTTTGTTATATCCACGTCTTTTTTGAACTCTTCGATATTATGTTGAACAAACCGGCTGCGAAAATATCGTGCTCCTTCACTCGCCAACATCGTCGAAAAAAACAAATAATTCCTTTCAAGATATTCCATGCAATGTACAGTCGATTCAATCCAATCCATCTCAGTTTCCGACTCACAAAGGTTAACCATATTATCGATATGTTCTTCTATGATCTTATCCAACAGATCAAATTTATCCAAGTAATGAAGATAAACAGTTGCACGGTTAATATTGGCCCTGTCTGCAATATCCTGAATAGTAATGCTATCGAAATTTTTTTCTGACATCAATTCAAGAAATGCTTTTTTTATTGCTTCTTGAGTTCTAACAATTCTTCTATCCACTTTTGCCATGTTATTAACACCATACCTTTTTGAGATAGTCGACAATTTTTGTTGACTTGTTGTTTAAACATCAAAATTGATTAAATTAACGAGCTTTATGCCTTGTACTTTTTATGTTAATTGTATAGATTATAGACAGATGCCGAGAATACATCAATCGTAGTTTTTATATTAACATGAAAGGGGATACGGTTGAAAAGATTTTATGGCTCCTTCTCGGTTTGGCGGTAACAGTTTCTATATTCTCCGCATGTGGAAGCAAGAACAATGACATGTCGGTCAAGGACATTTTCATTTATTATTAACAGATGTTGATTAATCTTAAAGAGTTTATTGTAAAAAATTATTCATGAATTGCAGGAGGTTAATACAATGATTAATGCTAATGCTCGTGCTGTATTCAGTCCAGATGCTCCGTTCAAGCTCACCACTATCAAGCGCAGGGACCTTCAATCGCATGACATTCTCATTGAGATTAAATACGCTGGTATTTGCCACTCTGACATCCATACTGCTCGCGGCGATTGGGGACCGGTAAACTATCCTATCGTTCCAGGGCACGAGATCGCCGGGATTGTTACCCAGGTCGGTTCAGAAGTCACTAAGTATGCTGTTGGCGACCGAGTAGGGGTAGGCTGCATGGTTGATTCCTGCGGAGAGTGCAATAACTGCCATAAGGGGGAAGAGCAGTATTGCCTTAATGGGATGACTGGCACCTATGGAGCTATCGATAGGTACGGACAATATACGCAGGGTGGTTATTCCACCCACATCGTCGTAACGGAAGACTTCGTGGTTCGAATTCCAGACGGTATGGAGCTTGACGTCGCCGCACCGCTTTTGTGTGCCGGCATCACAACGTATTCGCCACTACGCCATTGGGGAGCTGCTCCTGGCAAAAAGGTAGCCGTTGTTGGACTTGGCGGGCTTGGACACATGGCTGTGAAGCTCGCTCACGCCATGGGGGCAGAGGTTACTGTATTATCACAAACATTGAAGAAGAAAGAAGACGGTTTGCAGCTTGGCGCTGATCATTATTATGCCACAAGCGATCCAGAGACGTTTACAAAACTGGCTGGTTTGTTCGACCTGATCATAAATACAGTGAGCGCGAAAATCGATATTAATGCCTACCTTTCGTTGTTGGCGCTGGACGGTACATTGGTCAACGTCGGTGCGCCAGCGGAAGCGTTGCCAGTTCAGGTATTCTCACTTATCCCTCATCGTCGGTCGTTTGCTGGATCGATGATCGGCGGAATTCGCGAAACACAGGAAATGCTTGACTTTTGCGCTGAACACCACATTACTCCTGATATTGAGGTTATTTCCGCCAAGCAGATTGATGAAGCTTGGGAGCGTGTACTAGCTTCAGATGTTCGGTATCGATTTGTAATTGACATCAGCACGATGGATAATCAATAACGAGTAATCCTAGAAAAATATTGAGGGCATGCCTACACTGGTGTGCCTCTTTACTTGAAGGGGAACATTTGCTTGAATCGATCCTTTGGTTAGCCACTACAGGACCCGAAGGACCAAATGGCGGGTTCTTCAGAGATGGAAAACGAATAGATTGGTAACAATTAATGAGGTGGGCGATTATGGATAAACAAAAAAAATTACTAATATTTATATTAACCATCGGTGTTTTCGGTCTCATAAATACCGAAATGGGTGTTATTGGGATATTGCCTTCCATTGCTGAACACCTTGATGTCAGTATATCAAAAGCAGGATGGTTGGTGAGTTTTTTTGCTCTTGGAATTGGAGTGTCTGGTCCAATCTTTCCGTTATTGTTTTCGGGTATAAATCGGAAGAAGATCATGCTGCTTGTACTTGGTGTTTTCATTTTGGGGAACATTGTCTCCATATTTACATCTAACTTTACCCTTGCATTAATTGCTCGTATAATTCCAGCCTTTTTTCATCCAATTTATTGTTCTTTGGCATTTACAGTTGCTGCTTCCTCAGTAAGTAAAGAAGAAGCTCCAAAAGCTGTTTCTAAAGTATTTATTGGAGTATCTGCTGGTATCGTAGCCGGCGTACCGATCGCAAGTTTTATTGATAGTACCGTTTCGTATGAAATGGCGATGGCATTCTTTGCTATTGTTAATGCAATTGTATTCATTGCTACATTGATTTTTGTACCATCTATGCCTGTTGAAGAAAGACTATCTTATGGTTCACAATTATCCGTATTAAAAAAATCAATTGTATGGCTTTCCATCGTGACTGTCATTTTACTAAACTCAGCTGTATTTGGGGTTTATAGTTATCTTGTTGAATATTTGAAAACGGTAACGAATATGTCACCGAATACCATTAGTTTAACGTTACTCATCTTCGGTGGAGCCAATATTATTGGAAACATTGTTACAGGAAAGTTACTTACTCATAGTGCCCTTAAGACTATAGTATCTTTTCCTTTGTTATTGGGTGCTGTTTACATCATTTTATTCTTCACAGGACAGTTTACCATACCTATGGCAGTTATAACTTTCGTTTGGGGAGTATTGGCTGGAGGAATAATGGCAAATATTAATCAATATTTGATTGTGTCTGTAGCTCCCGAAGCACCTGAATTCGCTAACGGATTATTTATATCAGCCTGTAACATAGGAACAACCTTAGGTGCGGCAGTGGGTGGGTTATTTATATCAGAAATGGGTACCCAATACGTCGTATTGGTAGGATTTTTATCGTTAATATTGAGTGGGGCATCTATATCATTAAGAAACCACAAAAATAGTTCTACAAAGCAAAAACTTGTAGTTAAAACTATT
>Ga0310900_10000543_pt1 | contig 13048 bp, 9 predicted proteins | sample C24D1metaG_FD_203879 | JGI IMG/M metagenome (GOLD analysis project Ga0310900, IMG submission 203879) | Lab incubated soil microbial communities from West Virginia University Organic Research Farm, Morgantown, WV, United States - C24D1 | ecosystem: Environmental > Terrestrial > Soil >...
TGCCGCTCTACGCGCGCGACGTCGAGCTCGGGCAGCTCGGCTGCATCCGGGCCGACAATCTGAGCGCCCAGAAGGCGCGCGTATTGTTGATGCTGGCGCTGACGCGGACGAAAAACACGGAGGAGTTGCAGAAGTATTTCGAGCGATAACGATAGTTCCCAGTTTACGTACTCTTGTTCAGGTCGTTTCACTGCAAGAGATCGAACAGGCGGCTGTATTTGACGGTGAAGCTGCGATCGGGCCGCATCAGCGTCGAATCATACAGTCCCTGCGTGTCGTTGTAGACGACGAACAACCCCGTGTTCGCCTGGTTCAACCAGCCAAACCGCACGTTGCTCGACCAGACGTTCGCGCGATCGTTGTATTGCAGAAGCGCCTGCAGGTACATGCGCGGCGTGAAGGAATACGAGATGCGCGAGCTGATCAGGTTGGTGACGAAGGCCCCTCCCGGCAGGTCGATATCGTTTCGAGTCCAGTTCACCTCGGTGTTGAACGTCTCGCTCGTCCTGAATCGCACCTGCGGGGCGTACACCACCCTCTCCCCGCCGAAAAACCCGCCGAACGTCAGGCGCATGCGCACCGACAGGGGCGCGCCCTGGTTGGTGAACGCCACCAGTTGTCCCTCGCTGTGCTCATAGGCACCGGCGGGCACTATTACGCCTGGATAGATTTCGAACGGCAGGAACACGCCCTCGTGCGTCAGGTTCATGCCGGTGTGAAACTCGTGCGCCGCTCGGAGCGCCCAGTGCTGGTCGAGGTGCACGCGCCTGGTCTCGAGCACACCTTCGTTCGTCCAGTACGAGTCATACGTCGCGTGCGGTCGCAGCTCGTGGAATTTCCAGAAGCTGCCCTCGGCCAGCCGGATGTTGCGATTGACGGCCATCTCGATTTTCCGGAAGCCGTTCTCGCGCGCAAGAAACCCGACCTCGGGGTTGAAGTTGTCGCCGACCTCTGCGTAACCCGCCCCTAAACGCCACGCTTCAGTGTTGTGACTCGCGCCAATCTGAAATGCGTGCGCATCGCCCGAGACATCAGGCGTCTCAGTGCGCGCGACGAAGCCGTTGACGAGACCGTTCTGCCCGAAGCCAAGGCGCCCGTCGACGGCGTAGCTCCGGTTGTAGTCGCGATCGCCGGAGAGATCGCCGGTGCCCTGTCGGTTCACGAACATGGCTCCAACCGCGGACCGATTGGGCAGCTCCTGCTGCACGCGCGCGACGCTGAAGTTGTTCGCCGAGATACCGCGCTCCTTGTCTTCCTCCGTCTGCATGTTGATGAGGCCGATGCTCGTATTGCCGTTCACCCGCCCGGTCAGGCGACCACCGGCGACGATAGGAATCGGAACATTGTCGCCACCGATGCCTATGGCACGACTGAAGAACACTTCCGCTTCGCCGGTCATCCCCACCGAGAACAGACCCGCGTTCTCGAGGAAGAACGGCCGCTTCTCAGGAAAGAAGAGATTGAAACGATCGAGGTTGATCTGCTGCTGGTCAACTTCGACCTGAGCAAAGTCGGTGTTGTAGGTCGCGTCGAGCGTCAGACTTGGCGTCAGGCTGTACTTCATGTCGACGCCAAATTCTTTGTTCCCGTCCGAGCCGCTGGGAACGGTACCGTTCTGCGTCCTCGCACCCAGGGCGTACGGAGTCAACTGAAGGTTTCGGTGTGCCGGAATCGCAAGACCCGACAGAGTGCCCGCGAGCGAGAGCCGGTAGAGGTCGTACTGACGCGGAAGCGGCGACCAGTACGCGGTCTCGTTCCTTCGCCGGATATTGCGCTGAAAATTGATGCCCCACTCCTGGACATCCTTTGCCGGGTAGCGCAGCGTGCGGAATGGAATCGCGAACTCGGCGCTCCAGCCGTTGTCGAGCATCAGCGCGCGGACCTGCCACGACCCATCCCAGTTGATGTTGAACCCACCGCCTGAGCCGCCGGCCTGTCCGCCACCGGCACCACCGCCACCGCCACCGCCTCCACCACCACCGCCGCCGCCACCACCGCCGCCACCGCCGCCAAAGCTGGCCTGCCCTTCTCCCATCACCTGCCCATCGAACTCGAGGCCGGCGGGACTGGTGCCGAAGACAAATCCGTTCTGGCGATCGCGAAATGTGTCGAGCACGACGGCGAAGCTGTCGGTGTTGCTGAGCACGGAGTCGCGGCGGCTTTCCGCGCTGATGATCAACTCCGGGGTGCGGTCGTAGTTGACGACGCCGATGTAGAGCGTGTCTTTGGTGTAGATGATGCGGACTTCGGTATTCTCCGACGCTGGCTGCCCCTCGTCGGGCGTCGTCTGCCAGAAGCCGGTGATGACCTTGGCGGCGGCCCACGCCTTGTCGTCGAGGACGTTGCCGTCCACGACCGGCGCAACGTCAGTGGCAGATGCCTCCCCGGCCACCGAGCCAACCGGCGGCGCTACCGCCAACCGATTCGGCGGTGCGGCGGCCGCAGTAGTCGGCGGCGGCTCTCCCGACTGAGCCAGAAGGCCGGCAGAGAGGGACAGCACGATCAAGAGGCCTGCAAACGTCGATTTGGATGAAAACATGTCAGCAAATCCACCGCACCCGGGCACGGGCGATCAGGTAAATTACGCGTGGACGCATTAGGGTAACCGAACCTGATTTGATTGCCCAAACCTGCATATGCCCACGCGCCGAGCGTTTTTAGTTGGAATTGCATCGATTGCCGTCGCGCCGCTCGCGGCGCAGACCTTCGACCTGGTGATCGCAAATGGCCGGGTGATCGATCCGGAGTCGGGTCTCGATGCTGTCCGGTATATCGGCATCAGCAACGGCCGGCTTGCCAGCATCACCTCGGATCGACTGACGGGCCGCACCAACATCGACGCCACCGGGCTTGTCGTCTGCCCGGGATTCATCGACCTGCACGCACACCAGCAGACGCCGGAAACCCATCGATATCAGGCGCGCGATGGGGTGACGACGGCGTTCGAGCTCGAGCTGGGGACGGGCGACATCGACGCGTGGTACAAGGCACGAGCAACCAGCCTCATCAACCACGGTGTCAGCATTGGGCACATCCCGGTGCGCATGGCGGTCATGCGCGACCCGGGCACATCGTTCCCCACGGCCGACGCCGCTCACCGCGCGGCCACGACGGCGGAGATCGGCGCGATGTCGCAGCGCATCGCCGAGGGCCTGAAGAAAGGCGCCGTCAGCATCGGCGCGGGTTTCGCGTACACGCCGGCCGCCAAAGACGAGGAGCTTCTCGAGATCTTCCAAATCGCGGCGCGGGAGCGCGTGACGGTGCACGTTCACACGCGGCGCGGCATGGCCGGTGTCGAGGAAGTCCTGAGATTCGCCGGTCAGACCGGGGCACCACTGCACATCGTGCACATCAACAGCACGGGTGGTGCCGCAACCCGCGAAGTGCTGCAGACGGTTGCGGCAGCGCAGGCCCGCGGCGTCAACGTGACGACCGAGGCATACCCGTACGACGCCGGCATGACCGAGATTCAGTCGGCCAACCTCGACGAGTACGACGGCGCCAGCGAACAGCGCGTCGCCGAGCTCGAATGGCCGAGAACCGGCGAGCGGCTCACGCCCGACACCTTTCAGAAATACCGGAAGATAGGCGGCCCCGTCGTGCTGCACAACAACACGGAAGAAATGGTCGCGCTGGCGGTCAACAGCCCGCTCACGATGATCGCCAGCGATTCTTATTGGGAGAACGGCACGGGCCATCCGCGCACAACCGGCACGTTCTCGCGGGTGCTGGGCCGCTATGTCCGCGACGCGCGATCGCTCACGCTCATGGACGCGATTCGCAAGATGACGCTGATGCCCGCCGAGCGCCTCGCCCCGCGCGTGCCCGCGATGAAGACCAAGGGCCGGCTGCGCCAGGGCGCCGACGCAGACGTCGCCATCTTCGACGCCGCGCGCGTCATCGATCGATCGACGTACCGCGAGCCCGGGTTGCCGCCAATCGGCATGCGCCATGTCATCGTCAACGGCGTAACCGTGGTCCTGAATGAGCAACTTGTGGCAGGCGTGGCGCCCGGACACGCAATACGGGCGACAACCGTGTAACAAGAGATTAGGAGACTAGGAGATCAAGAAGAATGAGAAACGAGATCTCCTGAGCTCTTAATCTCCTGTGAAAGAGAAACCGGTAGCGCAGGGCTTCAGCCCTGCCAGCGCGGAGGATCGATCATGACGCTCCGAATCGTTGCCGCCGGCGCGGTGCTTGTAGCGCTCCCGGTGATGGCATCCGCTCAAAACTCTCCACGCACGCACGAGCTGAAGGCCTCGCCTACCACGGTTCATCGCGGCTTCTTCGATGCAACGCTCAAGCCCGTCCTCACGATCGACTCGGGCGACGTCGTCCGGCTCGAGACGGCGTCGGGCAACCCGCGATTCTTCGAGAGCATCGGCGTGCCCAAGGACAAGATTCCGGCAGAGCTCTACGCCGTGTTCGACGGCGTCGAAGGCACCAATCGAGGCGATCACACGCTGAACGGACCCATCGCGATCCGGGGCGCCGAGCCGGGTGATGTGCTCGAAATCCGCATCCGCTCGGTAGACGTGCGGCTTCCGATCGCCGGCCAGAGCTTCGTCCCAAATCGCGGTCTGCTGCCCGAAGACTTCCCGTACGAGAAAGCCCGCGCGCTCTGGATCGATCTCGATCGCAGGACGGTCGAATACGCCCCAGGTGTGCAGGTGCCGGTGAAACCGTTCTGGGGCGTCATTGGCGTCGCGCCGCCGCTGAGCATGGGACGCATGCCGAGCGGCCCACCGAACATCTTCGGTGGAAACCTGGACAATCGCGATCTCGGTGCGGGCAGCACGCTGTTCCTGCCTGTCCACGTATCGGGCGGGCTGCTCTCGTTTGGAGACGGCCACGCCGCGCAGGGCCATGGCGAAGTCTGCCTGTCCGCGATCGAAACGTCGCTGAGAGGCGAAGTGCAGATCCTCCTGCACAAGGGACGTCGTCTGCGCTGGCCGCGCGCCGAAACGCCGACGCACTACATCACGATGGGGCTGGCCGCCGATCTCGACGACGCCGCGAAGATCGCAACCAGAGAAATGCTCGACCTGATCGTCGAAACCAAAGGACTGTCGCGCGAGGACGCCTACATGCTGGCCAGCGCCGCGATGGATTTAGTCGTGACCCAGGTCGTGGACGGCACCAAGGGCATCCACGCGATGCTGCCGAAGGCCATCTTCCAGAAATAGCCGGGCGCGCGCATATGAACCAGACGGTGACTGTCGCACTGATGCTCGTCCTGATGGCCGGCAGTGCCCAACAGCCGGCGTCTCGTCCGAACATCCTGCTCATTCAGGCCGACGATCTCGGATACGGCGACCTGAGCGCGTACGGGCAGGCGCGATTCGAAACGCCGATGCTCGATCGGCTCGCGCGGGAAGGCACTCGCTTCACGCAGTACTACGCCGGCAGCACCGTGTGCGCGCCTTCGCGCGCGGCGCTGATGACCGGACGGCACACCGGTCACGGGTGGATCCGCGGCAACGGCGGCTTCCCCGCCGGCGATATCCCGCTTCGTCCCGAGGATGTCACGATCGCTGAGGTCCTTCGCGACGCGGGCTACCGCACGGCTCTCGTCGGCAAATGGGGCCTTGGGCAGCCGGGCAGCACGGGCATGCCCGATCGTCAGGGGTTCGACTTCGCGTTCGGCTTTCTCGATCAGCGCCACGCGCACCGGCAGTTCACCGACCACCTGTGGCGGAACGGCGAGCGCGTGAGCGCGAACCTCGACAACGACTACGTCAACGATCTGTTCACGAAGGAAGCCGCGGGCATCATCGAGAAGGACGATCCCCGGCCGTTCTTCGTCTATCTCAACTACACCGTGCCGCACGCCGAGTTGCGCGCGCCCTCCGACGCGCTCGATCGGTTCCGCGGACAGTTTCCCGAAACGCCGTTCAGCAATCCGCCCGCTGATGAAAAGCCGACGGGTGCGCGGTTCGATGTTCCATCGCTCGGCTATCGATCGCAGCCGACGCCACACGCCGCCTTCGCCGCCATGATCACGCGGATGGACCGCGATGTCGGCCGCCTCGTCGATCTCATCCGCACGCGCGGGCTCGACAATCGCACGCTGGTAATGTTCATCAGCGACAACGGCCCGCACCAGGAAGGCGGCGGCGATCCGGCGTTTTTCAGGAGCAGCGGCGGACTGCGCGGCATCAAACGCGACCTCTACGAGGGGGGTATTCGCGTCCCGATGATCGCGCGCTGGCCGGGCGTCGTCCCCGCGGGCCGCACCAGCGACCATGTCTGGGCGCATTGGGACATGCTGCCGACGCTCGCCGACATCGCGGGTGCGCGAGCGCCTGCCGGCCTCGACGGTTTGTCTATGGCACAGGCGCTTCGCGGCCGATCGCAGGCAACGCATCCATTCCTGTACTGGGAATTTCACGAGCGAGGATTTCAGCAGGCGGTGCGAAACGGCCGCTGGAAAGCCGTGCGGCTCAAGCCAGGTACTCCACTGGAGTTGTACGACCTCGTCGCGGACCCCGGCGAAGCGCGCAACGTCGCCAGCGCGCATCCGGATATCGTCGGCCACATCGAAACGTTTCTGAAAACCGCACGGACCGAATCGGATCGCTGGCCCGGAAAATGAGGAGACACAGATGAAGCGTTGGCTTCTGCTCGTATTGATCGTCATCGTTCAGTCGCCAGCGGCAAGTGCCCCGCCACAGTCGACCAGCCGTGCAGACTTCGAACGATGGAAAAAGGAACTCTCGAACTGGGGCCGCTGGGGCGCCGACGACCAACTCGGTGCCGCCAACCTGATTACACCGGCCAAGCGGCGACAGGCAGCCGACCTCGTCAGAGACGGCGTGTCAGTCTCGCTGGCACGCGACACCGACACCGAGAAGGCCATCGACAATCCAGAACCGTACGAGCACCAGATGCTGACGATCGGCACCGATCGGTTCGCCGTCGCTCCCCACGGCGTCGCCCACACGCATCTCGACTCGCTGGCGCACATTGAATACAACGGCGTGTTCTACAACGGCTACAAGCCCGACCCGGCGGCGGTCATGAAGAGCGGCCACGCGCGAAATTCGATCGTGAACCTCAAGAACGGCGTGTTCACGAGAGGCATCCTGATCGATCTGCCGCGGCTCAAAGGCGTACCGTACCTGGAACCGGGCACGCCGGTCACCGCCCAGGATGTCGAGGCGTGGGAAAAAATCGCGGGCGTCAAAGTCGGGCCGGGCGATGCGCTGTTCATCCGCACGGGGCGCTGGGCCCGTCGGGCCGCCCTTGGTCCGTTCGACACGAGCCGCACGGGAAAGCGGTCGGGACCGAATGCGTCGATGATCCCGTGGCTGAAGCAGCGCGATGTCGCCTTGCTCGGCGGCGACGTTCCGCCAAGCCTGGCACCGACCGACGTCGAGGGCGAAACCGGCGCGGTACACGACTTCGCGCTCGTGTATCTCGGCGTCTACGTCTTCGACAGCGTCGATCTCGAAGCGCTGGCCGAAGCGGCACAGGCGAGAAAGCGCTGGGAGTTCCTGTTGACGGTGGCACCACTGCCGATTCGCGGCGGCACCGGGTCGCCGGTTAATCCGATCGCAACGTTTTGACGGCTGGTAGGATGCGGATTGGTGGGCACGGATTCGTAGGGCGCAGCTGAAGCTGCGCCTGCCTCTGGAAATCGGATAGACTCCCCCGAATATCCCAGCTCCGGAGGATCTATGCGCGAATTTCAGACGGTCGTCTCTCTGCTCGACGGCGGGCGAGACGCTGACACGGCGGTCGGCGGCCTGGATCAGAAAGGTCTGTCCTACGCCGGGCTTCGCTCGCTGACCGGCCGCACCATCGATCGGCTTAACCAGCTCGGCATCGGACGGAACGACCGCGTGGCGATCGTGCTCGGCAACGGGCCGCACATGGCGACCGCGTTTGTCACCATCGCCGCGGGCGCGACCACGGCGCCGCTCAACCCCGTGTACCGCGCCGAGGAATTCGAGTTCTACCTGAACGATCTGCAGGCCAAAACGCTGCTAGTCGAGCGCGGCGTCGACTCGCCCGCCCGCGCCGTGGCGCAGAAGCTCGGCGTGCCGATTGTCGAGCTGTGTCCCGACCCGGCTGCCGGCGCCGGCGCCTTCACCATCGAACCGCTGGGCACGCCCGGCGGCCGGGCCACCTCGACGGGCGCGGCCGAGGCGAACGATATCGCCCTCATCCTTCACACATCGGGCACGACGTCGCGACCGAAGATGGTGCCGCTCTCGCAAAAGAACATCACCGCCAGCGCGCGGCACATCGTCGGCACGATTCAGCTCTCACCCGACGATCTGTGCCTGAACATCATGCCGCTGTTTCACATTCACGGCCTGATGGCAGCCGTCCTGTCGACGCTCGCCGCGGGCGCCGAGGTGTGGTGCTCGCCGGGATTCAACCCGCTCAAGTTCTTCGGCTGGCTCGACGACGTGCGCCCGAGCTGGTACACCGCCGTCCCGACGATGCATCAGACGATTCTGACGCGGGCAGAGAGAAACCCCGACGCCATCGAGCGAAGCCGGCTGCGGCTGATTCGATCGTCATCCGCGTCGCTGCCGTCCACGGTGATGGGTCAGCTCGAAGAAACCTTTCGCGCGCCCGTCATCGAGAGCTACGGGATGACCGAAGCGTCGCACCAGATGGCGTCGAACCCGCTGCCGCCGCGCGCGCGCAAACCGGGATCGGTCGGCGTGGCCGCAGGACCCGAGGTCGCTGTGATGGATGAGCAGGGCACGCTGCTCCCGGCGGGATCCACCGGCGAAATCGTCATCCGCGGTCCCAACGTCACGCTCGGCTATGTCGCCAACCCCGACGCGAACGCAAAGGCCTTCACCAACGGGTGGTTCCGCACCGGCGATCAGGGCGTGCTCGACGAAGAAGGCTATCTTCGTCTGACGGGCCGGCTGAAAGAACTGATCAACCGCGGCGGAGAGAAGATCTCCCCGCTCGAAGTGGACGAAGTGCTGATGGATCACCCGGCCGTCCAGCAGGTCGTGACCTTCGCGGTGCCGCACGACGCGCTGGGCGAAGACGTCGCGGCCGCCGTCGTGCTGCGCGAGGGGCAGACCGTGACCGAGCGCGCGTTGAAGGACTTCGCCGCCGCGCGCCTGGCCGACTTCAAGCTGCCGCGCAAGATCGTGTTTCTCAACGAGATTCCGAAAGGAGCCACGGGCAAGCTGCAGCGCATCGGCTTGGCATCGAAACTGGGGCTATGAAAATCTGTATCTTCGGCGCCGGTTCGATGGGCGGTCTCATCGGCGCGAAGCTCGCCGCGGCCGGAACGGACGAGGTGACGCTCATCGCGCGCGGTCCCCACCTTGCCGCGATGAAAGAGAACGGCCTGACGCTCATCAGCGAAGGGCAGACGCTCGTCACGCATCCGATCTGCACCGACAATCCCAGAGAAGCCGGTCATCAGGATGTCGTCATTCTCGCCGTCAAGGCCAACGCGCTTCCCGCCGTCGCCGACTCGATCGAACCGCTGCTCGGTCCCTCGACCGTGCTGGTGCCGGTCGTCAACGGCGTCCCCTGGTGGTACTTCTACAAGCTGAAGGGGCCGCACGAGAACAAGCGGCTCGAAACGGTGGACCCCGGTGGCGTCTTGTGGGAACGGCTTGCACCGTCGCGTGTCGTCGGCTGCGTGGTCTATCCCGCGGCTGAGGTGATCGCTCCCGGCGTCATCGAGCACACCTATTCGAATCGCTTCGACATCGGCGAACCGGATGGCTCGAAGAGCGAGCGCGCGCAGGCGTTCGCGCAAACGATGATCCGTGGCGGATTCCGAGTGCCCATCCGTCCGCAGATTCGCGTCAGTCTCTGGGTCAAGCTCTGGGGGAACCTCTCGTTCAACCCGGTGTGCGCGCTGACCATGGCGACGCTCGATCGCGTGGCCGGCGATCCCGCCACGCGCGCGGTCGTGCGGCAGATGATGGTCGAGGCGCAGGCGGTGGCCGAGAAGCTCGGCGTCACGATGCCGCTCGACGTCGACGCACGCATCGCCGGCGCGGAAGAAGTCGGCGCGCACAAGCCGTCCACGCTCATCGATCTGGAACGCGGGCGGCCCATGGAAGTCGATGCGATTCTCGGCGCGGTGCTCGAGATGGGACGCCTGACGAACGTCGCCATGCCTGCGTGCGAGGTCGTCTACGCGCTCGTGCGCCAGCGCGCACAATCGGCCGGCTGCTACCCCACTCCCCTGGCGCGGGTCTGACGTGGACGCACTGGCCTCCCTGCTGGGCGGTTTTGCCGTCGTGCTGACACCGCTCAACCTGGTGCTGATGTTCACGGGCATCGTGCTCGGTGTCATCATCGGCGTCCTGCCGGGACTCGGGGGCGCCAACGGCGTCGCCATCCTCTTGCCCCTCACCTTCGCGATGTCGCCGACCTCGGCCATCATCATGCTGTCGTGCATCTACTGGGGTGCGTTGTTCGGCGGCGCGATCACGTCGATTCTGTTCAACATCCCCGGCGAGCCCTGGTCGGTCGCGACGACGTTCGACGGTTACCCGATGGCCCAGCAGGGACGTGCCAACGAAGCACTCACGGGCGCCTTCACCTCGTCATTTGTCGGTGCCCTCGCGGGCGTCATCGTCATCACATTTCTGGCGCCGGTGGTCGCGCGCTTCGCGCTGCGCTTCGGTCCTGCCGAGTTCTTCGCCGTGCAATTCCTCACCTTCGCCAGCTTCATCGGCATGGGTCGCGGCTCGCCGTTCAAGACGCTCGCGTCGATGTGCCTCGGCTTCGCGCTCGCCTCTGTCGGTCTCGATACGGTCACCGGTCAGCTGCGCATGACATTCGGCATCACCGACCTGCTGACCGGTTTCAAGTTTCTGACCGCGGTGATCGGCTTGTTCGGGCTCGGCGAAATTCTGTCGTCGATGGAAGCGGGCCTCGCGTTTTCGGGGACTGATGCACGGCTCAACCTCGGCTCCGTGTTCGAAACATGGAAGAAGCTGCCGCAGTACTGGATGACGTCGCTGCGGAGTTGCGCCATCGGCTGCTGGATGGGAATCACACCGGGCGGCGCGACACCCGCGTCGTTCATGAGTTATGGCCTGGCGAAGCGGTTCGGGAAGGAAGGATACAAGCTCGGCACCGGACAGCTCGAAGGGGTGGTCGCGGCCGAAACAGCCGCACACGCCGCCGGCACCGCCGCGCTTCTGCCAATGATCACGCTCGGCATCCCCGGGTCGCCGACGGCCGCGGTACTGCTGGGAGGTCTGCTCATCTGGGGCCTGCAACCGGGACCGCTGCTCTTCGTCGAACAGAAGGAATTCGTGTGGGGCCTGATTGCGAGCATGTACCTCGGCAATCTCGCCGGGTTCATCATCGTGCTGAGCTGCGTACCGCTCTTTGCCGCGATACTCCGCGTGCCGTTCAGCATCATTGCCCCGACCATCATGGTCGTCTGCGCGGTCGGCGCATATACCGTCAACAACGCGATGTTCGATATCCGGCTCGTGCTGGTGTTCGGCGCGGTCGGTTACGTGTTCAACAAGCTGTCGTACCCGCTGGCGCCCCTGGTGCTCGCGCTCGTGCTCGGCGACATGGCCGAGAGCTCGTTCCGTCAGGCGATGCTGCTGTCACAGGGCAGCCTGTCCATCTTCTGGTCGAACGGGCTGGTTGGTAGTATCGTCACCCTCGGCATCATCCTTCTCATCTGGCCGCTTCTCGCGTGGTTGTTCGAGCGTCCCTGGGTCGTCAAACCGGCAATTCAGCTTTCTGGAAGTCGAGGAGGCGAACGGTGAAGAACCTGGCTTGGATCGTAGTGGTCGCGGGGGGACTGGTGGTTTCGCCCGTCAGCGCGCAGAAGTGGCAGCCCACGAGGCCCGTGACACTGGTGGTGCCTGCCGCTACCGGCGGCGGCGCCGATCAGATGGCGCGCTTTATTCAAGGGATCGTCACCAAGCACAACCTGATGAGCCGCCCGCTCGTGGTCGTCAACAAGGCCGGCGGGGCCGGCGCGGAAGGATTTCTCGACCTCAAAGCGAGCAGCGGCGACCCGCACAAGCTGATCATCACGCTGTCGAATCTCTTCACCACTCCGCTGGCAACCGGCACGCCGTTCAACTGGAAAGACCTGACACCGGTCTCGATGCTGGCGCTCGATCAGTTCGTGTTGTGGGTGAACGCAGCGTCGCCCTACCAGACAGCAGGCGCGTACCTCAACGCGGTGAAGGCGGGGAACGATCGCGCGTTCAGCATGGGAGGCACCGGCTCGAAGCAGGAAGATCAGATCATCACCGCCGCGCTCGAGCGGCTGACGGGCGGGAAGAAATTCACCTACGTGCCGTTTGCCGGCGGAGGCGCCGTCGCGGTGCAGCTCGTGGGCGCCCACGTCAATTCGACGGTCAACAATCCGATCGAGGCTGTCGCTCAGTGGAAAGCGGGCAATCTCCGGCCTCTCTGCGTTTTCGACAGCAAGCGCAGCACGTACACCGCGAAGGTGACCACGACGATGGCGTGGAGCGATATTCCGACGTGCAAAGAGGCCGGCGTCAATCTCGAGTACCAGATGCTGCGCGGCATCTTCATGTCACCGGGCGCCACCCCCGATCAGGTGGCCTTCTACGTCGATCTGCTCTCCAAGGTCGTGCAGACGCCGGACTGGAAGGAATTCATGGCGCAGGGCGCGTTCAACCAGACGGGTATGACGGGGCCGGCGTTCCGGAAGTGGCTCGAAGGGGCCGAAAAGCTGCACGTCGATCTGATGAAGGAAGCCGGCTTCCTCGCAAAGTAATACGCGATGGAGACCGGCGACGCGAAACTCGTCTCGATCCGCACGATGGATATCGCGGTCGCCATTGCCCTGCTTGTCGCTGCCGGCATCGTCATAACCGACAGCGTCCGGCTGGGAGTCGGCTGGCGCGAAGCCGAGGGACCGACGTCCGGATACTTCCCCTTCTACATCGGCGTGCTTCTGGCTCTTGCGAGCCTGGTCAATCTCGCGCGCGCGTGGTTCGATCGCCCGAGCGATAGCCGCATCTTCGTGACGCGAGTTGGAATCTGGCGCGTGCTCGCCGTCCTGCTGCCATTCGCGGTCTATGTGTTCGCGATT
>Ga0310900_10000546_pt1 | contig 13035 bp, 11 predicted proteins | sample C24D1metaG_FD_203879 | JGI IMG/M metagenome (GOLD analysis project Ga0310900, IMG submission 203879) | Lab incubated soil microbial communities from West Virginia University Organic Research Farm, Morgantown, WV, United States - C24D1 | ecosystem: Environmental > Terrestrial > Soil >...
ATCGCCGAACCCACGCAGGTTCAGCCACATCAACGCCGCTGCACCGCCTGCCGCGATCGTGCACAGCCACGACAGCAGCCTCACGGAGAGCCACCCGGGCGAAAGCACTTCCACCTCGAGGATCTGCCGCAGGACGATCAGCGAGTAGAAGGCAACCGTCAAGTTGGAGCCGTAGGCGACGCCAAAAATAAACGCCAGCGGCAGCAGCGTCGCGGGATCGATCGAAATCGACGGATTCAGTTGCAGAACAAGCGCCGTCAGAAAACCCGAGGCCAGGCCCGCGGCGATGACCGAGTTCGACAACATCCTCAAGTAGCGCATCGTCTCAGTCAGCAGTCTACAGTCGACGGTTAAGAGGTTGTTATACTGAAACGATGCCGCCGCTTGATATCGACGCGACAGTGATGGCCAACGCGCGCCTGTCGCGGGACTATTCCGTGTTGAGCCTGGCGGCGCCGGAAGTCGGCAGGCGCACCGCGCCCGGCCAGTTCGTCATGGTCAAGCCGGCGGGCGTCACCGATCCATTGCTCCGCCGCCCATTCTCGGTTTTCGAGGTACTGCGCAACTCCGATGGTGAAGTGACTGGCGTGAGCATCCTCAATAAGCGCGCCGGCCGCAGCACCAACAAACTCTACGAGCTCGAACCGGGTGACGTCGTATCGTGCCTCGGTCCGCTCGGCGTGCCGTTCAGGGCGGTGGCCGCGCCGGTTGAAGCGTGGATGGTCGCGGGCGGTGTCGGCCTCGCGCCTTTCGCGACGCTCGCGGAATCGCTCGCGGCGTCGAAAACGCCATCGACACTGTTTTACGGAGCGCGGACCGCGGCTGAACTTTTCCATCTCGAATTCTTCGAACAGCTGGGCATCAAGCTGGTCTTGACGACCGAGGATGGCGGACACTCAGTCAACAGACACTGCGTGAAGGGCCGCGTCACCGGACCGCTCGAAGCGGCACTGAAGAATGCCTCACCAGGAGACGCTGCGCCGTCGGCGGTCATGGTCTATGCCTGCGGCCCGGAGCCGATGCTCGAGACCGTCGCGAAGCTGGCAGGTCGCTACAATCAGCCGTGTCAGGTGTCGGTTGAGCGCGTCATGGGCTGCGGCCTCGGCGGTTGTTACAGCTGCGTCGTGCCGGTCAAGCATGGCGACGAACACGCGAACCTCGTTCGCTCCTGCATCAGCGGACCGGTGTTCGATGGTGCGGAGCTGGTGTGGGACTAATGGCTCCCGATCTTTCGGTGACGCTCGGATCAATGACGCTCCCCAATCCGCTGATCGCCGCGAGCGGGTGCTTCGGGTACGGCCTGGAGTACGAGCCGGTCGTCGATCTATCGACGCTCGGCGGTGTCGTTTCGAAGGGCCTGTTCATGAAGGAACGCCAGGGCCATCCGCCGCCGCGCATTGTCGAAACGCCGGCCGGGATGATCAACGCGATCGGCCTGCAGGGCATCGGCGTCCACCGATTCGTGAAGGAAAAGCTGCCGCTGCTCAACAAGGCGGGCGCGCGCACCTTCGTCAACGTCTGCGGCACGACGCTCGATGAATACGTCGAGGTCTGCAAGGTGCTGTCGCAGGCCGACGGCGTGGTGGCGATCGAGCTCAACATCTCGTGCCCGAACATCAAGGAAGGCGGCATCCAGTTCGGCTGCAGCCTGACCGGCACCTACGATGTCGTCAGCGCGGTGAAGAAAGCGACGCACCTCCCCGTCATCCCGAAGCTGACCCCGAACGTCACCGACGTGGCCTCGTTCGCTCGTGCCGCTGAAGATGCCGGCGCCGACGCGGTGTCGCTCGTGAACACGTTCCTGGCGATGGCCATCGACGTCGAAACGAGACGGCCAAAGATCAGCAATGTGCTCGGCGGACTGAGTGGTCCGGCGATCCGCCCGATCGCGGTTCGAATGGTGTGGGAGTGCTACCAGCTGGTGAAGATTCCGATCATCGGCATGGGCGGAATCACCGATGCGCGCGATGCGATCGAGTTCATGCTCGCCGGCGCAACCGCGGTCCAGATCGGCACGCAGAACTTCGTCGACCCCTTCGTCTGGTCAAAGGTCCTGGCCGGGCTCACCGATTACATGACGCGCCATGACGTCTCGAAGATCAGCGATCTGATCGGCACATTCGACCCCACCCCGCCAAAGCCGGTTCACGCATGAACCCGATCCTGGTCGCGTTGGACGTCGAATCTGCGGCGAGGGCGGTCGAGCTCGCTGACGCCCTGCGCGGATCGGTCGGCGGCTTCAAGATCGGCAAACAGCTCTTCACCGCGGCGGGACCGGCCATGGTCCGCGAGCTCACCAGCAAGGGCGACCGCGTCTTCCTCGATCTCAAGTTCCACGACATTCCAAACACCGTCGCGGGCGCGGTGCAATCCGCGGTCGCCACGGGCGCCTGGATGGTCAACGTGCACGCGTCCGGCGGCAGCGCGATGATGACGGCAGCCGCGGACTCGGCGCGGAAGACGGCTGCGGCACTCGGCCGGCCGCGTCCCCTGGTGATCGCCGTCACCGTGCTGACGAGCATGAACGATCAGGCGCTCGACGAGATCGGCGTGGCGCGGCCGATGCTCGACCAGGTCGTACACCTCGCGAAGCTTGCGAAATCGTCTGGGCTCGACGGTGTCGTCGCGTCGCCGCAGGAAGTCACGGCGATCAGGAGCGCCTGCGGCCCGGAGTTTCAGATTGTGACGCCGGGAATCAGGCCTGCCGATCAGCAGGGCCAGGACGATCAGGCGAGAACGTTGACGCCGGCGGAAGCGATGACCGCCGGCGCGTCGTACCTGGTGATTGGCCGCCCGATCACGTCGGCGGCCAATCCCCGCGAGGCAGCGGAACGAATCGCTGCCTCGCTCTTAACTCTTAACTCTTAACTCTTACTTCGCCGTAATCACGAAGTGGCCGCGGCGGTTCTGCTGCCAGCAGGCGTCGTTTTTCTCAGTGCAGAAGGGCGATTCCTTGCCCTTGCTGACGACGACGAGGCGGTCGCCGGGCACGCCGAGCTCGACCAGATACGCCTTGACCGCATTGGCTCGACGCTCGCCGAGGGCGAGATTGTATTCGGCGGTGCCGCGTTCGTCGCAGTGACCCTCGATACTGATCTTCGTGTTGGCCCAGCGCTTCAGCCAGGTCGCGTTGGTCGAGAGCGCCGCCTTGTCCGAATCCTTGATCGCGGCGTTGTCGAGATCGAAAAACACGTCGGCCAGCGGACGCTCGTTGTTCAACTGCGCCAGCGACTTCTGCGCGAAGATGTCGTCTTCCGACAGCGTGCGAGGCGCTGCGGGAGGCGTCGCCGGCGCCGGTGGTGCGGGTGGCGCGGGCGGGGTTGTCGGAGCGGCCGGCATCGGCGGCGGTGGCGGAGTCAGTGCAGGTTCTTTCTTTCCGCAGGCCGCAACAGAAAGACCCACGATCAGGGAGAACGCGGCTATCGCAGCCGTCCGTGAATACACGTTCATTGTCAGTCGCTCCTCGATTCCACTGGGAGAAAAATTGTGAAGGCAGATTACCGACTCGTTTCCGCCGGTGTCAATCCATTAGAGACCTGAATTGCAAAGACGCGCAGTCCAAGTCGTCTCCGGTCGGGCGCACTGCCTCGCTCCGCAGGGATAAATGTCTTATCGGTCTCAATCGTGATTGCTCCACCCGAGGCCTGGAGGGCGTCTACCGGCACCTCAAACGACCATTCGCCCGAGCCGGCGATGGCCGAGGCTGCGATTTCCCGCTCGCCGGCCCGCGCGCGCACCATCGGAGCAGCGTCGAAATACCGCAGCGGCGATTCGATCGTCAGGGTGATGCGGATTGCCCGCGGCGGGCCGATAATGCGCAATGTTGCACGATCGCTCGTCCAGCGCCAGACGCCGAGCGCCATGCTGTATTCCGCCTCCTGCCAGCCCAGGTCATAGCCCCACATCGTCGACTGCTCGTCCTGGACGTCAAATTGTTCCACGGCGGTCGGGATCGTTTGCGGTGTCGATTCGACCGTGAGCGAAGCCCATGCGCCTTGCCCGGATAGCCGTCCGGCAGGAATGTCGAAGACCTTGAGAAAGAAACCCGGCGATGCGTCCCATTCCTGGAACAGGACGCCGTCGATCGACACCTTGAAGTGCGCGGCCGGATCGTTCGGGCCGGCGAGGTTGCGGCCGCCGATCAGCATGCGCGCCCCTTGCGGCCGGCGGCGGACCATCGCGGTAATCGGAGCGAGGTGCGGCGCCCGCCCCATCAGCCCTGACATGCCTGATGTTTCAGGGGTCAGTGACCACCCTTCTTCGGCGAACCAGCCAGGCAGGGGGATCCTGTACCACAGGACCGCAGACGGCCTCATGCCTCCAAAGGCCGGGCGAGCCACAAGCGGCCACAGGAACTCGGTTCGATCGCGACGGCTCGCCGGATCAATCAGGGCGAGATCGCTACGCATCGGATCGGCCAGGAACCAAACCGAACCTGTTTCACCCGACTTCCAATACTTCGTGAGCTCGAGCCACTCGAGACGCGGCGGCGACGGCAGTTGCGGCGTCAGGCCGACCTCCTCCGCTTCGAGGGGTCGGACAAACGTCTGGTGCATGGCCAGCGCGCCAGGGCGCCCCGATGTTCCTTCGATCTGCATCGCGTGGACGGCCCGGACGGCCGGACTTGGTTCGGCGCGATAGGCCACGAGAACCGGGCTGGCGATCGCCGCGCAGGCAATCGACAGCACAGCGGCCGCTGCAGGAACAGCCTTCAAGGAAACCAGCGACACGCCCCTCACCGCGAGGAAGGCGACCACCGGAACCAGCGGCAGCGCGTAACGGATGAACGACGTGTCCTGGAACAGCAAATGAAAGGCGACGTACGGCCCGGCCAGCGCGAATACTGCCGCAAGCGACCGCCGATCGCGCCAGAGCAGTTGGACGACGCCCGCGGCAGCAAGGAGCAGCACGACCGCTCCAAGCGCGGTCGAATCCCACGGATCGATGAAGGTCCGCAACAGCGCAAAGGCCAACGCACGCGGATTCGGATTCGTGTAGAGCATCTCGCCTGCCGCGAAATCCTCGCCGGCCTGCGTGCCAAGCGCGGCAAGATACGTGTTCAGGCCGCCGCTTGCGACGAGCAGCGGAATGCCCCATGCCAGGCCGCCGACGACGAACATGATGCCGCCGCCGATGAGCGCGCCGGCAACTCCGCGTCCGACGCGATCGAGCAGCACGAGCGTCAGCAACGGGACGGTGAACCACACTGTCTGCGATCGCAGGCCGATACTGAGCGCCGCCAGGAACGCACCGATCACGATCAATCGCCCGGAGGAGGCGGTCGCAGCTGGCGGTAATCGCCGATCGCCCCCGGGCCCGGGTTTCTGGATCCACCACGCCGACATCAGGCAGGCTTGTGATGCGAGCGCGAAGGCCAGACCTGGCAGATCGCTCATCGGCCGGACGCCGAGATACCAGAACAAGGGACACGCCGCGGAGATCGCCGTTGCCGCGAAGGCAATGTAGTCAACAGGCGCGCCTAGATCGCCGGGCGCCCGCGAAGCAGAGTGGCTCATGCCCGCAAACACTCGATACAGGCAGACAATCGCGACCAGTCCCGAGACGAGCGACACGAGCGCGAGCGCTCTCGCTTCGATCATCGATTCGGGCGCTGAGCCGCCCAGCCCGGCGATCACTTTGGCGGCTTTTCCAAGCGCAATGTAGACGGGATATCCGGGCGGATGCGGACGATGGGTCGCGACGTCAAAGTCGCGCACGCCGAGCGCGAAATTGACAGAGTCGATGTCCTCGAGCGATGGGGCCAGGAACGGCGCGTGTGCGATCGCGTAGATCAGCGCGAGGGCGGCCAGCGCGCGCCGGGCGGTCACGAAACCGGACGCAGCCGGAGCGCCTCGTTCAGGCTTCCGAGGCGATAGCCCTGTAGATCCAGGCTCACGTACTGGTAGCCGAGGTCCTTCAAGGCAGCGACCAGCCGGGCGTTCACTTCCGGATCGAGCGCGCGCACCATTTCAGAGCGCGCGATCTCGAGACGCGCGACGCTGTCGTGGTGGCGGACGCGGAACACACGGAAGCCCAGGTCGCGAAGCACGGTCTCAGCCTTTTCGATCTGCCGCAGCTTCTCGTCCGAGACTTCGGTGCCGTAGGGAATGCGCGATGACAGGCACGCTGACGCGGGCTCGTTCCAGCTCTCGAGGCCGGCCGCGCGCGCCAGCTCGCGAATGTCGTCCTTGGTGAGGTCGGCTTCGTCGAGCGGGCTTTTCACGCCGTACTCGCGGGCCGCCTGGCGGCCGGGCCGGTAGTCGCCGCGATCATCGGCGTTGTTGCCGTCGACGACCACGGCCAGGCCGCGCTCGTTTGCGAGCGCCGTGAGCCGCCCGTACAGCTCGTCCTTGCAGTAGTAGCAGCGGTTCGCGGGGTTGGCGCGGTACTCGGGGCGTTCGAGCTCGCTGGTGTGAATGACCTCGTGAGCGAAGCCGAAGTCGCTGGCGATCGACAACGCGAGCCGCCGATGCGAGTCCGGATAGCTGGCACTGTCGGCCGTAACCGCAAGCGCGCGGTCACCGAGCGCCGTCGATGCCGCAACCGCCAGATAGGCGCTGTCGACGCCGCCGCTGAAGGCGATCAGAACGGACTGATAACCAGCCAGGATGCCGTGGAGCCGCCGGCCCTTCTCGGCGAGGGCGCTACTCGTCGTCGTCGATGGGATCGTCCTCGTCGTCTTCGTCGTCGTCTTCATCGTCGTCGGCGGCCTCGTCCTCTTCCTTTGGCTCTTCCTCGTCATCTTCGAGATCGTCGTCTTCGTCCGCGACTTCGAACTCGACCGGTGAGTCGCTCGACACGCGCAGCAGGGAGCCACATTCCGAGCACGTCAGCTCATCGCCGATATCGACGTCAAACTCGTCGACATCAATGGGCGAATCACACTCGGGACAAATCGCGGACATGCTGGGTGCTCCTTAGGCGGGTGGGTCCTGTCGCCCAAATTATAACGAGAACCTGATAAAGTCTGCAACGAATCGAGCGCATTTACGCACTCGTTTATGACTTCAACATCTTCGATACGCAAGACCGTGGCGGTGGCAACCGCTGCCACCTTCGTTCGCGATCGATTCAAGGCCGCACTTGACGCCGCCGGCCATCGCGCCCTGATCATGAAATCCGTGGCGCAGCTGCTGGCGACCGTCCGGGCGGACTTTGACGATCTCGATCTACTGGTGCTCGACCTGCGGATGCCGCACGCGGCCGGCGTTGAGCTGATCAAGCGGATTCGCAAGCTCGACGGCGGCAAGCTGCCGATCCTGCTGTTCAGCGGCAGCGTCAACGGAGTCGACGAGGTGCGCGAGCTCGCAGCGCTCGGCGTCTCGGGATACCTCAACGAATACATCACCGTCGATCACATCGTACCGTCGGTGGCGCCGCACCTGTTCCCGGAAACGTTCAACCGCCGCGACCACCCGCGGGTCGTGCTGGGCATTCCGGTCTCCTACCGGATCGGCAAGACCATTGCCGCGGCGCTCGCGCTCAATTTGAGCACTGGCGGCGTCGCCATCCGGACCATCAAGCCGGTGGTGCGCGGCACGGTCATGAAGGTGAAGTTCGCGCTGCCAGGCGCGAAACGGGAAATTGAAACGGAAGCCGTCGTCTGCTGGAGCGATCAAAAGGCCGGCATGGGCGTCCGCTTCACGAAAGTGAAACCGGCCGATCAGGCATCGATCGACGGATTCGTCGAAGCCCACTTCTTTCGCTCGGTCAAGCTCGAGTCCTAGGTAAAACGCCGCAACCGTAGTGCATTGGCGACCACCAACGCCGATGCGCCGGTGTCGGCGAGTACCGCCATCCACAACGTTGCCACGCCCGCAACTGCCAGGCACACAAACGCGGCCTTAAGCGCGAGGGAGATCGCAACGTTGGTGCGGATATTGGCGACGGTCGCGCGGCTCAAGCGGATCGTGTAAGGCACCTTCGGCAGTTCGTCGGTCATCAGCGCAATGTCCGCGGTCTCGAGTGCGGCGGCGCTGCCCATTGCGCCCATCACGATGCCGACGTCGGCGGCCGCCAGTGCCGGCGCGTCGTTGACTCCGTCGCCGACCATCGCGATCGCGCCGTGCGCGTGGCGAAGGTTTTCGATCGCCGTGACCTTATCCTCGGGCAGTTGTCCGGAGTGCACGTCGTCCACGCCGAGCTCGGCGCCGGTGGCCTGTGCGGCGGCGGCGTGATCGCCGGTGATCATCGCCACACGCGTGACGCCCTGCGCGCGCAGGTCCGAGACGACGCGGGCAGCCCCTGCCTTCGGGCGATCCGTCACACCGAGGACGCCGATCGGCACACCGTCGCGCGCCACCACGATCGGCGACATGCCGTCCTTGACGACGCGCTCGGCGAGTGCGGCGATTGCGGGTGTCATCACGCCGCGTTCGGCAAACAACCGAGGCGTCCCGCACACGATCTCGGCGCCACCTACCTGTCCCTCGACGCCCAGTCCGGGCAGCGCGCGAACGTTTGCGGGAGCTGTCGGCGTGATCCCGCGCGCCTTCGCTGCCGCAAGAATAGCTGACGCGATCGGATGCTCCGATTGTGATTCGACCGATGCGGCCAGCTCGAGGACGGTCTCCGCGTTTCCACCCTCGACAGGATGCAGCCCATCGAGAGTCAGGCGACCGGTCGTCACGGTGCCGGTCTTGTCGAACGCCACGACGCGCACGCCGGCCAGCCGCTCGAGGTGAACGCCACCCTTGATGAGGACCCCCTGCTGCGCCGCGCCGGCGAGCGCCGACACGATCGACACCGGCGTTGAGATGACGAGCGCGCACGGGCAAGACACGACCAGCAGGACGAGCGCGCGATAGAACCACGCTTCGAACGGTTGGCCGAATGCAATGACCGGCACGGTCGCGACGGCAAGCGCCAGCATCACCACCGACGGCGTGTACCACGCCGCGAAGCGATCGATGAACAACTGCACCGGCGCCCGCTTGGCCTGCGCGGACTCGACGAGGTGGACGATGCGAGCGAGCGTGGTATCGGCGCGGCGGCGCGTCACCGCGACGGCCAACGCACCGTGGCCGTTGATGGTTCCCGCGAAGACTTCATCACCCTCGACCTTCTCGACCGGCAGCGACTCGCCGGTGATCGGCGCCTGGTTGACGTCCGAGCGCCCGCTCCGGACGATGCCGTCGAGCGCGAACTTTTCCCCCGGCTTGACGATCATCATCGCGCCCGGATCGACCTGTTCGATGTCGAGGCGGCGCTCGCCGCGATCGTCGCGGATGAGCACATCGGTCACCGCGAGATCGAGCAGCTTGCCAATCGCCTTCCTGGCGCGATCGAGGCTCTGCGCTTCGAGCCACTGCGCCGCCGCGAACAGCGAGACGACCATCGCGGCCTCTTCGAACTGTCGGATCACGACCGCGCCGATGACGGCAACGACCATCAGCACGTTGATGTCGAGCGAGCCTCGCTTGATCGACTGCCAGGCGCGCTCGGCCGGGAACACCGACCCCACGATGGTGGCGGCGATGAAGATCGGCGCGCTCCACCCAGGGAACGAAGTGAACCAGCCGACGCCGCACGCCACCGCGACGAGAGCTGCCGCGACACCGGTGAACCAGCCGCGAATCCGCGCGCCGGTCGGCGCCGGTTCGTCCACGCAGTGGGCGCAGCCGATGTGATCCTGGTTAGCCACGGGCCGCTTTCTGACGGCGCGGAGATTGCCTCTGGGCACGAGCCAGTTCCGCCGAAGCGGCTTGCCGCGACGGCGACGATTCTTCGACGTGCTGCAGCGTCTGCTTGAAGAGCGAGATGATGTGCTGATCGTCGAGGTCGTAGAAGACGACGCGTCCCTCACGGCGCGGCCGCACGAGCCGCAGGCCGCGGAGCAGCCGCAGCTGATGCGACACCGCCGACTGGCTGAGACGAAGCACGGCAGCGAGATCGCATACGCACAGTTCGCCGTGCGAAAGGGCGTCGAGGATCCGCACGCGGGTCGGATCGCCGAGCGCGCTGAAGGTGTCGGCCAGCCCCTGCACCGCGTCCGGCTGCACCAGCGCGGCGCGGATCTTCCGAACGCGGGTCAGGTCGATCTGGACGAGATCGCAGACTTCTTCATTCTTGAACATATGAACAACTGTTCATATGTTAGGTTCAAAGGTTCAAAAGTGCAAGGGGTTCATTGGTTCCCGTTACGGGACCAGCAAAAGGCGGTGTTTGGCGGCCGCTGAGACTGCTTCGCGTGAGAAGGGCTGCGTTCGATACTGGCCGCGCCGCCATGTCTCGTTCTGGTCGAAATAGAACGGGCTCATCGGGTGGCCCGACTGGCCGGCCGGCATGACGACGCGGGAGTCGTCCCACTGCCCCACGTCGAAAAGCTGCCGCCACGACGGGTGCTCCCAGGCCGCGAACGGCGCCAGGCGGTTCCAGCTGATGCGCATCACCGTGCTGCCATCGCCGTCGACCGGCACCGGGCCCCGGTTCAGGAACCAGCGAAACGGAAACCCAATATTGCCGAGCGGGTGGCTGAAACGCGCCGCGTGGACGCGGTCCCACCCGCGCTTGGAGTCGCCGCCGAAATCGGCGTCCAGCTTCTCATCGGCGTCGCGCGCCGCGAGCATGAAGATATCGTCGCGCGATTCACGCTTCTCCACCGTCGTGATGTCGTCCCACCACGGCGAATTGCGATCGTCGATGATCGCGTAAAGGCCCGCCGGCTTTTCTGCGCCGGCCCATTCGTAGAATTTCAGGAAGAGCGCGTCGTCCATCTCGTCGATGAAGGTGCGCCGCCACAACGCGTCCTCGAACGCTTCGTAGAGCGACACCACCGGCCGCGAGTCGACGATGCGATCCCATTTTCCGAGTTGATCGAGAAGCGACGCCGTCGACGCTTCGCCGTCGCGCGAGCGGGCGGTCTTGAGCGCGGATTCAATGCCGGCCAGCACAAGGTCGGCCGCGGCGCTGTGCTTGTCGTTCTGCAGGGCCGCCATCGCGTCGAGGTCGACGGCTTCGGCCTTCTGCAGCACATCGCGCAGGCGCGAGGCGCGGAATCCGGCCGTCCAGTCACGCGTGATCAGACCGCTGAACGAGCGATCGATCTCATTGTTCGCGGAATAGATCAGGCCCGAGGGCGGATTGAACAGGCGCGGCAGCGAGCCCGGTTCGATCGTTCCCGACCACGCCGGGGGCGCATTGCCGTCGACGGGCAGCGTCCCGTCGCCGCTGGCCCTGACCGGCAGCCTGCCCGACATCGCATAGCCGACGTTGCCGTCGACATCGGCGTAGACAATGTTCATCGAGGGCACGGCGAAGAACCCAACGGCGTCGGTAAATGACGTCCAGTCGCTCGCGCGATTGAGCGCTTCAAAGGCAGTCGCGAGATCGCCGCCAATGTCCCATTTGATCGAATAGGCCTTGCGCTCCTCGTTGGGGCGATCGTCTGGAGAAAGCCACGACGGCGGCGCCTCCCAATCCAGATCGTCCGCCGCGAAAATCGGGCCGTTGCGCGTCTTCCATACCTCGAACGGCAACGGCGAGCTGCGGCCGCGCACCGGAATATCCGCGGAGGTCGTCTCGACCGGCACCCACTCGCCGCGATACATCACGCGCTTCTTGCCGACGTCGACGCGTTCGACCGCAAGATCCTGGACGTCCGCGCCGGTCGCCGTCATACCCCAGGCGATGCGCGCGTTGTGGCCGAGCGCGATGAACGGCACGCCGGGGATCGTCACGCCGGCTACGTCGAGGCCGGCGGCGACCAGGTGCATCTCGTACCAGACTGATGGGAATTCGATCTGCAGGTGCGGATCGTTCGCGAGGATTGGACGCCCGCCTTTCGTGCGTCCGCCCGCCAGCACCCAGTTGTTGCTGTTGCCTCTGCGCGCGTTGGATGACAACCACTCGAGGCCTGTTGGAATCGGGGTCAGGTCTCTTTTTTCAACATGTGCCGAGCCTAACGTTTCCGCCGGATGTTGAAAATTGACCCTTGGTCCCGAATTCAACGTTTGAAGAATCGACGGAGCCGAGGACGGATACACGCCCGTCAGCTGGCGCGCGCTGGCCTCACCGAACTTCGCGGTGAGCACCGCACGGACGAGCTCCGCCTGGTGATTCTCGTCCAGCCGCCACGCCAGCAATCGGCCAATGGCCAGCGAATCCACTGGCTCCCAGGCCGCCGGCGCGATGCCCAGCAGCTGAAATTCGATTGGCCGCATGCGGCCAACCATGGCCGCCGTCGCCGCATTGACACCGGCCGCATAGCGCTCGAGCGCGGTTTGCACTTGCGGCGTGGCCCGCTCCCACTCCGCCTTGGCAGCGTCGCGGAGCCCAAGCGTCAGGAACCGCTGATCCAAAGGAATCGTCGTGTCGCCGAGAACCTCGGACAGCCGGCCCATCGTGACGCGGCGATAAAGCTCCATCTGCCAGCGCCGATCGCGCGCGTGCAGGACCCCGGCCGCGAACCAGGCGTCCGACTCGTCGTTGGCGTATACGGCGGGAACGCCGTGAGCGTCGATCAGGATTTCGACCGGCGAGTGGAGACCTGTGACCGTGACCTGGCCGTCCAGCATCGGTAGTGAGCCCTTTACCCACCACCAGGCGGACACTCCGGCCGCAATCATAAGTACGATCGTCAGAACGACCAGCAATCGTTTCATGCGTGTAACTTGCCGCCCTACAGCGGTTCGACTAGGATGGGGGGCTGGGTGAGCCTAATTGGCGTATCCATTAGGTTTACGCTAATTGAGCCAACAGCAGGGTAGAGCTTACACCGTTTCTTCATTTTCCGGAGACCCCTCGTGATCGAGGTCCAGCACCTTTCCAAGAAATACGGCCCATTTACGGCCGTCGATGATGTTAGTTTTCGGGCGGACGCGGGCGAAATCTTAGGGTTCTTAGGTCCAAACGGCGCCGGCAAGACCACCACCATGCGGATCATCACCGGCTATATGCCGGCCACCGATGGCAAGGCCACGGTCGCGGGCTACGACGTCTTCGAGCAACCGCTCGAAGCCAAGCGCCGGACCGGCTATCTGCCGGAAACCCCGCCGCTCTATCCCGACATGACCGTGCGCGACTACCTGCGGTTCG
>Ga0310900_10000547_pt1 | contig 13032 bp, 8 predicted proteins | sample C24D1metaG_FD_203879 | JGI IMG/M metagenome (GOLD analysis project Ga0310900, IMG submission 203879) | Lab incubated soil microbial communities from West Virginia University Organic Research Farm, Morgantown, WV, United States - C24D1 | ecosystem: Environmental > Terrestrial > Soil >...
CCCCGACGAAATCGATGCCCGCAACAGGGTTGCCAGTCGTTACAGCGAAGGGCTCGGCGATATTGTTGGCGTGCCACGCATTCCGGCCGGCTGCACCTCGGTGTGGGCGCAATACACGATCCGAGTTGCGGGTGGCCGTCGTGATGCCCTCGCTGCCGCGCTGAAATCCGAAGGTATCCCGACCGCAATCTACTATCCGATCCCGCTGCATCGGCAGCAGGCCTACAAGCACTATCCGGTCGGGAAGGGCGGCGTGGCGATGAGCGACAGGCTTGCCACCGAGGTGATCAGCCTGCCGATGCACGCTTATCTCGATGCGCCGACCCAGGACCGCATCATCGACGCGACGCGCCGCGCGCTGAAGTCGTGAGCAGGCGACGAACAATGATCTGGAGCAAAGTCGTTTGACGGCGGTACTCTTCGCCGTCATGGCCGGGCTCGTCCCGGCCATCCACGTCTTTGTTATTGCCAGGCCTTAAGACGTGGATGCCCGCGACAAGCGCGGGCATGACGATTCGGCCTGAGGGCGATCCTATATTATGTGCGCTTGTAAACGTCGTCGAGCCGCTCGATATCGTCCTCGCCGAAATAGCTGCCGGTCTGCACCTCGATCAGTTCGAGGGAAATTTTTCCCTTGTTCGCCAGCCGATGCACGCTGCCGATGGGGATATAGACCGACTCATTTTCATGCACCGCCCGGACCTTTTCACCGATCGTCACCTCGGCCGTGCCGCGCACCACGACCCAGTGCTCGGCGCGATGGCGGTGTTTTTGCAATGACAGGACGCCACCTGGGGTGACGACAATGCGCTTGACCTGAAAGCGCTCGCCCATGTCGATCGACTCGTAATAGCCCCAGGGCCGGTGGACCCGCTTGTGATCGGTTGCTTCCGGCCTTTTTTCTGTCTTGAGCTTGCTAACGAGTTCGCGAACGTCCTGCGCGCGTGCGCGGGGAATGACCATCACGGCGTCGGCGGTGCTGACCACCACCAGGTCCTTGACGCCGACCACGGCCGTCAGACGGTCGTTGGAATGCACGACGCAATCCTTTGCGTCCATGGTCACGACCGAGCCTTGCAGAACGTTGCCGGCGGAGTCGCGGGGTGTAATGTCGAACAGCGCATCCCAACTGCCGATATCCGACCAGCGGAAATCGCCGAGCGCGACTGCTGCCAGGTCGGTTTTTTCCATGACCGCGTAATCGATTGATTTCTGCGGCGCGCGCGAAAAAGCGCCCGATTCCAGGCGCAAGAATCCGAGATCGTTGCTGGCATTCGCGACTGCGGCGTCAACCGCGGAGGCCATGTCAGGTTCGAGGCGCTTGAGCTCCGACAGCAGCACGGCCGCGCGGAAAAGAAAGTTGCCGGAATTCCAGAGATACCCGTCGCGGACATAGCGCGCGGCAGTTTCGACATCCGGCTTTTCGACAAAGCTTTTCACCGCGAAGACACCATCACCGATCGCCTCGCCGGGAAGAATGTAGCCGTAACTGGTTTTTGGTTCCGTCGGCTTGATACCGAAGGTGACAATGCGGCCTGCCTCGGCGGCGACACGTCCGGCCCGACAGGTTGCCCTGAATGCGTCGGCGTCCGGAATAATGTGGTCGGCGGCTAGCGCCAGCACCACGGCCTTTGGATCGCGGCGGCTGGCAACCATGGTTGCCGCGGCGATCGCAGGACCGGAATCGCGCCGCATCGGCTCAATGACGATCGTTGCATCGACGCCGATCTCTTCGGCCTGACGTCGTGCAAAGAAATGGAAGTTGGGGCCCGTGATGACAATGGGCGGCGCGAACATCGCATCCCGCACGCGCAGCAGCGTTTCCTGATAGGTCGATCTGTCGCCGATCAACGGCAGGAACTGCTTCGGCAGGGCGTCGCGCGAGACCGGCCAAAGCCTCGTTCCGGCACCTCCTGCCAGCAGAATTGGGATGATAAGTGAGGCCATAGGTAGCGGTTGGAGCGGCTGATATGGGCTCTTTGTTCCGGCGCGGAATTGTCTTAAGGCAGTTCCAAGTATCTGACTATCGCTATCGTCGCGTCGGGCTCAAGTATCGAACGGCTACATTAACGCCTTCCGGTGGGGATTCTCCCTGATGATTGAGCGTATTTTGACCGTCGGCGGCTTTACGCTGCTCTCACGCGCCACCGGCTTTGCCCGCGACATCATCCTGGCCGCCGTTCTCGGCGCCGGCCCCGTGGCCGACGCCTTCTTCGTGGCTTTGCGGCTACCCAACCACTTCCGCGCCATATTTGCAGAAGGGGCGTTCAACGCGGCGTTTGTCCCCGCCTATGCGCGCATAAGAGAAAGTGGCGGAGCCGCCCGCGCCGCTATATTCGCGGATCGCATCTTCACCCTGCTTCTTGCGAGCCAGATCGTCTTGCTTGCGGTTGCGCTGCTGTTCACGCCGGCGGTGATCGACGTGCTGGCGCCCGGCTTCTCGAACGACCCCGGCCGCTTCACGCTCGCCGTCGAGCTCACCCGCATCACGTTCCCCTATCTGCTGCTGGTGACGCTGGTGACGCTCTACGGAGGGATCCTCAATGCGCTGCAGCGGTTCGCCGCAGCCGCTGCCGCGCCGATCCTGCTCAACCTGTCGCTGATTGTTGCGCTTGCGCTTGCGGCTTTCTTTCCGACTGCCGGTCACGCGGCGGCATGGGGCGTTCTCGTTGCCGGTGTCCTCGAGTTCCTTTTGGTCGCGGGCGATGCGGGAATTGCCGGCGTACTGACAAAATTTCGCTGGCCCGAGCTTGATGCCGACGTGAGACAATTCTTCCGCGCCCTGGGGCCGGCGATCGTGGGCTCGGCCGGCGTCCAGCTCGCCTTGTTTGCGGATACGATCATCGCGAGCTTTTTGCCGGCGGGCGCAATATCGGCGCTTTATTACGCCGACCGGCTCAACCAGTTGCCGATCGGCGTCATCGGCATTGCGGCCGGCACGGTCATTCTGCCCGAGATGTCACGCCGTATCGCGGGCGGCGATCACCAGGGGGCTGCGCATACGCAAGGCCGCGCGATCGAGTTCACATTGCTGTTGTCGATTCCCTGTGTCGCCGCCTTCTTTGTAATCCCCGACCTGATCATGCGCGCGCTCTTCATGCGTGGCGCCTTCACGGCGGCCGATGCCGAGGCGGCGGGGCGCACGCTCATGGCTTACGCGTTCGGTTTGTTGCCGTTCGTGCTCATCCGCAGCGTGGTCGCAACTTTCTTTGCGCGTGGAGATACGGCGACGCCGGTGAAGGCGGCTTTGATTGCCGCCGCGGTCAACATCGCGTTCAAGGTGCTGCTGATGGGGCCGCTCGCTCAAATCGGTCTGGCGCTGGCGACGTCGATCGGCGCGTGGATCAATCTCGGGCTGGTGCTCTGGTTTGCCGCGCGCGCCGGTCATATGCCGCGTGACGAACGCTTGCGCCGGTCAGTTCTGCGGTTCGTCCTCGCCGGCGTCGTGCTCGCGGCAGTGTTATGGGTGTGTCATGCGCCTGTTGCAGGGTGGGTCGGGGATTGGCGCGGCCTGCGTGATCTTGCCACGCTCGGTGTGCTCGCGATCATTGGCGCCGTTGTCTATGGCGGGATCGTCGTGATTTTATTCGGTGGTGGATGGCTTGCCGCTTTTCGCGGCAAATCACATCGATAAAAAGCATTATTTTCAAGCTATTGCCGAATTGCCGAGGTGGACATAGGTCACTGGCGACGGTATTGGGACTGCCCGCAATCATTGCTGTTGGCTGCAGGAATTCATGAATTCTCGACGGCTTGTTTCATCATTTTTCTTGATGCGTCGCGTCGCAAGGCTTGCGTTGCCGCTCGCGGTTGCGACTTTCGTCGCGAGCTGCGGAGAGCGGCAGCAGCAGGGTGGTGCGCCACCACCACCGACGGTGACCGTATCGAAGCCGGTCAAGCGCACTGTTTTCGACTATGACGAATATGTCGGGCGTTTCACCGCCGTTAATTCGGTGGAGGTGCGCGCGCGCGTGTCGGGTTATCTCGACAAGCTGCATTTCAAGGACGGGCAGCTCGTCAAGCAAGGCGATCTGCTTTTCACGATCGACAAGCGGCCGTTCCAGAACACGCTCGACCAGGCGCGCGCCAATGTGGAGCAGGCGAAGTCTAACCTGGCTTTCACCGAGGCGGACTACACGCGCGGGCAACAGCTCGTCAAAGACAAGACCATTACGGACCAGACTTTCGAGCAGCGCGCACAGGCGTACCGCAACGCCAAGGCTTTTGTGAGCAACACTGAAGCGGCGGTGCGACAGGCCGAGCTCGACATGGAATTCACCGAATTGCGCGCACCGGTCAATGGGCGCATTGGCGACCGCCGCGTGTCACCGGGTAACCTGGTCACCGGCGGCACGAGCGGCAACACGACGCTGCTGGCGACCATCGTTTCCACCGACCCGATTTATTTCGAATTCACCTTCGATGAGGCCTCGTATTTACGTTACGAGCGCCTTGCCAAAGACGGCGGACAGGACGTCGCCAGCCGCAACGCCAGCGTTCAGGTGGCGCTCAAGCTCATCGACGAGAGCGGCTTCGACCACGAAGGCCGCATGGATTTCGTCGACAATGTCATCGAGCGCGCGACCGGCACGATCCGCGGCCGTGCCGTGTTCGCGAACGCCAACGGCGTGTTCACGCCGGGCATGTTCGCGCGCGTGCGGGTGCCCGGTTCGCCGCCTTACGAGGGGCTGCTGGTCCCCGATGTGGCGATTGGCACCGAGCAGGCGCGCAGATACGTCGTCGTCGTCGACGATCAGGATACCGCGCGTATCAAATATGTGACGCTCGGCCAGCTCACCTCCGACAATCTGCGTGTCATCAAGGGGGGCATCGACGGCGACGATCGCGTCGTTGTCGACGGTCTGATGCAGGCCCGCCCCGGCACCAAGGTCCACGCCGAGGAGAAGGGCACGAACCCGGCACAGGCGGGAGGTCCGCCGCAGCAGTCAAAAAAATAGCGGGCGGCGCGAGCGCATGCGCATATCTCACTTCTTCATCGACCGGCCGATTTTCGCCTCCGTGGTGTCGATCATTTTCGTGATCCTCGGCGGGGTGGCGTTTTGGCGTCTGCCGGTCGCCCAGTATCCGGAAATCGCGCCGCCGACAATCACCGTGTCGGGGCAGTATCCGGGCGCGAGCGCGGACGTCGTCGCCGCGACCGTCGTCACGCCGATCGAACAGCAGATCAACGGCGTCGAGAACATGATATACCTGTCGTCGAACTCGACCGGCGACGGCCGCTTCACGATTTCGGTCACCTTCGAGCTCGGCACCAACCTCGATATTGCGCAAGTGCAGGTGCAGAATCGTGTCTCGATCGCGCAGCCGCGACTGCCGATCGACGTTCGCAACATCGGCGTCACCGTCAACAAAAGCTCGCCTGACCTGATGATGGTCGTGCATCTCTATTCGCCCGACAAATCGCGCGACACCCTTTTCATCTCGAACTACGCGACCATCGAGATCACCGACGCAGTGACCCGCGTCGACGGTGTAGGCTCGCTCATTGTGTTCGGCAGCCGCGATTACGCGATGCGCGCCTGGCTCGACCCCGATCGTTTGCAATCGCTCGGCCTCACAGCAAACGACGTCGTCAACGCGCTTGCCGGGCAGAACGTGCAGGTTGCCTCGGGCGTGCTCAACCAGCCGCCGATGGACAAATCCGGAGCCTTTCAGATCTCGGTGCAGACACTCGGGCGTCTCACCAGCACCGAGGAATTCGGCAACATCGTCGTCAAACAGACTGCCAACGCGGTCGTGCGAATCAGGGACATCGCAAAGGTCGAGCTCGCGGCGCAGGACTACTCGACCAATTCCTATCTTGATCGTGACCCCGCGATCGCGATCGGCATTTTCCAGCGGCCGGGCTCGAATGCGCTCTCGACGGCGAAGAACATCAAGGCCACGATGGACGAGCTCGCCAAGCGCTTCCCGCCCGGGCTGAAATACGACATCGTCTACAACCCGACCGAATTCATTCAGCAGTCGGTCGACGCGGTGCAGTCGACGATCGGCGAGGCGATCATCCTTGTCGTCCTCGTTGTCATTCTATTCCTGCAGACCTGGCGCGCCGCCATCATTCCGATCGTCGCCATTCCGGTGTCGCTGATCGGCACGTTCTTCTTCATGGCGATGTTCGGCTTCACGCTGAACAACCTTTCGCTGTTTGGGCTGGTGCTGGCCATCGGCATTGTGGTGGACGACGCGATCGTCGTCGTCGAGAACGTCGAGCGCAACATCGAGGCCGGCCTCTCCCCGCACGACGCCGCCGTGAAAAGCATGGACGAGGTGGGCGCGGCGCTGATCGCGATCGCGCTCGTGCTCACCGCGGTGTTCGTGCCGACGGTATTCATCACCGGCATCTCCGGCCAGTTCTACCGCCAGTTCGCGCTGACCATCGCAGGCGCAACCTTCATCTCGCTGATCGTCTCGCTCACGCTCTCGCCGGCGCTCTGCGCGATGCTGCTCAAGCCCAAGCACCAGATCGCCGACGGGCACTGGTGGAGCAGGCCGATCCGCGGCTTCTTCCGCCTGTTCAATCATTATTTCGACAAGCTCACCCGCGGCTACGGCTGGCTGTCGGGCAAGCTCGTGCGCATCGCCGTGCTGATGCTCGTCGTCTATGCCGGCGTGATCGCCTTCGGCCTCAACGAGTTCCGCAAGACGCCGGTCGGCTTCATCCCGCAGCTCGACCGCGGCTACCTCATCATCATAACGCAGCTGCCGCCGGCGGCCTCGCTCGACCGCACCGACGAGGTCAACCGCAAGGCGACCGAAATCGCGCTCTCGATCCCCGGCATCGCGCATGCCGTGAACATCGTCGGCTTCTCCGGCGCGACCTTCACCAACGCGCCCAATGCCGGCGCCGTCTTCGTGACGCTCGACCCGTTCGAGAAGCGCGCGCACGACCCCATGCAGTCGGCCGCCGCCATCCAGGGCCAGCTGTTCCAGAAACTGTCCTCGATCCGCGAGGGGCTCATCTTCGTCGCAGCGCCTCCGCCGGTCTCCGGCGTCGGCAATGCCGGCGGCTTCCGCATGATGGTCGAGGACCGCGGCGGCCGCGGGTCGCAGGCGCTGCAAACCGCGGTCTACGCCATGATGGGGCGCGCCGCGCAGACGCCCGGACTGCTGCAGGTCTTCTCGCTGTTCGAGAACACGACGCCGCAGCTCTATCTCGACATCGACCGCACCAAGGCGCAGCTGCTCGGCATCAACGTGCCCGACGTGTTCGCGGCGCTGCAGATCTATCTGGGCTCGTCCTACGTGAACGACTTCAACCTGTTTGGCCGCACCTATCGCGTGGTCGCGCAGGCCAGGAGCGACGCGCGCGCCAATACCGACGATGTGTTGAAGATCCGCGTGCGCAACAGCACGGGCGAGACGGTGCCGCTCGGCGCCTTCACGACCGTGCGCACGATCACCGGGCCCTATCGCGTGCCGCGCTACAATCTCTATCCGGCGGCCGAGCTCGACGGCGCGGCGGCCCCCGGCTTCAGCCAGGGCCAGGCGATCAAGATCATGGAGCAGCTCGCGGCGCAGACGCTGCCGCAGGGCTTCTCTTATGAATGGACCACGCTCGCCTTCCAGCAGATCCGCGCCGGCAATACCGCGGTCTTCGTCTTCATGCTGGCGGTGGTCTTCGTCTTCCTGGTGCTGGCGGCGCAATTCGAAAGCCTGACGCTGCCGCTCGCGGTCATTCTGATCGTGCCGATGTGCCTCATCGCCTCGATCGTCGGCGTGGTGCTGCGCGGGCAGGACAACAACATCCTCACCCAGGTCGGCTTCGTCGTGCTCATCGGCCTTGCCGCCAAGAACGCCATCCTGATCATCGAATTCGCCAAGCAGCTCGAGGACGGCGGCCGCAACCGTTTCGATGCCGCGGTCGAGGCGGCTCACCTGCGCTTGCGCCCGATCCTGATGACGTCCTTTGCCTTCATTCTCGGCGTGACGCCGCTGGTCTGGGCGGTCGGCGCGGGTTCGGAACTGCGCCAGACGCTCGGCACCGCGGTGTTCTCCGGCATGATCGGCGTGACGTTGTTCGGGCTGATCTTCACGCCGGTCTTCTATGTGGTCACCCGCTGGATTGCGGTACACTTGGCGTCTCGCCGTGGGCAGCAAGAGCCTTCCAAACGACCCACGAAAGCTGACGGCCGCAAATGACCATGAAATTCGGATTCGGCCAGCCGCTTACGCGCAAGGAAGACGACACACTTCTGCGCGGCGCAGGGCGCTACATCGCCGACGTTGCGCCGGCGGCGACGCTGCATGCGGTCGTGGTGCGCTCGCCGCACGCCCATGCCCATTTCCAGATCGGCGATCTCGGCCGCGTGCGGGCAATGCCGGGCGTCCGCCTGGTGCTGACCGCCGGGGACATTTCGCATCTCGGCCCCTTGCCCACGCCGGGCGTGGTGCCTGACGTCGAGATCAAGATTCCGACCCATCCGATCCTCCCGCGCGAAGTCGCGCGCTATGTCGGGGATTCGGTCGCCTTCATCGTCGCCGACACGCTGCCCGCCGCCAAAGATGCATGGGAGGCGATCGAGATCGACTGGCAGCCTTTGCCTCATGTCACCGGGGCTATCGAGGCGCTGAAAAAAGGCGCGCCGCAGGTCTGGCCCGACCGGCCCGGCAATCTCGCCTTCGAGGTCGCCGTCGGGGACGCAACCGCGACGAAAGACGCCTTTGCAAGAGCCGCAAAGGTTGTCGAGCTCACCATCGTCAACCAGCGGCTGGTGACCAATTATCTCGATACCCGCGGCGTGGTCGCCGAGTACGACGGCAACCGATACACGCTGACGCTCGGCAGCCAGGGTAGCCACATCATCCGCGACATCATCGCCGGCGACGTGATGAAGCTGCCGCCGGAGAAGATGCGCGTCGTTACGCCCGATGTCGGCGGCGGCTTCGGCACCAAGCTGTTTCCCTATCGCGAATATGCGCTCGCCGCCGTCGCCGCCGAGCGCCTGCGCAAGCCGGTCAAATGGGTGTGCGAGCGATCCGAGCACTTCCTCGCCGACAGCCACGGCCGCGACAATATTTCGACCGCGCGGCTTGCCGTCGACGACAAGGGCCGTTTTCTCGCGCTCGAGCTCGACATCATCGCCGACATGGGCGCCTATCTGTCGGCCTATGCGCCCTATATTCCCTGGCTCGGCGTCGGCATGGCGACCGGGCCCTACGACATCCCGGTTGCGCATGTGCGTCTGCGCTCGGTCTACACCAACACGGTGCCGGTCGATGCCTATCGTGGCGCGGGGCGGCCGGAAGCGTCTTACCTCATCGAGCGTGCGGTCGATGCCGTCGCGCACGATCTCGACATCGCGCCTGATGTGATCCGCCGCCGGAACCTGATCAAGCCCAAGGCGCTGCCCTACAAGACCCCGACCGGCAAGGTCTACGACTCCGGCGACTTCGCCGGCACGCTGGCGCGCGCGCAGGAGCTTGCCGACTGGGACGGCTTCAACAAGCGCGCGGCGCAGTCGCGGCGCGCCGGGCGCCTGCGCGGCATCGGCATTGCGACTTATGTCGAGGCCTGCGGCAACAACGGGCCCGAGACGGCAACGGTGACGCTCGACCGCGACGGCGGCGTGACGCTGCTCATCGGCTCGCAGTCGACCGGGCAGGGGCATGCGACATCTTACGCGCAGCTGATCGCGGAGCGGCTCGGCCTCCCCCCGGAGCGCGTGCGCATGGTGCAGGGCGACACCGACCGCATCAAGAGCGGCGCCGGCACCGGCGGCTCGAGTTCGATCCCCGTCGGCGGCGTTTCTGTTGACCGTGCCGCCAAGACGCTGGGCGAGCAGCTCAAGGACATTGCGTCCAATGCGCTGGAAGCGAGCGTGAGCGATCTCGAGGTCGCTGATGGCGCCGTGCGTGTGGCCGGCACCGATCGCGTCATTTCGTTTGCCGACCTTGCCGCGCATCCGAGTGCGTCGCCAGAGAAGCTGCGCGCGGCGGAGGAATTCAGCGTCGAGCCTCCGACTTATCCGAACGGCACGCACATTGCCGAGGTCGAGATCGATCCCGACACCGGCGCGACATCGATTCTCAATTACATCGTCGTTGACGATTTCGGCGCCACGCTCAACCCGCTGCTGCTCGCCGGCCAGGTGCATGGCGGGGCGGTTCAGGGCATCGGGCAGGCGCTGATGGAAAGCACGGCCTACGATCCGGTCTCCGGTCAGCTGCTCAGCGCCAGCTTCATGGACTATGCGATGCCGCGCGCGGGCGATGCGCCGGACTTCGTGTTCGAGACACGCAACGTTCCATGCAAGACCAATCCGCTCGGCGTGAAGGGCGCGGGCGAGGCGGGCGCGATCGGATCGTGCCCGGCGGTCATGAATGCGATCGTCGACGCGCTCTGGCGCGCTCACCGCATCCGCCACGTCGATATGCCTGCGACGCCGCAGCGCATCTGGCAGGCGATCCGCGGGACGCGCACTGCCTAGTTCCCTCGGCCGCGACTGCGTTTCTTCCGCCGCCGCTTCGGCTTGTCTTTTGCCAATTTTCTCGACGGTAAAGGCTCGGTCGCCGGGCCATGAATGACTTGTCCAGTGACCGAAAATACCGAGCCGTGGCACGGACAATCCCAGGTCAGATCGGCGTTGTTCCAGCTGACGGTGCAACCCGCGTGAGTGCACGACGCCGACAGCGCACGAACGCGTCCGTTGGCCGCCCTGTATACGGCAAGCTTCGCTTTGCCGCGTTCGATGACGCCGCCTTGGCCGGGTGGAATCTCGCCGATGCTGCCGACAAGGGAATGCGTGTCGTCGCCTTTGTTGTATTTCTTCGGGCTGCGCCGCCGGGGATCATAAAGTTTCGTCCATGGATTCGAGCGCCCCTGGATCTGGTCACTGATCAGGAGCCCTGCGGCTGCGCCATTGCTGATTCCCCAGCCATTGAACCCGGTGGCGATATAAAGTCCTTTCGACTTTTTTTCGGGCTCGCCGACATAGGGCACACGATCCCGAGTGTCGTAGTCCTCGTTGAACCATCGCCATGTACCCTGCTGCACCGGAAGATTCTGATGGGCCCAGTCGTCCAGCTGCCGAAAGCGCGCCGCAACGTCGCTCTCCTGCCCCGTGACGAACGCCGGTCCGAGCACGATCAGCAGGGGGCCTTCATCGTCACGTCCTGTCCGTATTGAATGGGTGGGATGATCGATCCCAATGAACATTCCTTCCACGGCCGCTACTGAATCGACGCGAAAGCCCATGGCGATATGCCCGCGCGGACGGGTCTTGAGGTCGTAATGTCCTGGGCCTGCGACTGGTAAATTGGTCGCCACGACAACGCTGTCGGCATCGATCCGTCCGCGCTCGGTCATGATCCGCCAGCGACGGCCGGGCTTGACGTCGTGAACGCGTGTGTTCTCGAAAATAGATCCACCGGCCGCTTTGAAGGCAGCGGCCAGTCCGACGAGATACTGGGCCGGGTTGAACTGGGCTTCGCCCGCGAACCGTAATGCGCCTGCGGTTTCAAAGGGCAGCGGCGCACGCGCAACAACGTCAGCCTTAAATCCCAGCTCGCGCGCGATAGCGGCTTCGGCTTCGATCTCTGCGAGCAGCGACTCTTTACATGTGTAAGCGTAAGCGTCCCTCTCTTCCAGATCGCACGCTATGCCGAGCTCACGAATCCAGGTGCGGATCTGAGTCGTGCCGGCACGATTGGCCTCGGCATAGACCCGCGCGGTGTCGAGATCGAAGGTGTCGCGCAGGTGGCGGTAAATGAGTGAATGCTGGCTGGTGATCTTGGCACTGGACCGTCCCGTCACCTGACGTCCGACACGCAGCGCTTCGATAACCGTCACCGACACGCCCGCGCGGCAGAGAGCGTAGGCGGCAGTCAGTCCGACGATTCCGGCACCGATGATAGCGACATCCGTGTGGGCCGCTTTGCGGAGAGCGGGATACGTCGTCTGCGGTGTCGTCGCAGTCCAGCAACAGTCAGCCGTGCCGGGCAGGTCCACGATGGCTTTCATTTTTGAAGAATCAAAATGAGTAAAAAGATTTAGGGCAACAAGCGGAGCGTACGCGGCCCACGTGTGCTCAATACAACGCGAGATGAGGAGTTCCGTTTCACGTCTTTGGCAGGCTTTTTACGGCACCAAATGCGGCGATATTTGTTTGCGGAGTGGGATTATTTGGGATTGAACAATCGACCCATGCCTCGGAAACAGCCGCAAAAATCACGGGTCAGTCTGCGCCCGCCTTATCCTCCCATGGAAGCCCAGTCCGTTGATGAAATCCCCGTGGGCAAACATTGGCAGTACGAACCGAAGTGGGATGGTTTTCGGTGCTTGATTTTTCGCAATGGGGCTTCGGTCGAGCTTCAGTCAAAATCCGGGCGTTCGCTGACCAGATATTTTCCCGAATTGGCGGATGAAATCGCTTCGCTCAAGATTTCCCGTTTTGTTGTCGATGGAGAAATTGTGGTGCCGCAGGGCCGCGGGTTTTCCTTTGATGCGCTTTTGCAGCGTATTCATCCCGCCCAAAGCCGTGTGCATCTGCTGGCCCAGCAGACTCCCGCCCGAATCCTCTTGTTTGATCTCTTGGCTCTCGAGGGCGAATTGCTGACCGGCGCAGTTCTGGCCACTCAATTCATGCGATGGCGACCGGATAAAGCCCCGCGACAATGCACCATGAAACAGGTTAGATAGTAGCTAAAGCTGCTGTGGCCGCAGTCCAGTGACGTGACGTAAAGCACGACTGGTTAGCTTTTCAGGCCTCTGTCGATTCCGAAATCCGCTTCTGGCACGCGATGCCGAGCGCGGCGGCGATCGCCACCCCCGCGATCCCGACCAGCACCGTATTGCGGGTGTCTTCATCGCGGAGGGACTCTTTGGCCGCGGCTGTCATGTCGACGATGTCGTCACGCAGATCATGTTGCTGGCGGCGCAGGCCATCCACAACGGAGTCGCTGGCGGTTTTAGCTTTCGCGCGGGCATCATTAAGACGCGCGCCGGCATTCTCATTCCATTCCTCTACCTTTGCCTTGGCTGCCTCCCACGCTTCGACGCCTTTGGTGGAGATG
>Ga0310900_10000548_pt1 | contig 13030 bp, 10 predicted proteins | sample C24D1metaG_FD_203879 | JGI IMG/M metagenome (GOLD analysis project Ga0310900, IMG submission 203879) | Lab incubated soil microbial communities from West Virginia University Organic Research Farm, Morgantown, WV, United States - C24D1 | ecosystem: Environmental > Terrestrial > Soil >...
GCGATGTCTCATCTCCGATATGCAAGCCGTAAGCCGAACCGGGTGGCAGCATAATAAGGTCACCCGGTTCGAGGCGGACCCGATGGCCTTGTACGTTAAGCTCAGCGACATACATGCCTCCTCCATTCGCCGTCCTCCGCTTGAAACGTTTTATTGAAGAAAATGCAACGGAGAAATTTAAAATCGAGGATGCGGCACGCTATGCAGACCTTAGCGTTTCCCGTGCGGTATACCTATTCAAGGAACATACGGGAAGGACGATGATGGAATATGCGACGGAAATCCGCCTGACCGCGGCGCTGGAAAGTATGAAGTATACATTAATGAATCTGGATCAAATCGCGGAGAATTGCGGGTTTGGGGAATACTCCTATTTTCACAAAGTGTTCAAGCAGCGGTACGGCCTCTCGCCGGGCGCCTTCCGCAAGCGGCTCCGTGAAAAAGAGAGCGGTACCAATATACTGTAATGACCCGCGCCGGGCAGTAAAATACTCAGCCGTTCTGCCGGATCAGAAGCTTGATTTATTTTATCAGTTTCAGGAGCATCAGATATTTGAGTTCTGCTAACTTTTAGCTTTTTTGATAATTCAGCAAGGATAAAAGAGAAATGCTTTTCAATTGCAAAGTCTTTATTTAAAAACATCCAAAGCTGTTTCTAGTGCAGCATTATTTCCAATACGAAATTCTTGAATGATTGGATATAATGCTTTTAATTCTGTCTCTGCTACACTTACAATTAACTTGGGAGTGATTATCTCATCCCCATTGCAATTGCTCTCCAAAAAGAAACAGTTGCAGGTTTGAACAAACAATTGGAGATAGAGATATACCATTTGAGGACGAGAGACTTTGGGAGGCGTACATAGCATTAGTCGGATCTTATAAAATTGACGGCTGGGGAGCTGGTGAGAGAGCATTACAAGAATTTCCTTATGCTCCAAAAACTCAGAAGTAGTTAAGTTGTATTTAGGAGAAACTCCTTTCACTTATCCAAGATTTCTTGCTATTCTGAAGAAGTGTCTTTAAAATCCGATAAGTATTCTGGGTTCATACCGCCTGTCCGGAATCGGTGATATGTACTAGTAGAGTATAGGCCACTGTCCATATTTTTGGCACCAAGCTTTTTTTGTAATGATCAATTAGTTTTTGCTATTTATATTTTAGGCTTATATATTTATCTACATATTCGTTAAATGTATTAGAAAGCTCTTTTAATTTAGTACTCGTTGTCAGGCATATAGAGTTCTGATGGAATCGGTATCCGCAAGGATAAAGCAAAATAGAAATAAACAAATAAGCACTAAATGGGATAATCAATCCTTCAACCTCAAATAGTATGTAACTCTATAGCTGACAATATCACCGGTCATGTTATCTGTAAATTTATCAATCATGGAATATCGGTTGGTAATTCTGTTGAGGTACGATGGTTTCTGACCGTATTACCATGAGCCCAAATCCCCCTTTTGACGAATGACTAAATAGAAAGTTCCAGTTTGAGGGATACTAATAATCAGTTATATCGATTTAGTGGCGTTGTAAATGATTCCATTAATTTTAAAAAGGAGTAGGATTTTATGACTAAACCGAGCAAATCGCCGATGATGAGTGATCCTTACATTCTCGAAGTACTTCGGGAACTTGAGAATATGGGTCATCAACCGGAATCTGCTAAGTGTGTCTTATTACGTTTTTATCGACCAGTAAAGCGGGTGTGGGGATTTGAACCGAACGCTCGAGATTTTGCGATTGAAATCGAATCTGTACATAAAGCGGTTCAACGGCACTTCAATCCAGATGATCCTAATCAAATCTTCATTGGTGATCTTCGGAGTCGCCTAAGAGAAGGTCGAAAAAAACAAAGACCTAGGTGAACATTAATTTTGTTGAAACAATTTCCAAACATTTGATAGGAAATCCAATGACGAATGACATTACTCGAAGATAGTCAATGTCTGCACATCCCCTTGATTAAAACGTTTAAAACAATGGCTCTTCGACAAATTAATCTCTCGTTCATTTCTCTCCATTACTTTTTCACTAAATAAAATCCTATTACTAACTCGAATATATGGAAATTACCCCCTACCCTCTATATACGAAATAGGTTATTCAATCACCTTTTCAAATCCCTCATGAACTGGTGTCCCATTGTGAACATAATTCAGCATTGCTCGAGGAGATGCTTTACTCCAACCTCTTTCTTATACTAATGAATCATTCAATAGGCCTGCGACTATGCATTTTTCTCCTCATTCACTTCTCCTATCTAAATAAATAATTAAGATTCTAGCTGAGATAGTTCATCATAATCTTCTAATAATCCGCTTCGTTTTAAATATTGCTTTCCACCGTCTACTCCAACTTTTCCACATAGACACATAATGCTATCATGGACATCCTTGGATTCAATCTCACTACAGCAATATTTACATCGAATAGCATTTCTAAATATCTTCATTATTTATCACCTTTTAGTTTCTTTTATAATTGTAATTGCTTCATCTGCTACCTACCGGATGTATTTACCATCCCGGATAAAAAATAAAGGAGCAATAAAACTTTCGCTTCTAGTCGAATAAATTCACTCATTTATTTGAAACTAAGCTGAAGTTCCTCGCTCGTAGGTGATCTATGACGCAAAATGAAACGCCTCCTACTTTGATCAAGCCCCAATTTTGTAGACAATGAAAAAGCGCGATTGGCTGAACTATACAAAAACACTGCGTGCGACAGTACGAGACGTTGAAAATAAGCCCAAGACTTCCACAGTAATGATTAACTATCGTTACCCGTTCCTCGGTTTTAGGGTTTATCTCACATATACTCACTCATTCGCAGAATTTCATCACCCAATGTCAACTGAATCTTAGGAAGCAGCGCAGATGATAGCGGTCGAGGTGGTGAGCTAGGTGAGCGGAGAAAATAAAGTATTAGACTCAGGAAGTTGATATCTCGGGACTTTTAGAGACGGAAGACCATCAGCCGACTGCTTCACGGGCCCGGCAGACCCGGGAACAGGGCTGCAGCTGCTCGAGTTGGCCAGCGCCGCCGGCTCGCCGATCTCTACGCTTGATGTTCTAGTCTGTCTAATACTTTATTTTTCTACAACTTTATTTTTTCGGTCTTATACTTTGATTTTCAGTCTACTTTATCCCTCAACAGAGGGGGGATGGAAGGCGCTGCGCGTAGATGATTATTTAGGGCTGGCTTGTGGTCCTTTTGAAGCTCGACACGATGACAAAGCACGTGGGAGTACTAGAGCCTGTGTAGAAGGATCCCAAAATAACTGGTTCTGTCCTGCCCCTGGTAAGGAAAAGAGCAAAGACTTGGCTGCTGCCGATCAGGATATCTTCAACATTACGCCAATTCAGCGAAAGCGATTTATAGGAAACTGAGTCGTCAAAAAGCCGCTTAAAGAACCCTGAATTCGCAAGCAGCTTTTAAGTAATATCAAAATTCTTTTTTGTCAAAAATGTCGCCTTATCTACACGATTCTGAATCGGTAAAACATTTAGTTGCTGGTAGGAATCTATTCTTTATTATATCGATTTATTTTCAAATTTATAATATCAAGAATCTCATCCTGGTCATCTAACTTTAGCCTTCTAAATTGTAATATTAGCTCGCTCTCGATTTCACCAAATCTCTTGCTATCGTGATTATGTTGCGATTGTTCTACTCCAAATAATTACCAATAAATATCTGTGTTGAACTTATTATAAATTTGTATTATTGTGTCTAACGCTGGTTTATATTTATCTGTTCCAACTCACTTAATGTTCCCTGTGAGACCCCTATCATATTTGAAAATTCAACTTGATTATGCTCATGTATCTTTCTTATCCGTTTAATCCTTTCTCCAATCTTAGACATTCAGACAGCCTCCTCAAGAATATAAAGAAAGTCCCGATGACATCACTGCATCATCGAGACTGACTTGGCGGTTTTACACTTTTTTATCACAGACACTTGGTTGTCCTCAACATAGCTGCTTATAAAACAAAACTTTATTGTCTTTTTTCTGACCAGAACAAAACTTTATTGTAATGAATCACACTTATTCAAACAAAATCAAGCAACTACTCCACCGTAACACTCTTAGCCAAATTCCTCGGCTTATCCACGTCATGCTCAAGAGCTAGAGATGCATAGTAAGAAATGAGCTGCAGTGGAACAACAGACAACGCCGGTGACAAAATCGGCAGCGTCTTCGGAATCGCGAATAGCTCGTCGACAGATTTTGCTACTTCGTCTTCTGAGCCTTCGTTTGCGATACCCAGGACGTGAGCGCCGCGCGCTTTTACTTCCTTGATGTTGCTAAGCGATTTCTCGTACAGCTCTTCCTGCGTTACAAGAGCGATCACCGGAATACCGTCCTCGATCAGCGCTAATGTTCCGTGCTTCAGCTCTCCGGCAGCATAAGCCTCGGAGTGAATATACGAAATTTCCTTCAGCTTCAGCGAACCTTCTTGTGCTACGGCATAGTCTACGCCCCGGCCGATGAAGAACAAGTGTTTATGGTGCGAGATAGATACGGCTACTTTCTTCAACTGATCAGCTTGCGCAAGGATTTGCTCAACCTGTGCAGGCAGCTGATGCATAGCGGCAATCATTTCTTCAATGTAAGCAGCATCCTTTGTTCCAAGCGTAGCAGCCAGGTGCAAACCAAATAGATAAAATGCGATTAGCTGCGATGTGTATGCTTTTGTCGAAGCAACCGCGATTTCAAGGCCAGCCCATGTAATAAGTACGTGGTCTGCTTCACGAGCTACTGAGCTGCCGACAACGTTCGTGATCGCGAGTACGCGAGCGCCATTACGTTGTGCTTCGCGAAGGGCCGCAAGCGTATCTGCTGTTTCGCCCGATTGGCTTACAACGATAACTAGCGTATCCGATGTAACGATTGGTCCGCGGTAACGGTATTCGGATGCGACATCCGTCTCTACCGGGATGCGGGCAAGCGTCTCAATTACCGATTTACCTACAAGACCTGCATGATAAGCCGTTCCGCATGCTACGATCTGTACTTTGCGAATCGATTTAATATATTCATCTGTCATACCCAGCTCTTTTAATTGCACGGACTTGCCGTCTTCCGTAATACGGCTCATCATCGTGTCGCGGTATGCTTTAGGCTGTTCGTGAATTTCTTTCTGCATGAAGTGATCAAATCCGGCTTTCTCCGCCGTTACGAGATCCCAATCGACATGAAATATTTCCTTGGAAATACTTTCGCCTTCAGTCGTCATCACTTCGACAGAATCACGTGTCAAGATTGCCATTTCGCCGTCGTTCAAAATGTATACGTTGCGCGTATGCTCCAAAATAGCCGGGATATCCGAGCCGATAAAGTTTTCGCCTTCGCCTACACCGATTACGAGCGGGCTTGCATAGCGTACCGCAACAAGACGATCGGGTTCAAACTCCGTCAAGACGCCAAGCGCGAACGCTCCGCGCATACGCTTAACAGCGCGTTGAACGGCTTCCACAATGTCTCCGTTATATTCATCAGCAACAAGGTGTGAAATAACTTCCGTGTCTGTTTCCGATACGAAAATATGCCCTTTTGTCACTAATTCTTCCTTCAGTTTCAAGTAATTCTCAACGATACCGTTATGAACGATAGAAAACTTAGCAGTGTTGTCGGTATGCGGATGCGAGTTCACATCGGATGGTTTACCGTGTGTTGCCCAGCGGGTATGACCAATTCCGACAAAGCCTTCTAACGGCTCTTCGCGCAGCAAACCCTCAAGGTTCGCCAAACGACCTTTGGATTTCGTAATTTCGAGCCCGTTTTTCGTGAAGACAGCGATTCCGGCAGAATCATAACCCCGGTACTCCAGCTTCTTCAATCCATCGAGCAAAATGTCCTGCGAGTCGCGTTTACCAATATATCCTACAATTCCACACATAATTTAATAGGCCTCCGATAAGGTTATTTTCCCGTCCAATCGGATACCTGCCAATGCGCGGCACAGGCAATATGAAGTTGTCACAGAATAATCCCAATCATTGCGGAAAATGTAACCCCTCTGCCCGTGCCCACCCCACTGGTGGCATCTTGGACATACGGGAGTAATGGATACGATGAATATGCAGCCTGCCGTACGATTGTATGACCGGTCGCCCGGCCGTTTTACGTAACGGCTTTCGGTTGGCTAGCAAATACCGGAAGGTCCCCGCCGAATGTTTCGAACACCTTCACCTCGTCAGCTTCCCGTATGAACTCCCGCTTCAAGCTCAGCTTCCCAGCTTTACAACAAGATCGTTCATCACGCAAGCTCTGGCGCTTAACATGCTTAAATAACCTCTATCCTCGCTTTCCTTCCTGAGTCATACTACCTATCATATTCATTTTCTAGCTACTGTGCAACTATTCCATGAAAAATCATTTACTATTTTCCAGAAAAGTATAATGAAGGCTGCCGGCTGCAAAATCCGACAAGCCTTCGACAACATCTCTATAAGATTAACCTAGTTCACTTTTAACGACGTCTGCGATTTGCGCAACGTATGCCTCAACCTGGTCCTTCTCCGGTCCTTCCGCCATGACACGAATCAAAGATTCCGTACCGGATGGACGAACAAGCACACGGCCGTTATCGCCAAGCTCGAGCTCCACAAGTTTGACAGCTTTCTCGATTACTGTATTGCCTTGGTATAGGCTCTTATCTGCTACTCGAACGTTAACAAGCTTTTGCGGATATTTACGCATCAGACCTTTGAGCTCGCTTAGCTTCTTACCGGAGGCTGCAAGCGTATCAACGAGCTGCAGCGCTGTAAGAATGCCGTCGCCTGTCGTTATATGGTCAAGGAAAATAACATGGCCTGATTGTTCGCCGCCAAGGTTGAAGCCGCCGCGGCGCATTTCTTCCATGACGTAGCGGTCGCCTACTGCCGTTTGCGCGGTTTTCAGACCAATGCGCTCAGCGCCCTTGAAGAAGCCGATATTAGCCATCACCGTCGTTACGATTGTATCTTCCTTCAGCTTGCCGGCCCGCTTCATCGCATCGCCAATAATACACAAAATAAAATCGCCATCTACCTCTTCGCCATTCTCATCAATCGCGATTAGACGGTCAGCATCCCCGTCAAAAGAAAGCCCGACATCTGCGCCATGCTTAAGCACCTGCTCGCGCAAATATTCCGGATGCGTCGATCCGACACCGGCATTAATATTAAGCCCGTCAGGCTCGGCGCCTACCGTTATAATGTCCGCTCCAAGCTCGCGGAATACGGAAGGAGCCAGCTCGTATGCTGCGCCGTTCGCGCAGTCGAGTACGATCTTCAAACCGCTGAACTCGCCTTTGATCGTTGTTTTCAAATAGTCCAAATAACGCTGCTTTGCGCCTTTATCGCTTGATACCGCTCCGATATCCCCACCTTCAGGCCGTGGTAATTCATCTGTCGAAGCATCAATTAGTTTTTCGATTTCGAGCTCGGTATCATCCGACAATTTAAAGCCGTCGCCAGCGAAAAATTTAATGCCATTATCCTCTACAGGATTATGCGAAGCGGATATCATAACGCCCGCATCTGCGTTCAGCTCGCGTGTAATGTAAGCGACTGCCGGCGTAGAAACGACTCCCAGACGCACAACGCTTGCACCAATCGACAATAAACCCGCAATTAGCGCAGATTCCAACATTGGACCGGATATACGCGTATCCAGACCGATAACCACCTTAGGCTTTTTGGCCTGACGTGTTAAAACATAGCCGCCGCAGCGACCAATTTTATAAGCTAGCTCCGGTGTAAGCTCACGATTGGCTACGCCCCGCACACCGTCTGTACCGAAATATTTCCCCATAATTAAAATGCTCCTTTGTTATATGCTGCGTTCATTATTATCCGCTTATACCGCTTTATTGATCAAGGATTTGTATTAGAGCCGCCTGCCTCGCTACTTCCTCCGCTGCCGCTCTCCTCACCGGTATCCGGTGTTGGCGTCAATGCCGGAGGCTCCTCTGTCGGCGTACCTCCAACTTCCTCCGAGTCTTCTTGCCCTTGCTCTGAGACTGCATTGTCTATAATCTCGATGGATACGGTCAGTGTCTGCCCTTTACCCGTAACCGTCTGCACATAAGCAGGCACATCGACCTGAAGCGTGACCTCATGTATGCCCGGCTCTAGTCCCTCGACATTCGCAATAACGCTAATTGCATCTGCCTTAAGTGCGGATATGACAGATTCCGCTCCGCTAACGGTCAAATCAATTTTCCCGTCCGCTGGAGACCGGATAACGGCAGACGATCCGCTGGCGAGCCCCTCAAGCGTTACAGGCAGCCCCTTAAAGGTTCGCTTAATATTGGGAGCTACAACAACCTCTACCGAAACCTCAGCAGGATCGATCGATTTAATGCCATCGATAGGCTCCGTCTTCAACTGTAAGGTGCCAGATTGCTTCACCTTCGAGAGATCGAGCACCACACCATCATAAACCTGAAGCTCTTCTAACGACTTCTGCTCGCCGTACACGGTCACCTGATCAAGCGCCGGCTTAACCGATACTAAGCTTAGACCGTCAGGCAAAGTACCGGTATAGCGCACCTGCAAAGGCAGTGTTTTGAACGGCGGTGTGACCTTCACCTCGGCATGAACCGTTTCAGGAGAAATGATCGCATTCATCATCTCTTTGCCATCCGTATCATATACGACTACTTTAGACTTTTTATTAACGACCGTTTTATCAGCGCCCTCGACACTAATCTCCGTTGTTACAAGGCCAACCCGGCCCATATCATCCTTTGGCAGTGTAACCTGGACACCTGTCGTCGGCGCTACAATCGATGACGTTCCCACTAAATAGCCGTCAGCCGGCTTTCCTTCCGTTACGACCTGAAGCTCGAATGGCTTCGTCAAAATCTCTTTTATCTGCACCATTACGGTTCGCGGCGACATCTCCACAAGCTGAATCCCTTTAGGTAATTTTACGGTCAAGGGCAACTCATGTATGCCTGCTTTCGCACCTTTCAAGTCCACCTTCACGACATAATCATCTAACGAAGAAGCCTTGAGCAGATTGGAGAAACTCCCCTGTACATCAAGCCGCACTACGGTAGGATCCATTGCCGTAAGAACATACTTATCGGTATCTAGTCCCTCGGTTGTAATAACAGATGCCTCTATCGTCTTAGTATCCATATTAGAAGTAACCGTCTGAGGTGACGTATCCGGATCAATATGTACGACAGCCCAGAGAAGCAACCCGACAATGACGGAAATGATTTTGAGCGAGGTGGGGTGACTTAGCCATTTATCCATCACTGCCTCCTTTCCGCTTCCAAAGAGACGATACCGTAACGCGTTCCTTCGTAAGTCCGTTCGTCTTCGGCGTCAGCTCTTCGAATAGCTTGGAAATCAACGACTCCTCATTAATATCCCGAACGATCATACCGCCCAGAGACAAGGATACTTGCCCCGTTTCTTCCGACACGGTTACAGACACCGCATCCGTTACCTCACTTACGCCAATAGCTGCCCGGTGGCGCGTACCAAGCTCCTTGCTTATAAAAGGATTTTCCGACAGGGGCAAGTAACAGCCCGCCGCCATAATCTGATTGGAGCGAATGATGACCGCACCGTCATGCAGCGGCGTATTCGGAGTGAAAATGTTAATAAGCAGTTCCGATGTAATCTTCGATTCCATTCGAATACCCGATTCAATCAATTCACTCAGACCCGTGCTTCGCTCAAAAACGATTAACGCCCCGATCTTCCGTTCCGCCATGAAACGGACAGCTTTAATGACGCCGTCAATTTGCTCATTAACGACATCCCGGTCTAGCGAATACGAACGTGCAAACAGTTTTCCACGCCCAAGCTGCTCCAGCACACGTCTAAGCTCCGGCTGGAATATAATAAGCACGCTCACGATTCCGAATGTGAACATCTGATTCATAAGCCATTTTAAAGTATACAAATTGAACCAGGTGCTTAGCGCCCATACCGCAACGAGTATAAAAATACCTTTCAACAGCTGTACGGCGCGGGTCCCGCGCACGAGCAATATCATTTTATAAATAATAAAGCTGACTATGCCAACATCAATAATATCCTTTATCCAGTCATGCCATGTTAAATCTGAGAAATAATTCATATGCCAACCCCCAACAGCCGATCACTTTATTTTTATCTATGAACGGATTTCAACTTTATTATTTTCTATATATGGGATTGGAAATCCTTTTTTAAAAAAAAATAAAAAATGCCCCCCTACAAAAAGGGAGGCAGCTCGCTTTAACGGGCATTACCGCCAAAAGTTTGCGTCACTTTGTACCAGAACCAATCGAGTGCTTGATCGATCGTTCTGCTCTGCCCCGCGATATGACCGGTGGAAGCGAGGTTTAATGAGCCGTCGATCACGGTTACGTTACCATCTACCTCGCCCTTTACATCAGCTGTTCCATTCTCAACCGTCAAGTTTCCGGTTAAACGGGCACCTTCCGGCACAATGACGGTATTTCCTTCTATAATGACCTGCTGAAGATCCTCGCCTGCTACGATTAGCTTAGTGTCCTCTTCCCACATGGTGAAGAAGCTGCCTAGCATAACGAGTACAAACACAGCAGCAGCAGTGACTCCCGGGTACCGGTAAATAAAACGTACGATCCCGTTCCGCTGCTTACTCCGTTTCTTCGGCAGCTGCTGCATGATCCGCTGCGTCAATAGCTCCGATGCCTTCTTGTCAAAATCCGCGGCAGGCTTAATCGCTTCTAAAGTATGGAACGCCGCGGCGTCCGTCTTCTGGAGCTGTTCAAACCGACTGCGACAAGCCGGACAGGAAAGCAAATGAGATTTTAACGTAACGATATCTTCTGCGGGCAGCTCGCCGTCCAAATAGTCATGCATCCATACGATGGCGACGTTGCAATTCATAGCAGCCAGTCCTTTCTTTCAGTTGCTCGCGCATAAGTTCTATTCTCGCTATTAGGATACGTTGATAGTGAGGGGATGTTTCAATTTTTTTCGAAATCGGGCAAGTAATCATTTCCATCTACAATTTGTGCTCGAGCTTCTTCCGGAGAAACTCCCTGCCGCGGTGAACGCGCGTCTTAATCGTCGTCACGGGCATGTCCAGTACATCCCCAATTTCCTGCAAGGAAAGATCCTGCATATAGCGAAGAGTCATAACGGTCTTATATTTCGGCGGCAATGCTGCAATGGCTGCATGAATAATCCGCTGCGTATCCGTCAGCAGCAGCTCCGATTCCGGCGTCCGGTTATCACTAGGAATCATCGAATAGCCATCCAAGCCTTCATGACCGGATGACTCCGCGTCAAGCGAATAGGTCGGCTTGCGCTTACGCAGCCGATCGATGCACAAGTTCGTAGCAATCCTGTAGATCCATGTCGAAAATTTTAACGTATCATCATATCTATCCAGGTTTTTGTACACGCGAAGAAAGGTGTCTTGAACGACATCCTCCGCCTCCTGGCGGCTATTCAGCATTCGATATGCCATATGAAAGAGCTTATCCTGATAGAGGTCTACAAGCTCAGCAAATGCCTGCTGATCGCCTTTGAGAGCTAATTGCGCCAGGCGTGCTTCCAATACATTCACCTTAACTCCTCCAAACCTTCCGTTCGTTCGGCCGATTGCCTTGCCGTATGCTCTGCAATCATAATGCCCGCAAGTATAAGTAATATTCCAATCGTCATACCTGCGCTAAGCTGCTCGCCAATAATGAGCCAAGCGCTAATCGCAGCTACCGGCAGCTCCATCGCGCCCAGCAAGGATGCCAGCCCGCTTCCGATCTTCGGAATACCTGCGTTAAAGCTAATCGCTGGAATTACGCTGCCCAGTAGAGCAAGCGCCGTCCCCCATCCGAAAAGCGTCCACTCGCTTTCGCCTGCCCATGCCTTCGAACCGTACATAAGAGCGATTACGATAAAGCCGAACGTCATCATCATCGCAGATTTTAGGACGGGATCATAATCCGTCTGCAATCTGCCTGTCAGAAACAAAAACAAACTGTATGTAACCGCCGATGCCAGGCCGTATAAGACCCCGGCGATATTAAGCTCAACATCGCTCTTCTGCTCAAACAGTCCTACCGCGAGCAGCGTACCTGCCATTACGACAGCAATCGCGAAAATCTGCCGGCGACTAGGCCAACGTCTATCCCGCAAGCACTCAAGCAAAATCGTAATCCACATGAACTGAAAAAGCAAGACAATTGAGAAAGAAGCTTCCAATTTTTGCAGCGCCAAATTATAAAATACAGTTGTCATGCATAAGCCGAATATGCCTATGATGGCAAGCATGATCCAATTTCCGCGTTGAAAAGGATTTTGCCATAGCTTCGGACGCAGCAGCACGAATAACCAAAGCAGCACGACGCTGATCCCGACCTGATGCACCGTAATTTGCTCAAAGCTAAATCCGGCATCATAAGCAAGCTTAATGATCGGAGACAAGATGCCGTAACTGGCTGCACCGAACAAGACGATAAACACCGACATGAAATAAGCCGATGATTGTTTCATTGCTGCCGACCTCCCGAAAATGCGAACCATTCTGACAATTATATACGTTCAGTGCCGGGTCAGCAATCGACTTTAGGCTAGTTGACGCTTCGACTTTCGACCAGGATCCGTAATTATAAAGTTAAAAAAGGTCTGGGAGACATGTTCCTCCCAGACCTTCCGCTTGTATGAATCCCGCCTATGATTACAGTGCATTTGTTTTCAGTTTATCCAACACCTTCGTAATGGTCGTCGTCGGAATCGCGAAGCCGATTCCTTGCGCCTCGGCATTAACCGCCGTGTTGATGCCAATAACCTCGCCCTTCTCATTAAGGAGCGGTCCGCCGGAATTTCCGGGATTGATCGACGCGTCCGTTTGCAGCAAATGCTCATAGTCGTGTTCACCTTGCTCATCGGCTATTGTGATTGGTCTTTCTTTTGCACTAAGGACACCCATCGTCAGCGTTTGGTCGAAGCCGTACGGGTTACCGATAGCCATTACCCAGTCACCGATTTGTGTTTTATCAGAGCTGCCAAGCTTAAGGGAAGGGAACGCTTT
>Ga0310900_10000552_pt1 | contig 12969 bp, 10 predicted proteins | sample C24D1metaG_FD_203879 | JGI IMG/M metagenome (GOLD analysis project Ga0310900, IMG submission 203879) | Lab incubated soil microbial communities from West Virginia University Organic Research Farm, Morgantown, WV, United States - C24D1 | ecosystem: Environmental > Terrestrial > Soil >...
GCAAGTATGCGTATCCTCAGCGGCAAAATGACTGCGCAGCATACGGGAATCAGAGCGGTCCTCACCGCTAGCCGTCCCGTAAAAAGCATAGCAAATCGCATCGAATATCGATGTCTTGCCGGCTCCTGTATTTCCCGATATTACGAACAATCTACGATGCTCCAACAGGCTAAAATCAATCGTTTCGGTATCTCGATAGGAACCGAAAGCCGTCATCGTTAGCTTAATCGGCCTCATACGGCGCCTCCTTCCTCACGCAGCAGCTCCGCATACGTATCCGCAAACAGCCGTTTTTTCGCATCGGTTAGCGGTTGTCCTTTTATCTCCTGATAAAAAGCTGCAAAAAGCTCGATCGGGTCAGCCTCCCGCCTTCCCGCACTGCCGGCTGCTTCCGCAGACTGGCCCTCCCCGCTCAAGCTGCCGGAGAGCGATGGCCGGCGCTCCACATGGAGCGCATTCGGATAAACCGCCCGTACCTTCTCCATAGGAAACAAAACGGGATTATCGTTAAGCAGCGTGACAAACACATAATCCTCGTTAACCGGATGCTTCTCCAGCTCCTCGATAGAAGCCGCTACCCGGCGCATGTTCCGCAGCGGCTGCAGCTCGCGTTTCTCTACCGCCACACCGCCAGCCTCATCAAGCTCAATAACGAAATAGCCCTTCGCATGGTTTTCCTCTGATATCGAATATTTTAGCGGCGAGCCGGCATATCTTATCGTATTGTCCCGAACGAAATGCGCCTGATGCAAATGACCGAGCGCTGTGTAATGAAATTTTTCAAAATATGCTGCGCTCACGTGCTCAGCGCCGCCAACCGACAAGGGCCGTTCGGAGTCGCTCGTATTTAGCCCGGGCTCTCCTGTCGCCGTGACGAAAGCATGCCCAACGAACACATGCCTAGCGGCTGGATCCATGACCAGCTCAAGCTTTGAAGTTATTACGCGCATAGCATCATCATGCGTACGTATGGAGTCATCGCCGAGCAAATACCGAGCCTGAGCCGGATCAGCGTAGGGCACGAGATGGAAATGCACCTCCCCATACGCATCCCGAAGCACGACGGGCTTTAGCTCCTTCTTCAGCTGACCGGCCAGATGGAGCCCGCGGCTTTCCATTAATTTTGTGCCGAAATTAATCCGGTCCGGGCTGTCATGATTACCCGATATAGCAAGAACCGGTGTATTCAAATCGATTACGATCCGTGCAAGAAGCTCGTCGAGCAGCTCAACCGCTTCGGTCGGCGGCACAGCCCGATCATAAAGATCTCCTGCTATAATAACGGCATCCGGCCGCTCCGCTTCTATCGCTTGCAGCAGCTGCTGCAGCACGTAGCGCTGGTCTTCCGTCATATATACGCCTTGAACAAGCTTGCCCAAATGCCAGTCCGCGGTATGAAATAGCTTCATTCGTTCCAAACATCCCTTCCCGGCTCATCGATACTCTAGTCTATCAGCCTGTAATTCTATCATTTATATTACCATTCGTTTCGGCGCCGCGCATAGTACAGCTGTTACAGCTTTCATCGCGCCTTGCGCAGCGCTGGAATTCAAGTTAAAGTTAAGAGCGGTTCAAGCACCGGTCACTAGCAGCTGCTACTATTATAATTATATTTGTGGAGGTCAACAAACCTTGTCTCGTCTAACTGCCACTTTATCCAAAAACTACATACTGCTGCTTATCGTCGTATTTGGAGGCTTTCTCATTTTTGGCTTTTCGGAAAATATAAAGGGACCTGCGCTCCCCAGGATGCAGGCTGATCTTGCGCTCGATGAGCTGCAGGTTGGAATTTTGCTGGCCTTTAACTCCCTTGGGTATTTGCTGGCATGCAGCTTTACCGGCTGGCTAGCCCGCAAAGCAGGCATGAAGCTGACGCTCTCGCTAGCTTTCGGCTCCATGGTCATATCGGGTGTATGTATGTATTTTGCTGCCAATTACACCTCTCTCTCCTCCGCCTACTTCCTGATGTACGTAGGCAACGGGATACTGGAAATCGCTCTCGCCATACTAGCTGCCAGAATCTTTATCAAAAACACGGGTACCATGATGAATCTCGCGCATTTTTTTTACGGGCTTAGCTCGACCTTCGCGCCAATTATCGCTGCATCTTTGATGGGTGTTCCGTTATTTGGCTCCGCGCTTGGCTGGCGCGGGATGTATATGCTCATGCTCGCGCTTTCCATTCTGCCGTTGCTGCCCGGACTGTTCGCCCGGTATACGAGTGATGAAGAAAAGCATGAGGAACGAATATCGCTAAAGGAATATGCGCGGGATAAGATCGCCTGGGTCATCGTAGCGGTGCTGTCATTCGGCGTCATATCGGAGCTCGCCATCGGCGGCTGGCTCGTAAACTTTTTGGAGAAGGCGTATGGCTGGAGCGGCGACGCATCGGCCAAAATGCTATCCGCGTTTTTCTTTTGCTTTATGCTTGCCCGGCTGGTTCTCGGTCCAATCACCGATAAAATCGGCTATACCAAGTCTCTCATTCTGTTATCGGCATTCTCCGGTATATGCTCAATTGCCGCGATTATTATAGGCGAGCCAGGTGCCTTTCTATTTGCGCTGGCAGGCGTCGGCATCGCACCCATCTATCCGACTGTAATGGCCTTGCTTGCGAGGCGTTACATGAACAACGCCGATACGGCCATCACCTTTACCGTTACCTTAATGGGCATTGCCGGCGTAATCGGCAACCTGGCAATAGGCGCCATTACGGAATGGACGAAGCAGCTGTTTGCCTATGGCGGGCATGAAGAAGCCAGTCTCATCGCCGGGCTGCAGGGCGGATATATTTTCATAGGGAGCTGCGCGCTGCTCTGCTCAGTCACCTCGCTAATCCTCTTCCTAATGCTTAAGAAAAGGAATGCTCTGCTTTAATAAAAAATGCCTCTGCACGCGCTGAATCACAGCGGGCCGCAGGGGCATTTTCATCTATTTTGATAGGATTCCTTCTTGTTCATCATGCCGATATCGACTGCAGGCATTCATTCAGCTTTTTGTAGACCAGTCCATGTGCTTTGGCAACAGCCTCGTATGTGACATAGCCCGCCATCGTATTTACCCCTTTGCTTAAAGCAGCATCGTTAAACAGCGCCGCCGTCAATCCAGTATTTGCAAGTGAGAGCACATAAGGCAAGGTTGCATTCGTTAAAGCTGCCGTTGCGGTTTGCGGCACGGCTCCAGGCATATTTGCAACCGCGTAATGAAGAACGCCGTGTTTCTCATAAACAGGTGAAGCATGCGTCGTAATTCGGTCAACGGTCTCGAATATGCCGCCTTGATCGATAGCCACATCCACGATGACCGACCCGCTGCGCATGGCGCTCACGGCAGCTTCCTCCACCAGCTTTGGCGCTCGCGCTCCCGGAATAAGCACCGCGCCGATAACCAAGTCGGATACAGCTACCGCATCATGCACTTGATTCGATGATGATGCGAGCGTATGGACTCGTCCGGCAAAGTGTTCGTCTAAGTAACGAAGACGATTGGCATCGGTATCCATAATCGTCACATCTGCGCCTAACCCGGCGGCAATCAAGGCGGCGCCAGTTCCGACAACGCCCCCGCCTATAATCGTAACTTTGCCCTTTCTGACACCTGGAACGCCGCCAAGCAATATTCCTTGTCCGCCATGCGTCTTCTCCAGAAATTGAGCTCCAATCTGCGCCGCCATGCGTCCTGCAATATCGCTCATAGGCGTCAATAGCGGCAGCTGGCCGCTAGCTAACTGGACCGTTTCGTAAGCTATTGCTGTCACCTTATTGCGGATGAGCGCCTCCGTCAGCTCCGGCTCAGCAGCCAGATGCAGATACGTAAACAATAACAGCTTTTCGTGAAAATACCGGAATTCCTCTTTCAAAGGCTCCTTCACCTTTAGCACAAGCTGCCTGCTCCACGCATCCTCCGGATAGGGTACGATAACAGCCCCGGCTGCTTGAAACTCCGCATCGGTTATTCCGGAGCCAATCCCCGCTCCGCTTTCCACAAATACCTGATGCCCGTTACGAATTAGCTCATGAGCGCCGCCCGGAGTAATGGCGATACGATTTTCTTGACTCTTCAGCTCTTTGGGAACACCTATCTCCATCACAATCCGCCTCCTAATTGCTTTTCCTGCAATGTAATTGGTTCAATGACCATTCCCATCAGCTCCCGATCACACAAATATTCCACACAATGAATCGGACATCTTGTATAATCGTAAAAAAGCGTTACAAATCCGATATGGACGGTGACTGCCTATGGTAAAGACGGTGCTGCAGCTTACGGTAAAAGAAATTTTGAAGCGTCCTCTGTTTCATAAAGCGGAAGCCATCGCCAGCGAGGAAGCGCTGAACCGCACTGTAAAATGGGTTCATATCATGGAAGTAACCCAAGTCGGCCATCTCTTAAACGGCCATGAGCTTATTCTGTGCACCGGTATCGGTTGGCATGACGACGAAGCGCTTAGCATATCATTTCTGCAGCAGCTTATCGACAGCGGCGCGTCGGGTCTATGCGTTGAGCTTGGCCAATACGCCAAGCAGCCGTTCGATAAAATGAAGGAGCTTGCCCTGCGCGAGAACTTCCCCCTCATTTTTTTCCACGAAGAGGTCCGCTATATCGATATCACCCAGGATCTTCACGCTTACTTCATTCATCAGCATCATCGCATGGTATCTGAGCTGGAGACATTGTCTACCGCACTCAATCAACTGCTGCTCTCCGGCAAAGGAATGATGTCTCTGCTGCGGCTTCTGCATCAAACGACCGGCGCTCAGGTCGCTTTCTTCCCATTAGGAGCAGAGGCGCATTTCATCCCTCATGTGCCAAAGGCCAAGGCCGACAGCTTTTATGAGCAATGGATTTATGGCAAAATGTTCGCCGAGCCGCAGCAGAAGCCCCTAATCGCTCATCGTCCGATACTGGCGCTCGATCATTTATTCGCCGATTTGCTGCTGCAAGGCAAGCAAGAACTCAGTGAATTTCAAATATTAGCACTGGATCGCGCTGCAACTGCCATTGCCCAGGAAATGATGCGGACCAAGTACATGGAGGAGCGGCGCCGTCATAAGGAGGATCTGTGGTCGGTGGATTGGCTTAGCGGCAAACATTCGGCTAATGAGATCCGCGACTACTTCCGCTCGCTTAAGCCGAGCGCCAAGCTGACATGCGTAACCGTCTGCCTCTTTGAATTTGACAATAACACGGAGCAGTTGACCGACAAGGAAGACGGCGCTCTGCTTATTCAGAAAAACATGGTTGCCCGCGCAATTTTTGAAGGAGAAGGCTTCCTGCTCCTGCCGATGCTGCTGCATGGCCAAATCGTGTTCATCGTGCTTGACCAGCTTGGCGCCGTTAAATACAAGGAACGTCTGCTGCGGGCGATTGACCGCCTGCAAAAAACGGAGCAGCTTCAGGAGCCGGCCTTCTTCTCGTCGCATATTGGCATCGGCAGCTATATGACGCAATTAACGAATGTGCAGGAAAGCTATGAGACCGCCAAGGAAACGATTTCGATTCAAAAGGATATCGGGCCGCTGCCATCGCCATTCTATAGCGATTTGCATCTGCACAAAATCATTTACACACTTAAAAAGGCGGATGCCCTCCCTGCTTTAATGGAGGACTATATCGGACCCGTTGTCGCCAGCGACCAGGAGAAAAACGGCCATCTGCTGCAAACTTTAAATTTGTATTTGAAGCTATCCGGCTCTAAGCAGGAAACGGCCAAGGCGTTATTCATCGCAAGGCAGACGCTCTATCACAGGCTCGATAAGCTCGCTGCGCTGCTTGGAGATGATTTTATGGAGCCCGGCAAAAGGTTAACCATCGAGCTCGCGCTGCGCTCATATGAGTATGTGCATGGCCCTATCGCTTAGGGAATACGGGACTGTTTAATCAATAGATTGGCAAAATATTTCCGGGCATCCGCCGTCTCTACGAGCAGAGAGGCCTGATCGCCGCCGGGATGCTTCAGCTCCAGCCAATCGCCGCTTAAGCCTTCCCGGACGCCCGTAATGACATATTGCTGCTTCATATAGGCATCAATTTTATTTTTCTCTTCTGCAAATTGCTCATAAGCGGACATGCCCTTCTCCTCCTTCGGCGCTATTGCTTGACCTTTTCCAACGATGCGGGCGCCGCTGCGCTTACCGAAGTATATGGCGCCCGCTTCAAGTATCGTCCCGCCCCAAGCGCACCAACAAATTGCCGGTCTTGGATGACAAACTCGCCACGCGACAGCACGCTCACCGGCAAGCCGGTCACCTGCATGCCTTCAAACGGATTGTAGTCCACGTTCATATGATGTGTTTCCGCTGAGAGCGTTCGCTGCGCTAACGGATCGAAGATTACGATATCCGCATCGCTGCCAACCGCAATCGTCCCCTTCCGCGGGAAGAGACCGAACAGCTTCGCATTGCGCGTCGATACGATATCCACGAATTGATTAAGCGTAATGCGCCCTTTGTTAACGCCTTCCGAATAAAAGAGCGAGAAACGGTCCTCAATGACAGGTCCGCCATTCGGAATTTTGCTGAAATCGCCGAGCCCGAGATCCTTTTGCCCGATAAAATTAAAAGAGCAGTGATCCGAGCCCAGCGTCTGCAATTGACCGTTCCTTAGCGCATTCCACAGCATCTCCTGATGGAACGCTTCCCGAAGCGGCGGCGACCAAACGTATTTAGCCCCTTCAAAATCCGGCTTCTCCAAATACGACTGATCCAGCACCAAATATTGCGGGCAGGTCTCGCCCCAAATATCCACGCCTTGCATTCGCGCCTCTGCGATTTGCAGCACAGCCTCTGCGCACGTTACATGAACAACATACAGCCTTGCCCCGGCAAGCGCAGCCAGCTTAGCCGCGCGTCCTGTCGCTTCCCCTTCAATAATCGAAGGTCTCGTCAGCGCATGATAGATCGGCTCGGTGTTTCCTTCATCCAAAGCCTTCTTAATGAGATATTCGATGACGTCGCCATTTTCGGCATGCACCATCACCATCGCGCCAAGCTCTTTGGCAGCGAGCATTGTGCGGAATAGTGTGCCATCGTCGGCTTGAAACACGTTTTTGTAAGCCATGAATACTTTCAGGGATGTAATCCCCTCTTCCATGACAATCGACGGAAGTTCAGCCAGCACCTCATCGTTAATTTCACCGATCATGAGATGAAAGCCGTAATCGATAACGGCTTTTCCATTCGCTTTGTTATGCCACGCCGCAATGGACTCGCTGAGCGGCTTCCCCTTCGTCGTCAGGCAAAAATCGACGATCGTCGTCGTTCCTCCGAATGCCGCCGCCGTTGTGCCGGTTGCGAAATCGTCGGCCGTAACCGTACCGCCGAACGGCATTTCGAGATGGGTATGCGGATCAATGCCGCCGGGAAACACGTATTTGCCAGAAGCATCGATCACTTCATCCGCTTCCGCCTCTAAGTCAAAGCCGATTTTGGCGATCACGCCCTCTTTAATCAGCACATCAGCTGCATAAGTATCGGCAGCCGTTACGATCGTACCGTTTTTAATTAGCTTGGCCGTCATCCTATACCGCCTCCTTCTTATCGGTACCGTCCGATTCCTTGCTTTTCCCTACCGCTCCAATCGCCGCTTGCCGCTGATTCCAGCTGAGCGGCAGCTCCGACGACGGAACCTCGATCATCGAAATCGCGCCTTCCACCGGACAAACGATCGAGCAGAGGTTGCAGCCTACGCAATCCTCCTCGCGAACTTTGAGATATGCTGCGCCGTTATCGTCCGTATGCCTCTCGATGCACTGGTGCGACGTATCCTCGCAAGCAATATGGCATTTATTGCATACGATGCAGTTATCCTGCTCGATTCGCGCAACTACCGCATAATTCAGGTCGAGATCTCCCCAATCCGAATAGCGCTCTACCGATTTGCCGATCAGTTCATTGACGGATTTCAGACCCTTATCATCCAAGTAATTGTTCAATCCGTCGATCATGTCCTCTACGATGCTGAAGCCGTGATGCATCGCTGCCGTGCATACCTGCACGCCTGTCGAGCCCATCAGCAGAAACTCAACCGCATCCCGCCAATTCGATACGCCTCCGATGCCGGAGATCGGAACGCCGACTAATGGATTGCGAGCGCATTCCGCAACCATGTTAAGCGCGATCGGCTTAACCGCAGGACCGCAATAGCCGCCATGCGCCCCTTTGCCGCCAACATGCGGAATCGTATTCCACGTGTCGATATCTACACCGGCAAGCGAGTTTATCGTGTTAATCAGCGATATCGCATCTGCTCCCCCTCGAACGGCCGCTTTGGCCGTAGCCGTAATGTCGGTAATATTCGGCGTAAGCTTGACGATAACCGGCGTTTTTGCGGCCTCTTTGACCCACATCGTCTGCATTTCAACCAGATCCGGCTGCTGTCCGGAAGCGGCGCCCATTCCCCGTTCAGCCATGCCGTGCGGACAGCCGAAGTTCAGCTCCAGTCCGTCAACGCCGACATCCTCGACTCTTTTTACAATTTCATGCCATTTGTCGCGCTTCGGCTCCACCATCAACGATACGACGAGCGCATGATCCGGAAACCTTTTTTTCGTTTCATAGATTTCCTTCAGATTGACCTCGAGCGGCCGGTCCGTAATCAGCTCTATGTTATTGAAGCCAGCTACGCGCTGGCCATTGAAATGAACCGCGGCAAAACGGGACGAGGTATTGATGATCGGATCGCCAAGCGTCTTCCATACGGCTCCGCCCCAGCCCGCTTCGAAAGCGCGCTGCACCTGATACCCGGTATTCGTTGGCGGCGCCGAAGCGAGCCAAAATGGATTGGGCGAAGAAATGCCTGCCAATTGAATTCGTAAATCAGCCATAAACTTCCCTCCCTGCAATAAGCGTATTGTAAATCGAGAATGCGGCCAGTTTGCCCTGCTGTGCTGCGGCTACCACCATCGCTTCGCCTTGGCCCCCGCCGAAAACAACGTCGCCTGCCGCATAGACGCGGGGATTGGAAGTTTGATAAGTTGTAGTATCCACCGTTACGATACCGCGTTTATGCTCCAAACCAAGCTGCTCGATTAGCGGCAAATGCCGCGTCTGCCCAATCGCCTTAATGACGGCATCAACCTCCAGCAGAAATGCGGAGCCTTCTACGGGAACCGGTCTTTTTCTGCCTCCATCAGCAGCTGCTTCCAGCTTCATCTTCATGCATTCGAGCGCCTTGACGTTTCCGCCTTCATCTCCTATAATCCGGCTCGGAGCGCTCAGCCACTCGAACTCTACGCCGTCCTGCTTCGCGAACTCGAATTCAAAATCATATGCGGTCATTTCCGCGCTCGTCCGGCGATAAACCATCTTCACATTAGCCGCTCCCAATCTTACCGAGCAGGTTGCGGCATCAACCGCCGTATTGCCCGCTCCTATGACGGCTACCCGTTTGCCGATAAAGTCAGTCGGCAGCTCCGTTTTGGTCGCTTCCACAAAATCGATTGCATCGTATACGCCTGTAAGCTGCTCGCCCTCAATGCCGAGATCAGGCACCTTGGACATGCCGGTCGCCAGCACAATCGCATCATACTGCCCAAGCAAATCATCCACACTGACATCGGTGCCAACCTTTGTATTTGTCCGAATATCGACACCCAGCTTCTTGACCTGCTCGACTTCCCAAAGCGATATGCTCTGCGGCAAGCGAAACGAAACAATGCCGTATGTGTCAAGGCCGCCCGCCTGCTCCTTCGCTTCGAATATCGTGACGGCGAAGCCGAATCTCGCAAGCTCGCGCGCCGCGGACAGTCCCGCCGGACCGCCGCCTATAATCGCGGCAGACTTGCCGTTGCTTTGACCGGCCGAGAACAAATTTTGTTCGTTTTTAATCGCCCAATCCGTCGCATAGCGCTGCAGATCCCCGATCATTATCGGCTTAGACGAATGATTCAGCACGCATGCGCCCTCGCAAAGCTCCTCTGTCGGGCAAACCCGTGAGCAGGAAGCGCCTACCGGATTCGCATCCATAATGGCGCGCGCCGACCCTTTCATATTGCCGGAAGCAATTTTTTTAATGAAAGAAGGGATGTTGATGCCGGTCGGGCACGCCTTAATACAAGGAGCATCATAGCAATACAGACAGCGGTTCGATTCCTCCACAGCTTCCTTCGGCCGCATCCCCGCCTTCACCTCGGCAAAATTCCGCCTTAGCGAATCGACGGGGATAAACGCCGCATTGACCGTCATGCTCATGTCAATCCCCTCCTCATAAACTTACGATATTGTCATACGTTTCCGGCCTGCGGTCACGGTAAAACTGCCATACGTTTCTGACCTCGCGAATAAGCTCCTTATCCATCTCGCCGATGATGACCTCGTCCTGGTCTCTGCTGCCAATAGCAACAAATGACCCGCGAGGATCGACCAAATAAGATTGACCGTAAAACTCGCCCATATTCCAAGGGGCTTCCATGCCTACCCGGTTGATTGCCGCTACATAATAACCGTTTGCCACCGCATGCGCCGGCTGCTCCAGCTTCCACAAATATTCCGACGTGCCGGCAACCGTTGCGGAAGGGTTAAACACAATCTCCGCTCCGTTCAGCCCAAGCGCACGCGCGCCTTCCGGAAAGTGCCGGTCATAGCAAATGTATACGCCGACCTTGGCAAAGGCTGTATCGAAGACGGGATAACCCAAATTACCCGGCTTAAAATAATACTTCTCCCAAAAGCCGCAGGAGCCGCCGCCAGCCGCTACATGCGGAATATGATGCTTGCGGTATTTCCCGAGATACGCGCCGTCCGCATCAATGACAGCTGCCGTATTATAATAGGTGGCGATCCCCTCCCGCTCATAGATGGGCAGAATGATGACAACGCCAAGCTCCTTCGCCAGCTCTTGAAACAGCCTCGTTGTCGGCCCGTCCGGAATTTCCTCCGACGCCGCGTACCACTTCATCTGCTGCTCCGAGCAGAAGTACGGCCCATAAAATATTTCCTGCAAGGAAATGATCTGAGCTCCCTTGGCAGCCGCCTGGCGCACAAGTCCGATGTGCTTCTCAATCGCCAAGCGCTTATGGGCATCTACCGGCTCATCGCCATGCAAATCGTTTGACGCTTGAATCAATCCGATCTTTACTTTGGTCATCTGCCATCCCCCCTTTCTATTCGCTCATTTTTCTTGCCGTCCGGTAGAGCAGCTCCGCTCCAAGCTCAATATCCTCCGGAGAGGAATACTCTTTCGGATTGTGGCTGATTCCGTCCTTGCAGCGGACAAAAATCATGCCGTAATCGCACACGTAAGACATCGTTAACGAATCGTGAAAGGGGCCGCTCATCAGCTCGGGCGGCGTGAGTCCCATCTCCGCTGCCTGCTCCTGCATAAGCGATCTTATCTCTGGCGCGCAATAGCGCGGATCGCTCTTCGTATCCTCGCGTATGGTATACGTCAAGCCATGCTCCAAGCAAACAGAGTCAATAAGAGAAAGAAGCTGCTCCTCCAGACCGTTTCTGCGGGTGAGATCGATATCCCGGAAGTCGACCGTAAAGCTCACCCTCTCGGGAATAATGTTCCGGGAATCCGGAAATACCGACAAAGATCCGACCGTTCCGACCGTAGGCGCACCGGGCACCTGACTCGCCAATTCATTCAACCCTACTATGACCTTCGCGCAGCCGACCAGCGCATCCTGCCGCATCGGCATCGGCACGGAGCCCGCATGTCCTGCGAAGCCGGTCATTTCAACCGTCCACCAGACCGGACCGGATATGCCGCTAACGATCCCGATCGGCTCGCCCAGCGCCTCCAGCACCGGACCTTGCTCGATATGCAGCTCCAGAAAAGCGCCGATCCTTCCCTCCTGGAAGGTATAGCTGGCAAACTCTGCAGGATCGCAGCCAAATTCGATCAGCGCTTCCCTGCGGGTCATTCCGTTCTTATCGGTTCGATCCAGCTCGCCTTCTTCAAGCCTTCCCGTCATTCCTCTGACGCCGAATAACCCTTTGTTAAACCTGCAGCCCTCTTCATCGCAGAAGGCTACTACCTCAATGTTCCTTGCCGGCCGAAAGCCCTTCTCGACCATCGTCTGAACCGCTTCGATAGCCCCCAGTACGCCGATAACGCCGTCATATCTGCCGCCATACGGCTGCGAATCGACATGAGAACCAAGCATTAATACCGGCGCGGTCTTATCGGCTCCTTTTAGCACCCCAATTAAATTGCCGAACGGATCGATTCGCGCCTCCATTCCGGCTTCCGTCATCCAGCTCCGCACAAGCTCGACGCCTTCACGGTCCTCCTTCGACAACGCTAGACGGCATACGCCCGTATCTCCGATTTTCCCGATTTGCGCCAGCTCAAAAATGCGTTCATGCAGCCTTTTGGAATTAATGCCTGCCTCCGTCGAAACCTTCATCCATTTCTCCTCCTCTCTCAGCCCCCCCGAACACCTGAAGCAGCGTATCTGTGATAAACACAATTTCATCATCCGTCGCCGACAAAGGAGGACTAAGCGTCAAAATATTCATAAAGCCCGGTACCGTATCGCCATTTTTGCCAATTAGGAGTCCCTTTTCCTTGCAGCCTGCAATAATGGCCGCCACTCTCGCAGCAGAAGCAGGCTCTTTCGTCTGTTTATCCTCCACCAGCTCAATGCCGATCGCCGAGCCAAATATTCTTATTTCGCCGACATGCGGATGCGCAATGAGCGGCTTCAAACGGTTAGACAGCTCTTTGCCGATCGATGCAGAGCGGCTGACTAAATTTTCCCGCTCCAATATTTCAATGTTTTTCAGCGCCACCGCGCAGGAAACAGGGTTGCCGCCGAAGGTGTTCACATGCCGGAAATGACTGTCCGGGCCGCTCTCTTTGAAGCTCTCGTACATATCAGCCGATACAGCCGTTGCCGACAAGGGAGAATATGCGCTCGTCAGCCCTTTCGCCATCGTCACAATATCGGGACGAACGCCGAAGTTCATATGCCCGAACTTCTCGCCCGAGCGACCAAAGCCGCAAATAACCTCATCGACGATA
>Ga0310900_10000558_pt1 | contig 12958 bp, 11 predicted proteins | sample C24D1metaG_FD_203879 | JGI IMG/M metagenome (GOLD analysis project Ga0310900, IMG submission 203879) | Lab incubated soil microbial communities from West Virginia University Organic Research Farm, Morgantown, WV, United States - C24D1 | ecosystem: Environmental > Terrestrial > Soil >...
CTGTCAAGTGACCATGGAGGGATTTGAACCCTCACGCCCTTGCGAGCACCACCCCCTCAAGATGGCGAGTCTACCGTTTCTCCACATGGCCTAAAAGTAAAAAAGGTTAAGTAAAATATTTACTTAACCTTTTGTGACCCGACTGGGGCTCGAACCCAGGACCCCATCATTAAAAGTGATGTGCTCTACCAACTGAGCTATCGAGTCAAATGCATCAGAGAACGTTTTCAAGTGAATCACTTAATTTGTGACCCGACTGGGGCTCGAACCCAGGACCCCATCATTAAAAGTGATGTGCTCTACCAACTGAGCTATCGAGTCTTGCATCGTTCCCTGATTGCGGGTGCAAATATAAGGCGTTTTTTTTATTATTTCCAAGCTATTTTATTATAAATTTGTCTTTTTTTAATAATAAATTTTAACACCTTAGTTTATAGGGTTTTATTCTATGAAGAAAATTATACTGTTGGGTTATATGGGTTGCGGAAAGTCAACTATCGCCAAAGAATTGTCTAAAAAACTGGAGATTCCTTTTATTGATTTGGATGAATTTATCGAAAAAAAGGTAAAAATGACTATCAAAACCATATTTGCCGAAAAGGGGGAGATTCATTTTAGGAAATTAGAACATGAATGTTTTGTGGAATTGCTGAATCTTCCCGAAGCAGTTATTATCGGATTAGGAGGGGGAACTCCTTGTTATGCCAATAATCATGAATTATTAAAAGGAGAAAATGTATTGTCGGTATATCTTAAGGCTTCTATAGATACACTTGTAGATAGATTGTCATTAAATAAGAGCAATAGACCCCTTATCGCCGACAAAAATGATGCAGAGATGAAAGAGTTTATTGCTACTCATTTGTTTGAAAGAAGTTATTATTACAATCAGGCGCAACATATAGTTACTGTAGACCAGCAAACGATAGACCAGACTGTAGCAGAAATTTTAAATGTTTTAGCTTAACCAGGCATAGCTATTGTTATCCTGATCAAATTCTACCCTAACATGTTCTAATAATGAGGTAGAAAGAGAGATTCCTTTAAAATCGGCTTTTACAGGATATTTTTTGTGGTTGCGATCTACTAAGACCGCTGTTTTAAATTTCTTCAATGGCACATCCAAAAAATGTTTCACCGCATAGATTAAGGTTGTGCCTGAATTCAATACGTCATCTATAAGGATTAAGCCTTTGTTAGCGTATTGGTCGGCAGTAAGAGAGGTTTGTATGGCTTGCTTAGGATTTTGTTTGTCTACCTGAACTTCGCACAATAAAACCTTTAGATTAGAAATACTGCTGAGTTCCTGAGCAATTTTTTCGGCAAATACATAACCATTGTCGGCAATTCCGGCCAGTACCACTTCTTGTTCCTCTATGAAGGTCTCATAAATTTGGTAAGCAATACGTTTTGTTTTGTGTTTGATTTCCTGGTCAGTTAGAATGATATTTTTGCTCATGATTTGTTTTTTTGCTAATATAAGTAAATTTGAATTCCAATTTTTAAATCTCAAATCCCAAAATTTCGGGATAAAAAATCAAAGTTATATATACGTTTCTAAAGTTGGAATTTGGATTTTTAATCTTCGTCGTCATCCTGATGGATTTCGTTTCCGTAGTCATCAATATCCCTGCGATCTTTTTTGGTAGGTCGTCCTGTTCCGGTTTTTCGATAATGCTCTTTGGACAGTTTTAGTAATTCCAAATGTTGGTATACTTCGGCAGGAGTATCATTTCTTCGATAAATATCCACAAGTTTTGCTCCCACACGGTTTTCAGGAATGTCTAAGACGGTAATGGTCTGGGTAATTTGGTCTTTTCTAAAAGTGATTTTGTCCGTAGGAAAAACTTCCTTAGAAGGCTTGGCAACCACGCCATTTACGGTGATGTGATTTTTTTTACAGGCCTCCGTAACCATATTTCGGGTTTTGTAATATCGGACACACCATAAATATTTATCGATTCGCATAAAATTTCTAAAATCAGAGTTAAATAGTTTACAAAAATAAATCAATATTGTATCTTGCGCACTTAAAATTCAGCTATAATGAACAAATTTAAGTATTATTTTATTGTAATAATTACAAGCCTTTCTATATTTTCTTGCTCTAAAGATGATAACACTGTTGAAGCGGAACCGCTTAGGGATTTTCAAGATCAGTTTACAGACGATAATACTACTATAGAGGAATACTTAAAAAGCTATTATATAGATGTTGTTGATGCTCCCGGTCAACCAGAAGATCAGGATGTAGTGTTTACTAAAATTCCAGCAGGAGGAAGTCAACCTTCTATATGGACTTATTTAAACAAGAGTACTTTTCCAAAGTTATTACAGAAATCGGTTGAATTACATGATATTACTTATACAGTTTATTATTTAGTACTAAGAGAAGGATCTGGGGAAAAACCTTGTAATGTTGATGGGGTTTTAACTTCGTATAGAGGGCAGTATTTGCATAAAAGTACGGTTAACGAAGTGACAACTTTAACGCCAACCCAATTTGAAGAAGTAAAGTATCCAGAGTCGTTTTTTAGTTTAACAGGGGTTATTACCGGTTGGAGTGAAATTTTTCCGCAGTTTAAAGTAGGTACAGCTGTTTCTAATGGAGATGGAACGGTTACCTATAATAATTTTGGAGCAGGGGTAATGTTTTTACCGTCAGGTTTGGCTTATTATAGTTCAGGAAGTGGTTCTATACCAAGTTATACTCCTTTAGTTTTTAGTTTTAAATTATATGCGTTAAAAAGGGTAGATAATGATGGGGATGGTATTCCTTCTTATCTAGAAGACCTTAATGGAGATGGATATTTGAGAACAGTTGCTACAACTAATACTCCTCTTGAGGATTCTGATGCAGACGGAGTTCCTGATTTTTTAGATATTGATGATGATGGAGATGGTTTTACTACAAAGATAGAGCTTAAAAAGCCTGATGGAAGCTATCATACTTTTGAAACAGTACCAAGCTGTTCGGGACAGACGACAAAAAGGTATTTGAATGCAAATTGTAAGCCGCCTTATTTAGATTAAAAAAAATCCCGATAATAGAGATGCCCCAAAAAGTTAGACACTATTTGGGGCATTTTTTATGGAATTAATTTTGGGTTAACCAGTTTTTAAAATCATGAAACTCCTGAGGCGAAACTCCGTGGCCAATTGGGTATTCATTATAAATTGATTCAATTCCTAAATTAGTTAAAAAGGATTTGGTTTTTCGTGCCCATTCTACCGGGATTACCTGATCTACTGTTCCGTGGGCTGCAAAAACTTTCAAATTAGAAAAATCATTATTCTTGTAATTTTCTTCAAATATAGGTTCGCTAATATAACCGCTCAAAGCAATTACTTTTTGAACTTTATCAGGGTGTGATAATGCTATGGCATTACTTAAAATAGCGCCCTGGCTAAATCCTAAAAGAGTGATGTTCTTTTCATCAATAGGATAATTAGCAACTAATTCTTCAATAAATTTTGCAATTAAATCTCGGGATAATTTTGCTTGTTCGTGGTCGGAGAATTTGTTTTCATTGGCATCAAAATTAATAGCATACCAGGCATAACTTCCGTATTGCAAGTCATAAGGAGCGCGAGCCGAAATAACATAATATTCTTCTGGTAATTCAGAGGCAAAGGAGAATAAGTCGGCTTCATTGCTGCCATAACCGTGTAATAAAAGCAATAAAGGATTTTTTTCTGATTTTATTTTAGGTTCTCTGATGAGGTATTCTAAGGATAGATTCATAGTTTGTGTTTAGTTCCCGATAGTCCCGATAGCTATCGGGATTGAGACAGTTTTTAATGTTTAGTTTTGGGATTTGATTCTTGTTCTAATTATGCCCGGGTTGTTCGCTTTTAAAAAAAGTTGAACACAAATTACACCAATTGTCTCTAATTTTAATCAAATTAAAATAGAATAACACAAATTTCTATCTGCCTTTGGCAGATTCGTGTAATTAAACGGATTGTAATTTGTGTTTATTTGTGTAATTTGTGGTAAAAAAATTAAATGCGAATGCCCTGATATAGCCCGGACTGAGGTTGGAATTTAGTTTTTTTAGTCTAAACGTTTTTAAATATTTTTTGAAATTGCTCCCCTAAAATTGGAATTGGTTTCATTTGTCCTTGCAAAGCTCCCGTAAATCCATAGATCCAAAGGATAAAATAAAACAAATAAAAAGCTGAAGAAATCGTCCAACTATCAAAATACCCAATAAAATACCCAATTAAAAAAAAGGATAAAAAGATGCCTAAGGCTTGACGGATATGGAAAGAAGCAAAAGGACTTTTTTTATCGGCGTTCATAAAAAGAGCAATGATTGCTCCAATAATAGTGAAATAGCTAATGATGGCTATGTTTTTACCTTCTTTATCTGGATTCATGATGTTTTTATCTTAAAATTAATTGACCTTGATTTACAATTCCGTATGCTTTTCCTTTTGTTTGCATTCCTAAAAAGGCTGAGTTTTTAGATTTCGATAAAACAGCAGCTTTTGTAAAAGTACTTTCTCCTTCAGCATTGAACAAACTGATGTTGGCTGTAGCTCCTTCATTGATAGAAGCACTTTCTATCCCGAATACCGTTTTTCCGCTGGTTAATTTTTCGATTACTTTTTCTAAAGGCAATACGTTCATTAAGGCTCCAAAAGCACTTTCTAAACCAATAGTTCCGTTTTTTGCCATATCAAATTCCATTTTCTTATGCTCAATGTCAATAGGATTATGGTCGGTTGTAATCATGTCGATGGTATTGTCCAGAATTCCGGCTAATAAAGCCTGTCTGTCTTCTTCTGTTCTTAAAGGAGGAGTCACTTTATAGCGGGTATCAAAACTGTCTAGTTTCTCATCGGTCATTGTCAGATGATGAACCGTTACGCTGCAACTTACATTCAATCCTTTGGCTTTGGCCTCTTTGATTAAAGCTACTGATTTTGCTGTGGAAACCGTAGGAATATGTAATTTTCCACCGGTATATTCTAGTAAAAATAAATTTCGGGCAACTTGTAATTCTTCGGTAAGATTAGGAATCCCTTTCAGTCCTAATCGGGTAGAAACTACTCCCTCGTTTACCACACCTTGTCCTTTTATATTAGAATCCTGAGAATAAGCAATCACTAATCCGTTGAAGTCCTGAGTGTATTGCAGAGCAATTTTTAACAAATTGGCATTTTCAAAACTTTTATTATAATCTCCAAAGGCAATAGCTCCCGCTTGTTTCATGTCAAATAATTCAGCCATGTCTTTTCCTTCGGCATTTTTAGTTAAGGCACCAATAGGAAAAAGTGTTGTAGCGTGACCAATAGCTTTGGTTTTTACAAAATTAATTTGGGATTGATTGTCAATTACAGGGAAAGAATTGGGTTGTAGACCAATTCCGGTGAAACCACTTTTTGCAGCAACCAACAATCCGTTAGCGATGGTTTCGCGATCTTCAAAACCAGGTTCGCCCAGAGAAACGCTGCTGTCAAACCAACCTTGAGATACATGAAGATTATCTAATTTTAGTTCTTCTGCCTGCTCTGGATTAGGTAAAGAAGCTCCGATTTTTTCAATTAATCCATCTACAATTAAAATATCTACCGTTTGATTGTGAAAAGAACTTTGAGGGTCGATAATTTTGGCGTTTCGGATAATTAGTTTCATATATAGAGAATGTTTTATTTCAGGAATTTTATAATTGCCATTTCACATACCAGAAAGAGCAGTGCAAAGATAACAAACCATTTCCAAAGTTGATTATCCATTCGGTCGGTTTGTAGGCTATGAAAAACGCTTTCAATAGATTCAGCGGTGTTGTATTGGGATAGGAAGTTGTTGTCCAATGGGTTTAGATTACTTTCGCTTCTATTGTAATTAAAACTAATGTTTTCGACCCATTGTTTTTGATTGTAAATTTCAAAATTTCCTGCTTCCAAAGGCAAATCATTAAAAGTCATTTTGACTTTAGTATTCATGATTTGTTGAATAGGAATAAATTGTTCGTTTGAATTTTTAACTTCTAAAATAGCATCTTTTGAAAGCGTGGCATCAACAATAAATGGATTTTGGTTTCCAATAGTAAGTGCGTTTACACCATTGTTTTGGTTGTAAAGCGCCATTTTATAAAATGTGGGAACAATTAATGGCGACTGTTGAAAGTTGGAATTTTCGGTATTTACAGGTGCCGAAAAAACACAGACTGCCGATACGGGATTAAAGATTGCAGAAAGAAAAGCACTTTGATCATCATAAAGCAAAGCCGCTGGACTGGAACTTGAAAAGGCAAACGAAGCTTTGGTAGAAGGATATTGGAAATTACTAATCTTATTTTCAAATACATCTGAAAATAAAGGATGATTGAAGTTTATTTTACTAATTAGTTTTTCGGTATTCTGATATGATTTGAATTGGATGTTTCCAAAATTTCCTAAAAAAGAATTTAAACTGCTAATCGAACTTTTTGCCGAAGGAATAACAATAAGATTACCGCCTTTTTGAACAAAAGCTTTTAAGGTAATTTGTAAAGCCTGCGGGATTTCGTCTAATTCATTTAAGATAATTCCGTGCTGTTTTTCAATGTTATTATAGTTTAACAGAGCCAATTCGGAATTGCTGTAATTGAATTCGTCATTGGTGTAAATGCGTTGTAAAAAGCCACTTTTTGAGGTTTCGCCAACGTTGATGATATTGGTTTTTTTGACTTTTGAAATACTGAAATAAAAGTTGTTATCATAAGCAAGACTATTATCAGAAATGGAAATATAACCCTGAAAAGCTTGTTTAGGAATGCTAAAATGCAATGATTTTTTCGGGCTTTCTAAGTTAGAAACTGTTTTAGCAATCAGTTTATTTTGATTGTAAATGGCAACAGAAACCGGTTTTATTGCCTCGCCATAACTTGATAAAGCTACATTGATATCATAGAAATCAGCAGTAGTTTCATTGATAAAAACACTGTCAACAGCCACATTGTTTTTTTGTTCCGATTTTGGAATTATAAAATAACTGACATCATTTTTAGAAATACTTTTGAGTTGCTTTTGGTCAATTCCTATAGCATCTGTAATAATGATAATGTCCTTTTTTGCATTGCTAGGATGCGCATTTATTTTGGCTAACAAATGATCTAATTCAAATGGAATGGCACTGTATTTCAAATTTTGCAGCGTATTTCTAATCGATTTGATGTCGGTGTTCCAATAGCTTTCGGTATTGGTAAGTAATGAGAACTTAGTGTTTTCGGGAGTTTCTTCGAGTAATTCCTGTACAGCTCTTTTAAGTAATTCTCCTTTTTTTCCTTTGGCTTGCATGCTGAAAGAATTGTCCAGAATAATATACATTTCATTCGAACGATTGTTGTGGTCTTTAGCATCAAAAAAAGGTTGAGCAAAGGCCAAAATAACACAAGCAAGCAATAACAATCGGCAACAAAGCAGTAACCATTTTTTGAGTTGGGAGCTTTTTCGGGTTTGGATGGAAATCGATTTTAAGAACTGAACATTGGTAAAATATTCTTTTTTAAAACGACGAAACTGAAATAAATGAACCAAAACAGGTACAATCAATAAGAACAGAAAATATAAAATTTCGGGATGTTTGAATTGCATTCTTGTTTTGGGTTTTATTTAATATCCAAAAATAGTTAAAAGTATGCACTTTGCTTTTAGCTTCTGAGATTTTTTAGTTTCGGATTACACAGATTAATATGTATTTTAGCATTCACTAAAAATAAGAAAATGAAAAAAGACTTTCTAATTGTATTTATAGTATTGTTTTGTATTGGGGTTCAGGCTCAGGAAAACAAATTGAATTTACTCATAGGAACTTATACTAACAGCTGTGAAAGCAAAGGTATCTATGTTTATGATTTTGATACAAATACAGCTGAGTTTAGTTTTAAAAATGCCTCTTCAACAGTTGTTAGTCCCAGTTATTTGACGGTTTCTAAGGACAATCAATTTGTATATGCTGTTAATGAGAATGGCGATAATAGTGCAGTAAGTTCTTTTAAATTTGATGCCCAAAGTGGTGCAATAAACTTAATTAATCAGCAGGATTCTAAAGGTGCGGATCCTTGTCACATTATAAATGACGATAAAAATGTTATTGTTGCTAATTATTCAGGAGGAAATATTGCCGTTTTTGGAAAGAATGAAGATGGAAGTATTACAGCCGCTAAACAGCTAATTCAACATTTTGGTAAAGGAATAAATGTACAAAGACAAGAGAAACCTCATGTTCACATGGTGTATTTTTCACCCGATAAAAAGTTTGTTTTGGTAAATGATTTAGGGAATGACAAGGTGTATTCTTATGAGTACAATCCTGATTCAAATACTGAAGTTTTGAAAATTTTCGATAGCATTGCAGTGAAATCGGGTAGTGGTCCCAGACATTTAACGTTTAGTAATGACGGAAAGCAGGTTTATTTATTACAAGAATTAGATGGCAGCCTGACGACGTTTAATTATTTGAATGGAAAATTAAAAAAAATAGACGAAACCACTATTTTGGCAAAAGATTTCAAAGGAACTTTTAGTTCAGCCGATATTCATATTTCGCCTGACGGGAAATTTTTATATGCTTCTAACAGAGGAGAAGCCAATACCATTTCGATTTTTAAAGTTAAAAAGAATGGCAAGTTGGAATCATTGGGACAAAACAGCACATTGGGAAAAGGACCGCGAAATTTTGTAATTGATCCTTCGGGGAATTTCCTTTTAGTGGCTCATCAATATTCTAATGATGTGGTGATTTTTAAAATAGATAAAACTACGGGAGCACTCGAAGACACAGGCAAAAGAATCTATTTGTGTTCACCGGTTTGTCTGGTTTTTACACAATAAAGTTTTTAAGAAAAGATAAAAGAGAATTCCAAATTAAACTTATATTAATCTGGAATTCTCTTTTTTACTGCTAAACTGCAGACTGCTTTCTGAAATCTGAAATCTGCCTTTCTGAAAAAGCTTATTTCTTTTTCTTCTTTTTAGCAGCTTGTTTTTTTAGCATGTTTCTATTCACTGAACCATGTGTTTTTTTCTTGGTTTTAGAAGGCCCTCCAAGATTTACTTTTGTATTCTTTTTAGCTTTTTCGTGAAATGCTCCATCACCATCGGTTTTTGGTTTTTTCATTAAAAACTTAATGGGTTGTCTGTCTTTTTCAGGGCCAATTAATTTCAGGGAAACTTCGACATCTTCAGGGAATTCCTCGATTTCTAATTCCATATCCATTAAAACTTCAGCTTCTACTTTAGCTTCTTCTTCGCGTGGAGTAATGAAACTAATAGCAGTTCCCGTTGCATCGGCACGACCGGTACGCCCAATACGGTGCATGTACAATTCGGCAAATTCGGGCATTTCAAAGTTGATAACATGGGTAATATCCGAAATATCTAAACCTCTGGCCATGATATCTGTTGTGATTAATCCACGAAGTTCCCCTTCCTGAAAAGCAGCCATCGTGTTTAAACGGTAATTTTGTGATTTATTAGAATGTATCACACCAAATTGCCCTTCAAAATCTTCTTCAATGCGTTCGTGAAGCATATCGGAAATCTTTTTATTATTAACAAAAATCAAAACCCGACTCATCTCTTCGTTGGTTTCTAATAAATGTTTTAATAAATTGACTTTGGTATTGAAATTAGGAACGTTATAAGTTATTTGTTTGATTTTTTCTAATGGTGTTCCCGAAGCTGCCAAAGTTACTTCTTCAGGGTAATCAAAATAATCGTTCAAAATAGCATCAACTTCATCTGTCATGGTAGCCGAAAATAAGATGTTCTGACGTTTTTTAGGCATCATCGCTAATAAGGCTGTAAGTTGAACTCTAAAACCTAAATTCAACATTTCGTCAAATTCGTCAATTACCAGCTTTTGCATATCTTCAAAACGAACCACATTGTCCAGTGCTAAATCCATGGTTCTACCTGGAGTTCCCACAAGAATATCAGAACCTTCGTAAACCGATTTTTTTTGTGTATTGATATTTACGCCTCCAAAAATCCCAATAGTTCTAATAGACATAAACTGGGTTAGTTTTTCTATTTCTTCCACAACCTGAACTACAAGCTCTCTGGTAGGAACTAAAATGACAATTTTAGGTGTATGTGTTGTACTAAATTTGTATTGTTTTAGTAATGGTAATAAGTAGGCAAAGGTTTTACCAGTACCTGTTTGTGCAATTCCCATCATATCTCTTCCGGACATAATTACAGAGAAAGACTTCTCCTGAATAGGAGTAGGGGTGGTAAGCCCTAATCCATCGATTGCTTTTTGTAATGATTTAGGAAGATTGAATTGCTCGAAAGTAGCCATAAAACGTATATTTTGTGCAAAGATAGTCTTTTTGAAAATAACCGCTTTATTCTTTTTTGAAACGAGCTTTTAATACTGTTTCACAAAGATTCACAAAGAAAAAATACAGAGTTTCACGAAGCTTTTTTTAGTTAAGCTTATTCATTAGTTTTATTCAATTATAATTTACTACTTGATTAAGTCGCTTAGCGATGCTTTGAGTCTTCTTTGTGAATCTTTGTGTAAATTTATTATTTGAATTTCAAATTCCAGGAAACCGTTAGCGAATAAATCCAGAAATAATTCCCCGGATCAAAGCTTATTTCCTGATGCGCTACGTCAAATTGAGCTCCCCAGGCATCTTTGTTTTTTGAAGTGGTGAAAAAATAACCCACATTAAAACGTTGTGTTCTCAGGTTTACTATGGCTACATCATTAGTGTCAAATATGAATTGGTTGACCTCAGGAGAAATCCCCATACTGTACATAAAACTCAGGTAGTTATCGGCATTACTGCGGTATTTTCTATAATTTAATGCTGCCGAAGTACTGGTTCCGCCATCACCAGGAGTAAAATAAGGACGTAATGACCAATAGCTATTTCCGGTATACCAACCGATAGATCCTGTGTAAATAGTAGTAGTGGTGCTGTATTGCAAGGTTCTGAAACCTGCCGAGATTTCTAAACTATGCGGTAAGGATTTGTATAATTCGGCACCATATCTAAAGTCAGGAAAAATAAAGCTATTAGCATATCCGGCATTGATATAAGCATAGAATCCTTTGGTTATTTTAGGATACATATCTACTTCAAGCTGAGCTCCATTTTCATTGAAACGGCGGTTGAAATTCACTCTTCCAATGATGCTTCCGTATTTGGTTTGTTTACCATAGCTCAAAGAATAATACTGCATTGGGTCGAATGTTTTAGAGTAAACATCTACCGAAGCCCTTACTCCAATATCATTAGTTCGCAGCGTACTGTTTAAATCGTTTAGAAATTCTTTGGATTTTTGGTCGTCAGGATTTTTTGCGATGAACTCTTTAATGGTACTTTGAGCCTCTAATGAGTTATTTGTGTTTTTAAGAGCAGTTGCTTTTAAGATGGTGATTTCAGAATCATTTGGAAAAATCTTCAATGCCTTTTTAGACATTTCTAACGCATCATAATGAGCATCACTCCAGGCTTCGTTTTTTATGGCAGCAATCCAGTTTTCCTTATTGTTAGGCGCTTTTTCGATAACATAAGCAAATTCTTTTCTTGCTTTTTTATAATCCCCATCCCAGGAATAAGTAGCTGCTAAAAAAGAGCGGATATCATGGTAATCAGGATATTTCGTCAGGATGTTAGTTAAAGTGTCCTGAGCTTGTTTTCTTTGCTGGTTAAAAGCTAATTTTCTTGCGGTTTCAAATGAAGTATCAGGATTTCCATTGTATGGTATGACTTGTCCCTGCATTTCAAAAAAGAAGGCAAGTGTAAACAGTATTGTTAATTTGATAATTGGTTTTCTTATCATTGTTTTAATTCTTTTTTAATTTTGATGTACTCATTGTTGTTAGGATCTTTTTTCAGCATACTGTCAATAGTTTTGTTGGCCATAGCTAAGTGTTTTGTCCTTTGATAAGCTTTTGCTAATTTAATAGCTAATTCCGGATTATTAATATTATTTTCTAAAGCTTTTTTAGCAATTGCAATTCCTTTTTTGTCCTGATTAGTCCACCAGTATAAGTCCATTAAAGCTAAGTAACTGTCATAATAATAAGGTGTTTTTTTGATAACCTCCAAAAATTCTGTCTCGGCATTTTTATATTCTTTATCCCAGGCTAATGTTCTTCCTTTCAGGGTTCTCACATCGGCATAATTAGGGATTTCGTTTAAAACATAATTACACAATAGACGGGCTTCGTTTCTTTGATTGTTAAAAGCCAATTCTCTTGCTTTAAAAAAGATTTGATCGGTGTTTAGTCCTTTAGTTAGTTTTTTTATTTGTGCCAATTCTTCTTTAGAGAATTCAAAAGATGGTTTAACATTCTTAAGTAAGGATTTTGGAAGAATCTTGTTTTTTTGAGTTAAATAAGCATTTAGTTTTTTAGCAGAAAACAAAGAGTCTTCCATTATTTTTAGGACATCACTATCGCTTATTTTGGCGGTTTCAAAGTTGGAATTAATTTGGTACAATTCACCGTTTGAATAGAGATAATCTTTGTAAATAAAGTCATTAATCAAACCTTTGTTTTGCATAATAGGAATGCTGTGAATATTTCTAAAACGCTTAACGGTGTCTAATCCGTTACTCATCCAGGCTGTTTTTTCCGGTTTAGTCATTTTGTAGTTGTTAACTAAAAACGAGACCAAACTAGGAGTGATGTCCCAATGGGAAGAAACTGATTTAAAAGATTGTGCTTTTTTAAGCATCGGGCTATAGATATAGAGCGGAACATGAAAACGACATAATTTGTCTTTTTGCTCTATAGGGATCAATCGGTGGTCACCGGTAATTACAAAAATGGTGTTTTTATAATCAGGTCTTTTAGCATAAGATTGCATGAATTGTTGAATCGAATGGTCGGTGTACAACAAAGCAGCGTAGATGTTTTTGTAAGTTTCAACTTCCGATTTAGAAAGCTGGATTGATTTGTTAGAATCCAGAATAGCATCGATTTTTTTCAAATAAGCAGCTC
>Ga0310900_10000560_pt1 | contig 12943 bp, 9 predicted proteins | sample C24D1metaG_FD_203879 | JGI IMG/M metagenome (GOLD analysis project Ga0310900, IMG submission 203879) | Lab incubated soil microbial communities from West Virginia University Organic Research Farm, Morgantown, WV, United States - C24D1 | ecosystem: Environmental > Terrestrial > Soil >...
AGGATCACGTCCCACCGGTAATTGGTTCTCACGTAATCGCGGCCGTTGTGGCCCATTCGGGCGCGGAGCCGGGGCTCGGCCATCAACGTCTTCAGTGCCTCAACGAACTCATCGCGATCGGCGTAGTACAAACCGGCGTTGCTCTTGCGGCAATGCTCGACCAGCACTTCGCTGCGTGCGTTAGCCAGAATCGGCGTACCGACGGCGAATGATTCAAGTGCGAGGAGCGACAGGCTCTCGTACGGAGACGGAACGACGACGACCGTGGCGGCCTCGAGCGCCTGCACCCGTTCCTGGTCGGGAAGATAGCCTGCGAAACGGATGAACGGTTCCTCAGGCAGTGGCATCAGCTTGACGCCCATCAGCACCAGTGAGGCGTCCCCTCCGTCCTGCACGTAACTGCTGAAATATTCGATCAGCTCCTCGCAGCCTTTGCCCGGATCGATCCGTCCCCCGTACAAAGCGATCGGTCCGTGGAGCCGATGACGCCGCCGGAACATCGATCCGCGATGCGCGAGATGGGGACGAAACGTGGGGGACGAATCATCGACGCTCGCGTGATCGTCTGAGTCCTCCGATTCACCATGCCGCGGTGAGGTGTGTTCGCGGGGGTAAGGCTGTGCGTGCGGCAAATCGACGCCGCAGCCGACCGTCTCTTCTTCGATGGCCCGAATCGAGAAGTGCGTCGTCAGGAATCGCCGCTCGACATCGGTGTTGTAGGCGAGCCCGGCCGGAAGGCTGAACAGCTCCTTATAGATGTCGAGGTGAATGGCCGGCTCGTCGTGCGCCGTTGGCACGAGGATACTCTTGTGGGGCGCGATCCTGGCGCCCATCACGGTTGGAGCGTAGAGGTAAGTGAAGAAGATCAGGACATCGTACTGATGTTGATTACGATCGATGTACTCGAGCAGTGGTGGACACCATGGACCCTGCTGCTTGAGCCACTCGATTTCGTCTTCGCGCGTGTGCGAATTGTTGAATATCCATTCCGAGTAGCGATTGAAGGCGTGGATATCGCGCGGATGGGCATTGGCGAAGCGTCGGACCGTGACCCCGCGCACCCGATCCGATCCTTCGGGATACTCGTTTTTCCAGGTGATGTAGTCCTGAGCACACGTCGTCAACACCTCGACGTGATGCTTGGACGCCACGCGTTCGGCAATGAGCCGGCAGTGATATTCGGATCCACCGAGGATCTCCGTGCCGTAACGCTGGACGATAAACGCAATCTTCAATCGATCCTCAAATCAGCAGCAACTTCAGCGCAAAGTTGCCACGATCTCCATGAGCCGGCTCTCGATTTGCGCGGGTGAAAAATCAGCGAGCCGCCGCCGCTGTCCTTCAATTACCCGATCCCGCACCGGTCGATCGTATACGAGCATCCCCAGCATTTCGGCAGCTAGTTCCAGATCCTTCGGTTTGAAGAGCATTCCTGCACCGCCCAGTGTCTCCGGTACCGCCCCGGCGGCGTAGGCGAGCACCGGCACGTCGGCCGCCATGGCTTCGACCAGCGGTACACAGAATCCCTCGTGCTCGCTGAGCGAGACGTAAGCATCTGCCCAGCGATAAAACGCGGCGAGATCCTCGTCGGGAACCGGGCCGGTAAACCAGAAGCGATCGGGCAACATCTGGAATTCCGCGATTAACGCCTGCACCCGGGCGTGATATCGCGGCAGGCCGTCATAGCGGCCGACGAAGATAAAGCGATAGTAATTATCGATGTAGCGCTTGTAGGCCTCCGCCAGCCGGATGTGATCCTCGATCCGTTTGTTCGGGACGATGCGTCCGACAAACAGGATGTTGATGAGGCCATCGCCGAGAATCTTCTCGAGAGCGGGGCGCCGCGGTGCTGACGTTATCCGTTCAGTGTTGACCGCAATCGGCATCACGCCGGTCGGCTCGAATCCAAGCTCCTCCAGCTCCTGCCGATTGAACTCGGAGTCGCCGAGGGCAAGATCAACGTGCCCGACCAGCGATTGCAGCTCCTGGCGTCCGATCGCGGCCAGTCGAAACAGGCCGGGATCGTAGGGAGCGAAGAACGCCGCGGGAGTGATGTTGTGATACTGCAGAACGCGAGTGCCGCCGAGCGTTGTGAACGCCTGCGTCATCGGCGAGGGGAGCGCAAAATGAAAGATCGTGATGTCGCCACGGTGCGCATCCGGATCGCTGAACGGGCGCACATCTCCGCGAAGCGCATCATCCATCGTCAGTGCGAACAGATCTGAGGTGTGCCCTCCAGCACGCAACATGCCGCGTACCCGGCGCGCGCTGTCACCGATGGCGTCACCCTGGTGAGCCGCAGGGACCCACTGGTTGATGATCATGACGGCGGCCGGCGGCTGGCGGCTAGCGGCTGGTTTGTGGGCGTTTTTGCCGCAGTTTCGTCGTCGTTCGCCGATCGGCAATCGCCGGTCGCCAGTCGCGGATCGGTCGGCAGCGCCTTATACAACGCCGGCCGAAACTGGCGGAGCTCCTCGAATCGGTCGAACTGATCGAACTGATACCAGAAATCCCACGCGACTTCTGGTGGTTCGCGAGGTGGCGTCGCCAGCGCCTGGTCAACGTACCGTAGAAGCGTTCCCTCGAAATCGCGGGCGCGGAGACGCTGAAGCGAGGCGTCCTGCGATTGCAGGACCGCTTCCTCGATAAGCGGATCGAGCATGGCGTCCATCAACCGCGCGATCTCCAACGGATCCTTGGTGTCGTAGAGAACGCCGCCGCCGTCCATCGTGGCCGGAACGGCAGTCGCAGCGTAGGCGAGCACCGGCACCCGCTTGTAGAAGGCCTCCATAATCGGCACACAGAATCCCTCGTGTTCGCTGGCACACAGAAACAGGTCAGCCACGTCGTACAGCGCCGTCAGCTCCTCGTTGGAGACGTGGCCGAGGAAGTGCACGTCGGGGGTGCCGAGCCTCGCGATGAGCGCCTGCAGCATCGCCAGGTATCTCTCGAAGCCACTGTAGGAGCCGACGAGCAGCAGCCGCGATCTCAGGTTGTGACGCGTTCGGTAGGCGTGGAAGGCGCGGATCACATCCTCGAACTTCTTGTTCGGGATCACGCGCCCGACAAACAGGACGTTAGTCCACTCGTCGTCGAGGTCCGCAAGTCTGCGATCGGGGTCGCCATCGAGGTGACTGAAATCGGGAACGACAGGGAGGACCGCGGTCCGGGGATAGCCGAGGTCGCTGAGCTCCTGACGGTTGTATTCCGAGTCCCCGAGTGCCAGCTCACAGCGATCGATGTATGCCGTCAGCTCGCGGCGTCCATGAAAGCAGAGTTTGACGAGATCCTTGTGAATCCCGATGAAGTACGACGGGGGCGTGATGTTGTGGTAGATGAGCACCATCCGCCCTGGCAGTGCGTAGGCCGTCCGCGACGCGCGCGAGCCGATCGAGAAGTGATGAATCAGAACATCGGATGGACCGACGGCGCCGACGAGATCACGATAGTCGATGGTGAATGACTCGAGTCTCGGATCGGCGGTCTCGACGAAGATCTCGGATTGGTATCCCGCACGGCGCAGCACACGCTGAATCCCGAGCACTTCGTGTCCGATGGCGTCACCGTACCCCAGTGTCGCGAGGACCTGATGGACCCGAGGACGGGATGGCTGCGCAGCGTTCATGCCGATCTGGAGAGGTTCTCCGCTGCCCCGCTGCCTGGGACGACTGCGTTGGACGGAATCTTCGTGAGCACTTCGGCTGCCGGGCGCTGGTTACGCTGTCGTCGAGCCAACCATCCGCCAAGCGACTCGACCGGCCGGCGCGCGCCGGACGCGTCTTCGCGCTTCAATTGGTCAAACATATCGAGATACTTGCGCTCGATCACCGGCCAGGTGTAGTGCTGGGTGAAGTAATCGCGGCCGTTTCGGCCGAGCCGCGCGTGCAGCGGACCGTTTGACTCGAGCGCATACAGCGTTTCTGCGAACTCCTCGTAGCGCTCGTAATACAGCCCGGCGGCGCTGCGGATACATTGCCCCTTCAACACATCGCATCGGCCATTGGCGAGCACCGGCCGGCCAAGCGCCCACGCTTCGAGCGCAACCATCGATAGGCTCTCGAAATACGACGGCATGATCAACAGGTCCGAGGCGGCAATTGCGTCGAACTTGTCTTCATCAGGCAGGAAGCCCAGATGATGAATGCGCGGATGCTGTGGGATCGGCATGATCGCGCTGCCGATCAGGACCAGATCGAGGCCCCGAGGGAACGTGTTGGCGTAGCGCAGAAAGAAATCGAAGAGCTCCTTGCAGCCTTTGTTCTCGTCGATGCGCCCGACGTAGATGGCGAACGGCTTTCGCACGTTGTGCTTACGCCGAAATCGTTCGCCGTCAGTGCGGGCCGGGATCTCCGATCCGATGCCGACGACCACGCCAGGCACCTCTTCGTTGCGCGTTGCCGCCTGGATCATCGCCCGCTCTTCGTGCGAGTTGTACATGACCGCGCGCACGCTACGAAACGTCGCGCCAAAGATCCCAAGACCGATTGCGGGATCGCGTTCTGCCGTCGGCACCAGTAGTGCCTTCGCCGGAACCCGCCGCGCGCCGTGCCACGCGTGGTAGTAGCGGTAGCTGAAAAGAAGAATGAAATCGAGCTTCGACGCCGATCGTTCGAGGTAATCGATCATCGCCGGACTTGCGGGCCCCTCGCTCTCGAGCCAGGCGATTTCATCCGCGATCGAGTGGGGCTGGTCGAACACCCGTCGCGATTGTCGGCCGAAATGATTCGGGTCGCGTTCGTGGGTCACCGGGAACCGGCGCACCGGGATGCCATTGACCTGGTCGACGCCCTCAGGCCGTTCGTTCCTCCACGTCACGTAATCGCGCGCACAGGTCGTGACCACCTCGACCTCGGCGTGACGGGCCAGGCGTTCGGCGATGTATCGCGCATGCAATTCAGCGCCGCCGTTGATATCCGCGCCGTAGCGCTGGACCGCAACCGCGAGCTTCACGACTCTGAAGGTTCCCCGTCCGTGTCGCGGTGTACAGGGGTCAGACCCCGGTCGTCGCGGTCGTCGGACTGCTCACCAATCGGCTCCGCCTCTCCGCCTTCCGACATCGGCGTGCCGCCAGCACCCAAGGCACCCTGGGCACCCAAGGCACCCTGGGCACCCTGGGCACCCAAGGCACCCTGGGCACCCTGGGCACCCTGACCACTCCTGCCACCCGTTCGCTCCTCAGGCCTCCGGCGTCCGCGCCGGCGTCTGCGCCGGTTCCTGCGCTCCGACTGCTCGGCGGACTCCGGCGCACGGGAATCCCCTCCGCCGCTTGGTGGCTGAAGTGGCGGAACGGCGCCTGGACGATACTGGACGACCCCTTCGAGGGCGCGTGCTCGGCGCTCATCGAAATCCAGGCGGCTCGACATCGACTCGACCCGCATCTTCAAGTTCTTGACGTCGATGCCGAGTCGTGTAGTCTCCAACACGAGATTGTGGATGACTTCGTAGTACAGCGGCTCCAGCGCCGCCTGTTGTGCATTCAGTTTTGATTGAATGTGCAGTGCGTCAATCAATGGATTGGGATTGAAGAACAGCTTCAGCACGGGTCTCAGCAGCCGGCGGATGAACGCCAGCAATCCCCGATGCGTTTCGAAGAGCGTCGTGTCCTCGAACTTGAAATTCGGCGGCAGTGACGCCTCTCGCTTGCGGCGGAACTGCTCGAGCAGATCGGATCGAACACCACGCGGATCGAGGAACTTCTCGAGCTTGACGTTGGCCAGCTCTCGGATTTCCTCCTCGGTATAGTCGACGCCCCGCTTCTCGCGAATGCGCGCCCTGATCTGGCGCATGATCTGCTCGACGTCGACGTTGTCGGAGCGGATGGAGAAATCAGTCATTAGTCGCGCGCTCCCGCGCCTTTCTTGTGAACGAATTCCGGTGCCTGGACGATGCAGGTGCCGAGAATGCCGAGTGATCGCGCGAGCGCTCGGCCGCCGGTCAACGTGATCTCGCCGCCGCCAGCTCCAACATCGGGGTAGCCATCGGCATTTGCTGCCGCGGTCTCCCAGTTGCGGAACAACCGTCCCCACGGGGCGTCCAGCACGTCGCGCATCATGCGTTTGGCGTTATACGGGTACCAGAAGCTGTCGTGATAGATGACGCTCGCGATATACGCCCACGGCGCAAGCACCGTCTTCAGCGACCATTCGATCGGCTTTTTCATCGGTCCCCAGTAGATCTTGTGCTGCATCCGGGACGCAAACGTCATCTTCTTGAACGGTCCGACGAAATGCCAGTCTTCTGCCGCGGCTGACGTGTCCCCGACAATCTCGATCTCCCGTGGATCGCCGCAGCCGAGGCCGAGATCGTGCGCCATCCGGATGAACTTGATCGACATGGGATCGAAGCCCATCAACTTTGCCGCCACCGCGTCGATGGCGGTCTGATCGGCGCTCGCAAGAATCACGTTCTTCGCATACGGCATCATGCAGCGCGGCCCAGGGCCGTCGCCGGCGAACGTGCCATCCATCACGGCAAACACACCGCGGTGGATCTTCTTCTGGATCATCAACAGATCCACGAGCGTCTCGTGAATCACCGGGTGGGTCCAGTGGCGATGCTCGTTCAGGAGTCCCCCGAACGCGTTCTTCATCGCCCCGGTCGTCGTGGTGAAGACGTGCGTCTTCACCGTGGGAAGGTGAATGATGTTCTCCCCGATGAACCGCTTCGGGATCATGAAGCCCTTCGGGTAGACCTCGTTCAGGCACGTGAACTTCTTCGTCAGGTCGCCAACAGCCTCGCGGATGTTGATCCACTCTTCGGTTTCATAGATGTGGATGTTGCGCAGCCCATGCGCCTGGACGACATTGATCTGCTTGTTTTCACGCTCACCGAGGTGGGCGTCGATGACGACGGTGCGGTTGTGGCAGGCATGAATGAGCGACGGATCGTAACCGTCCTGTTTCATCGCCCGGATCACGCCTTCGAGCTGCCATGGCGTTGTCGAGCTGCCGGGAAAGAAGAAGTGCCACGAAATATTGACCTTGAGCGCAGTATCGGCATCGCGGGCAATGACGTCCTGATAACCCGCAAGATTCAACAGAGTGTGATAGTCGCGCAGCACCGTGCCGGGCGACGTTCGGAGAATGGCAACTTTAGCTTTGGGCATCACTTCACTTTATCGGTCCGTAAATGATCAACGCGACTGCGAGCGCCCACAGCGCGACGCAGACGAGCAGGGGGCGATCGTTGAGCAGCATCGCCGCCGGGCTGCCGCCACCTTCTTTCTGGTGAACCAGATACAGGTAGCGGAAGATTCCGTAGAGCAGGAACGGCAGCGTCAGTGCGAGCCGCGTCGTGTGAAACTTTTCAACCGTTTCCGGATTCACCGTGTAAAACGCGTAGGCGACGAGCGTCGAGGCAGTGACCACGGAAATCATCTGATCCAGCAGATACGGCGTATATTCCTGCAGGATGGGCCGATGGCTCGTCGCATCGTCTGCCAGCAGCACGAGTTCATGACGACGTTTGCTCAGCGCCAGAAACAGGGCCCCGAGGATCGTGATGAAGAGCAGCCAGTTGCTGATTGGTACGTCGATCACGGCGGCCCCCGCCGCGGCACGTAGCACAAAGCCGATGGCAATGGTCAGCACGTCGACAATGACGACGTGCTTGAGTGGCCCCGAATAGAACGCCAGCAACGCGACATAGGCCGTCGCGAGGAATCCGAATTCCGTGTGCAGTGCGAACGAAACGGCCAGGGCGGCAATGCCGATGATCCCGGCGGCGACGAGCGCGGTTGAGGTCGCGAGCTCGCCAGATGCAATCGGCCGGCGCCGTTTCAGTGGATGACGGCGATCGGCGTCGCGATCCGCGACGTCGTTCAACAGGTAGACGACCCCCGACAGCGCGCAGAACACCGCGAAGCCGGCGGTTGCGAGCACGACGGAACGGAAATCGAATAGCCGCTGACCGAACAGCAGACCGCCGAAGATGATGAGATTCTTCGTCCACTGCTCGGGGCGCAGCGAGCGGATCACGTTCCAGGCGACCGGCCGCGCGTCGGTACGGACTTCTCCCTGGCGCGGCTCGGCCTGATCGATGATGTCCGGAATACTGTGTCGCGCCATCTACAGCGCGGCGGGTATGTACGCGGCCTGGCTAACTGCCGAAACTTTTGACGGCATCCGGCTCGGACTCATAGGTCTCGAACACGGTCAACAGCTTCGTAATGGCGAGCAGATCCTGAATGCGCTTGGTGAGGTTCAGCAGCTTCAGCTTCCCCCCTTGACGGCTCACCGTAGTATACGTGCGGACGATTTCACCCAGGCCCGCGCTATCGATGTAGGGCACGCCTTCGAGGTTGAGCAGCAGCTTCTTTTGGTCCTTCTGGATGAGCGAATCGATCTCTTTCTTCAGAAGCTCGTCGCCCTCTCCGAGCGTAATCTTCCCCTTGAGATCCAGAATCGTCACCCCACTGACGACCCGTTGGTCGATCTGCAGCATCGCCGCTCCTCCAAGTCCGACTGCGCCGGCGGGTCCGTCTGAGCCCCCGCCGTTGGCCTGACGTTCAACCGCCCGAAGCGCCTGCCAGGCCCTACGGTTTACAAGAAATAGACCGGGCAGCGTACTACGCGCATTGTAAGAGTGTCAAGAAATGCACGGGTTTTTGCCGCCTGACACGCACCTTCTTTGACACCCGATTCGCCGAAACGGCCGCCGAGTTGGCAGGTTTCGGCCGATGGCCGCAGACCATTACCGCCTACCGACCGGGTCTGGCCTCGGAGGCCGGGACCAACGTGATGGCACACGCGGGGTTACAGACCACCGTTCCCCGGCGGAGCACCTTGAGCGGCTGGCTGGCGGAACTAATGTTTTGAAACTGGACGGTTTTCAACGTCGCCGACAACGGCTTGAGGGTCTCGTCCCCGCTGGTGAATTCGGCATCTTCGACTTTGCCGTCACCACCCACGAGCAGGAAAAAATCTGCCTTCCCCGAAATCGCCGGGGTTCCTTTGATGCCGATCGACCGAGTGCGCGACAGCTCTGCCCTGTACTTCCGGACGAGCTCGTCGATGTTCACGTTCTTTCCAGCCGCGGCCCCCAGGCGATCCCGTGTCGCAGCTTCAGGGCGGTCTCCGTTGAGGGCAAACGCATACCAGCGCGTTGCCTCGTCCCTGTTGCCGCGACGATCGGCGATCTGACCGAGATGATCCCCGACTTCGGCGTGTTCGGTGATCCACCACGCCGCCGAAATCAGCGTCTCGGCAGACGCGAAATCGTTTTTCGCGAATGCCACCCAACCCAGCGTATCGAGATACGAACCGATTGATTCGGTAATCGCCAGCTCGCGCGCCGTCACATGGCCGATGCTGAAATTCCGCGAATCGGCGGCGACGGCCGAGAGTGCCGACTCGGCGTATTGCTGCGCGCGATCGAGGTAGGCCCCTTTCAGCGCCAGCTGGTACGCGACGTTGTTCCACGTCAGCGGTGTGGGAGCCAGCTCCGCGGCTCGCGCGAATGCGACCATCGCACGTTCCGAGTTCCCCAGGTTCAGGTGGGCGGTGCCGAGATCGATATGCAGCGAGGCCTGGTCAGGTGTCAGCGAGATCGCTTTCTCTAGTTGCGGAACCGCTTCAGCGTATCGCTTCGCCTCGATATAGAGGTTCCCGAGTGCGCCGGCAGCGTACTTGTCGAGCGGGTTTAGCTCGATCTGTTTGCGGAACGCCGATTCCGCTTCATCGTAACGGCGCTGAAGTGTATAGACGCGGCCCAGATGGTTATGTGCGTACTCATCGTACGGATTGACTTCGAGTTGTTTGTTGAATGCGGCGATCGCTGGATCGTACTGACGGAGAGCGACGTAAGCGGAGCCCAGATTGATCCACGCGGTCTTGCTCTTGGGTTCGAGCTCGACGACCCGCTTCAAGAGCGTGACCGCCTGGTCGTAATTACCGGCGCGAAGCGCCTCGTAGCCGCTTTGGTACAAATCCGATGCTTTCAGATCAGTGACTGCTGCATTCCCCGCGGAGGCCGGCAGGGTCAGGGCGAGCGCCTGCGCATCATCAGCGACGACGACACGGCGAAACGCATTGTAGTCACCGCCGCGATCCGCGGGGATCGTACGAAGTCGCGACGCAAACGTGCGTTCAGCCGTGAAGACACGTTCCTTCAGCCCGTACACGGCCTCGTAATCCGCATAGTCGCGCTTGATCGAAACGGCGAGCGGCGAGCGGGCCTCGTACCCAGCATCCATTTCCAGCCGCAGCCGGTACTGAACTCGCATCGGAGAACCGAGCTCAACGTCTTTTTTGTCGTCGGTCGCAATCGGAAGCTCGAAGTCCGACAATGGCAGCTTGAGCTGAACTTCCTTCTTGGTCCAATCGATGAAGTTGGCCTTGGCGACGTGATACTCGATCACGAACGGTTCCCTGGTCGCCGCCGGGTCGGTGATTTTCCAGTCACTGAGCTCGCCGCCAACCCCGGCGGAATCGTTGATGCCTTGAAGCACATCCTGCCAACGGGCCGCCGGCGTTCGCCGGAAAATGGTTCGTAGCAACAGCTCGACATCGCCTCGTGCGGTGAGTTTCACTCGGCCGGTCAGCTTTCCCAGGTCACCCAACTTGCCGTCAACCTCCTGAATCTGCTGGTTGAGAAAAGGGGGATCAGCAGGTGTGTCGGCGAGATGTGCCGGCTCCCGTGTGCTGACCACCAACGCCTGTTTCTTTCGCAGTCCCGGCATGAGCAGCCGGAACGGTGCGATCTCTGCGGTCGTATCGAGCCACACCGCGTCCTGTCCCGCCCACGCGAGCGTAATCGCATGATCGAATTGCGACGGCGAGGGGAAATCGGGATCGATCTTCCGCGAGGAGTTGATCAGGACCGTTGCGACCGGTAATCCGACACTCTCGATCAGCGAGGCGAGGAGCGTGTGCTTGTCTTTGCAGTCTCCGTACTGATCGCGCAGGACGTCTGCGGCACGGCGCGGCTGGTATCGGCCGGCGCCAAGCGAGATGCTGACGTACCGGAAGTTGGGGGCGACGAAATCGTACAGCGCTTCCAATTTCTCGAGCGCCGTGGTTTTTCCGGCGGTCAGTTCTGTCGCCTTCTTTTGAATCTCCGGTGTTGGCGTGCGTGCACCGCCTTCGATTGACGAGTACCAGCGGCCAAGTTCGTCCCAGCTCCGGAAGGTCGTGAGCCGAACGGCGGCGACGCGATCGCCGTCTTCCGCGTCGCCCGTGGCTTCGTCTTTCTCCTTCTTGGGTGACTCTGTGTGCGAACTCTTCCAACGATAGACTCGTCGTCGGTCTGCGTCCGAGAGCGCGGGCTTCCGGTTGTCGGCCGTCTTTAAGGTAATGGCGCGTGCCGACGGGACGTTAACCTCGAGCTGTTCGTCGAGATTGATGCCGCGCTCCTGAAAGTTGTATTCCAGCCAGAAGTGGCCGGCTGCCAGCGGCGTATGAATCGTGGTGATCGTGTTGAATTCAAGCGTCTCGCCGGGACGAAGCGATGGCACGGTGACATGCTTCTGTCGGAAATCCGTGTACATCGGTGCTTCGCGCTGAACCGGCGCGCTGAGATCCTGGACCGAGTCGGCTGACGTCGTGACAACACTACCGTCCGCCTTGTGAACACGGACGAACAGAATGTCGAGTTTTTCCGTCGCGGCGTTGTAGCCGAGTAACAGTTGCCCCCAGAACTGCACGCCGGCCTCGCTTTGAACCTTGACCCTCAGATAGGTGTCATGCCGGCCGGTCCCGTCTTCCTCGAATCGATATGCGTTGCGCGACTGCTCGATGACGAACGCTTCCTGCGAGAAATCCGGGACGGCAGGTGTTGCAGGGCTTTGCGGCGCTGGCGTCTGAGCCGTCAGCAACAATCCAAGCAAGGGTGCGAGAACGCGAATCAACACAGTGGCCTCTCTCGCTCACGCTGGGGCGCCACCGGATTATATCTTCGTCGCCGGCCCTAATTATCGATATCGCCCGGCAACTCGAGCCGGGCGATCGCGCCGCCAGCCGCGGAGCGACCCAGTGAGATTGCGCCGTGGTACAGATCGGCAAGATCCCGGACGATTGCGAGCCCCAGGCCCGATCCCGGGACTCGTTCGTCGCGGCGTACCCCACGTTGGAGAACGAGTTGACTCGCCTCCGCATCCAGGCCGGGGCCGTCATCGTCGATCTCGATCATCAGCCTGGTATCCCGTACCGATGACGTGATCGACACGCGACTCCGTGCCCATTTACACGCGTTGTCGAGCAAGTTTCCGATCATTTCGACGAGATCTTCGCGTCGGCCTTTGAACACGTGGCGGGAATCGATGTCGATATCAATGGCAATCTGTCGATCGGCATAAAGCTGATGCATCGTGCGCACGAGGCCGTCGATCGGGTGGCGCACGCTCGTCCGCGCGTGCAGAGCCGTACCGGATGCCGCGGCACGCGCGTGCGCGAGGTGATAGTCGACATAGCGGCGCATGATCCCGACCTGTTCGGCAAGCGTCGCGGCGAGCTGGGGATCGCCGTGCACGGCAAGTCGATCCGCTTCATTCGACAACACGGCGAGGGGCGTCTTGAGTCCGTGCGCGAGATCGCCCGCCTTCGTCCCGGCACGAGCCACCACGTTCTCGAGATGCGCGAGCAGGGCGTTGAGATCGTCGACGAGCGGTTGTACTTCGAGCGGATAGTTGCCGCCGACACGCAATTCCGATCCATTGCGCACCGCGGACAGATTTCGACGGATGTCCTTCAGTGGTGCGAGCGCGCGGCGCACGACGGCAGCTCCGGCCGCCATGCCGGCGATCGCCAGCAGCCCCATGAACGGCGCATGGGCGTGGACGATCCGCAAGGCATCGAATACCGGATGGTGATAGGTGAGGACGACACTGAAGGCCGCGAGCATGCCAAAGGTCCACAAGAGCGCGCCATAGAGCACCTTGCGGCGAACCGAACTCACCGTCCGTCCTCGATGCGATACCCGAAACCGCGCACCGTATTGATGACACCGG
>Ga0310900_10000563_pt1 | contig 12910 bp, 5 predicted proteins | sample C24D1metaG_FD_203879 | JGI IMG/M metagenome (GOLD analysis project Ga0310900, IMG submission 203879) | Lab incubated soil microbial communities from West Virginia University Organic Research Farm, Morgantown, WV, United States - C24D1 | ecosystem: Environmental > Terrestrial > Soil >...
GACACGGTGCGGGCCGCAGCATCCCACACGGCATCCGCCGTCGGGGCCGTCTTGTCGATCTTGACCGTACGGCTCACCTCGCTCGACACGTTGCCCGACGAGTCCTCGGCGCGCGCGGTGACGGTGCTCGTGCCCTCGGCCGTCAGCGACACCTCTGCGAACCGCGCATTCGGCGTCGACGTCCAGTCACCGGCACCGATCCGCGTCGACACCGTCGTCAGGTAGTCGACCGCGTCCTCGGCGGAGGCGCGCACCGTGACATTCGAGGCGAACCATCCGTCGGCTCCCGACGCGCCCGATGCCGACAGCGTGACCGCCGGCGCGTCGTGGTCGGCGGGCGGCGGAGGCGGGTCGCCCGCGGCGACGGTGACGGATGCCTCGACCAGCCCGGCCGCGACGCCCAGCGCGCGACCGGTCGCGGTGAAGGTTCCCGCCTGCGCGTAGTCCGATGCCTCGACCGGCAGCCAGGTGACGGGTGCCCACTGCGGCGTGCCGTCGACCGTGATCCGCACGGCCGCGGGCAGCGAAGGCGCGACGCCCGGCTTCGTGTGGACCTCGACGGGCGCGGGGGCTGCCGCCTCGCGAGCGTAGACCTCCCACTCCGATACCGACACCGAGTGGAAGTACGCCCCGTTGGCCTGGCCGGCGAAGGTCGCGCGCAGCGCGGTCGTCGTGACCGGCGTGAAGCTGACGGTGAGCCACGTGTTCACCGTCGTCGGATAGGTCGCGCCCTCGACTGGCCGCCAATCGCCCTCCGTGTCGAGGAACTCGAGGTTCCACGACGCGGGCGTACGGATCCAGTTGGAGTCCTGATGGAACTGGATGCCGACCGAGTCCGTGCGCACCGGCGTCGACCACTGGTACGACACCCAGTCGGTCTCGTTGGCGCTCGTCGTGCCCCGGTAGTTGCCCCACTGGTCGGGCGGCAGCAGCGCCGTCGTCGCGCGGAATCCGTCGTTCACCGCGCCGAGGCGCATCGGCGGCTGCTCGGTGAACGAGGCCTTCGCCTGCGCGTCCAGCGCGAGGTTCGCCGACGGGATGAGTGCGGGATCCTTCGCGAGGGTCTGCGTCACCGGCAGGATCTTCGCACCGTCCCACTGCACCTCGTCGATGGCGACCGAGCGGCGGAAATGGCCCCCGCCCGCAGCATCCTTCGTGTGATAGGTCAGGTACGACTTCCCCTCGAAGTCGATCAGCGACGGGTGCACGGTGGTCGCCGACGTGCCCGACAGGATGATGCCCTGGTAGGTCCACGGACCCGTCGGGCTCGCCGAGGTCGCGTACGCGATGCACGCCTGGTAATTCGACGGGGTGCACTCGCTGCCGCCGGCCTTCCAGTCGTACAGCAGGTAGTACCGGCCGTTCTTCGCGAACACCCACGGCGCCTCGTAGAACGAGGTGAGGCCCGACATGGTCGAGATCGCGCCGTCCAGGGCGGTCATCGACGACGTCAGCTTCACGACCCGCGCGACGCCCCACGAACCCCAGTAGAGGTAGACGGTGCCGTCGGCATCGGTGAAGACGTGCGGGTCGATGACCTCCTGGCCGTTCGTGCTCGAGCCGAACACGTCCGACCACGTCACGAGCGGCTCACCGACGGCGTCGGTCCACGGCCCGACGGGCGAGTCCGAGACCGCCACGCCGATCGCCATGCGGTTGGCCTGGGTCGTGTCCTTCGATTCGACGGGCACGTACCAGTAGTACTTGCCGTCAACGCCCCGCACGGCGTGGCCCGCATACGCGGAGTTGCCCGAGGCCCACGCGAACACCTCGTCGGGGTCGAGCGCGTCTTCGTAGACGTCCCACTCCCCCGAGGCGACGTCGTCCGTGGCAAGCACGGCGTAGTCGTGCATCTCGAAGCCCGCTTGCTGCGGCGCCGCCTCGTCGTGCCCGGTGTAGATGTACAGTCGGCCGTCCGCGCCCACGAGGGGTGCGGCATCTGCCGTGTACAGCGAGCCGTCGGCGATGATCGGGTTTCCGTCGGACGTGACGGTCCGCGTCGGCGGAGGGGCATCGGCAGCGGATGCCGGAGCCGCCGCAGCCGTCAGGACCAGGGCTGCGGCGGCGGCCGTGGCCACCGCAGCCCGCGAGAGGACGTGTTTCACCATCTGAACCACCTTGTTCGTCGGATCGATCGGATCAGCGCTTCGGCTGGACCTGGACCGGGTCGGAAGCCACCCACTCGGTCGACGCGAAGCCCTTCTGCGTCGCGCGCACCTCCACGACGACGGACTTGCCGACGTCGGCGCCGCGCGGCGAGAAGGTGTCCTTCTTGGCGCCCGGAACGAGCAGGCCGTTGGAGCGCCAGCGGTACTCGAGCTTCACGCCCTCGGGCCAGTCGCTGACCGCTGCCGTGAGTTTGGCGCCCTGCCGCGGAGTGCCCTCGATCGAGACCTGCCCCGCCTCCAGCGCCGGCAGCGTGACCGGGCCCGCGGGAGCGGACTCGGCCGACGCCGACAGCATGCCGTCGGCGAAGCCGGTCACCCGGACCACGACGCTCTTTCCGCTGTCCTGCGCCCGGGGCACGAAGGTCGGGCCGTCGGCGCCGTCCACGATCGAGCCGTCCACGAACCACTGGTAGGCGTAGGACACGTCGGCGGGCTCGAAGCCGGTCACGTCCGCGGCGAGCACGCCGCCGATCGTCGCCGATCCGGTGATCGAGACGGAGCCTGCCACGACCTGGCGCGGCTCGTCGGACTCTTCGACCGTGATGGTCGCCTCGTACCGCTCGTCGCCGCGGCTCGCCCGCACCGTGTACTCCCCGGCGTCGAGGCCCTTCGGCAACGCCGAGGTGTAGAGGACGCCCGCACCGTTCGACCCGGTCGTCAGCGTGCCGAGCTCGATCCCGCCGGGCTCCAGCGTCACCGCATAGTCGGCGTCGGCGGTGCCGTCGGTGAGGGTCACCGGGAACCCGGTGCCCGCGGTGACGGGTCCGGCCGGCACCTCGAGTGTGGGCTCGGCGGCGGCGGGCACATCGAGCACCTGCCACTCCACGATGCCGACATAGGCGGACGTGGGCTTGGTGAGCGTCGCCCGCAGCGCCGTCGTCGTCACCGTCCCGTGCGTCAGCACATCGAACTGGCCCACCGTCGTGGTGTAGCCCGACGGCTCGGGCACCTCGACCCACGAGTCGCCGTCGCGGTACTCCAGCTTCCATGCGCTCGGGAGGCCCATGCCGCCCCCGTCGTCGAAGAAGAGGATGCGGCTGGTGCCCACCGTGACCGGTTGATCCCACGTGAGCTGCGCCCACTGCGTGTCACCGGTGAGACCCCACGTGCCCCACGCGGTCGACTGCACCGTGACCGGGTGGTTCGCCACTCCGTCGTTGATGCCGGCGGCACGGTTCCACGATGTCGAAGCCGAAACGGTCGCCGTTGCGTTGCCTGCGACGTTGAGCGACTGACCGGGCTCACGCTCGGGCACCTCGATGGTCTTCTGCTCGGAGAGGTTCCCGGCGACGTCGACGGCCCGGTAGGTCACGGTGCCGGCATCGGTCATGGTGACGGCGCCGGTGTACGTGCGCCACTCGCCGCCACCGATCCGGTACTCGCGCTTGGCGAGCCCCGAACCGCCCTCGACCGCCGCGATCGTGAGGCTGCGGGTCGCGGTGTCGAACGCAGCGCTCACCTCGGGCGCCACGGTGTCGATGCTCACGACGACCGAGACCACCGACGACACCAGACCGCTGTCGTCGGTCGCACGGGCACGGAGGGTGGTGGCACCCTGCGCCGTCACCTCGACCGGACCGGAGTAGGCGACCCACTCCGTGCCCGTCTGCACCTCGATCGCCGGCGACGCGTCGTCGTCGTCGACCGCGGTCGCCGACACTGTGACCGGTCCGGCGAACCAGCCGGACGCGGGCGCCGCCGGCGCGGTCGAGAGCGTCACGACGGGCGCCTGATCGGCGGTCGCACGCACGGTGACCGTGGCCACGGGGCGCTTGTCGGTGCCCTCGACCGCGCCTTCGACCGTGAACGTGCCGACCGTCCCGTACGAGGCGGGGTCGATCTGGTCCCACGCCGCCGACAGCGACGCCTGGCCGCCGTCGTTGTACACGGCGATCACACGGGCGGGCAGCACCGGCGCGGCGCCCCGTGCCGTCGAGACCTCGACCGGCTCGAAGGTGTTGATCTGCACCGCGGTGTTGGCACGCACCCACACGGTGGCCCGGGCGAGCGTCGAGGTGCCCTCGACGAAGCCGAGCACCGGGAAGGACGACTCCCCCGCGTAGGACGCGGGGTCGATGGCCTGCCAGCTCACCGCCCGCTGCTCGCGGGAGCCGTCGGCGAAGGCGACCTCCACCTCGGCGGGCATCGCAGGTGCCGTGCCCGGCACGGTGCGCACGGCCACGGACTCCACCGAGACCGGCGCCTCGGCGAGCGCCTGCCACTCCACGATTCCCGGGTACGACGCGCCGTCTCGGACGAGCGTCGCGCGCAGCGCCGTCGTCACGACGGGCGCGTGCGTCACCGAGTTGAAGACGCCGGCAGTCGTGCCGTACGCGCTCGCGTCGGGCACGTCGCGCCACGTCGAGCCGTCGAGGTACTCGAGCTTCCACGACGAGGGCGGGAGCACGCCGTCGGAGGCGCCGTTGCTGTGGAACAGGATGCGGCTCTCGTCGACCCGCACCGGCGTCGGCCACGTGAGGGTCGCGGTGTACGAGTTGTTCGTCGCCGCGGTTCCCCACGTGCCCCAGGCGTCGGTCTCGGCCGACACCGGGTACGGCGCATTGCCGTCGTTGATGGCCGCGACGCGGTTCCAGCCGGTCACGGCGGATGCCGAGGCCGTCGCGTCGACGGCGATGTTGGTCTTCTCGGTCTCGCCGCCCGTCACGTCCAGCGTGACATCGCGGCTCGAGCTGAGCTCGCCGTCGTTCGCCGTGAGGCGGACCGTATAAGTGCCGGCTTCGGTGAACTGGACGACGGTGGTCGCGCTCGCCGGGTTGGCGAAGATCGCCTCGCCGCCCTCGGGGCCCGACGCGAGCGTCCACGACGAGGTCAGCGCCAGCGACGGCAGGCCGTCGTCCGACACCGTGCCGATGATGCGCGCCTGCGAGGGCTGCGAGAACGTCGGGTCGACGTACGCGCTCACGCTGGGTGCGGCGTTCGTCGACGGCGGCGCCTCGGCGCCCGTGGCGCGCACCTGGATCTCCTTGAGACCCGTTCGCGCTCCGGCGGCGTGCGTGACCGTCAGACGCACCTTGCTCGCGGTGACCTCGGGGAATCGCACGACGTTTCCATTGGCGGTGACGTGCGAGGGCGTGCGGGACTGACCCGGCACGGCGACCCACTCGCCGCCCGACTCGTACTCCAGGCCGTACATCTGAGGCAGCTCGTAGCCCGACACCGTCGCGGACGTCGACGTCTTGTAGAAGTCGAGTCGCACCTCGTCGATCTCCTTCGCCGAACCGAGGTCGACGACGAGGCTGTCGCTCGTGTTCGGCGACCCGGCCGTGCCCCAGAAGGGCTCGTTCGCGGTGGACCCGTCGACCGCGCCCTCGACGGGGCGTCCGTTCGCCGCGAACGTCGCGGTGATCGCGGCGCCCTCGGCGAGGTTGGGGGCGGCGGTGGTGGCCGTCGCGATGTCGGCGCCAGCCTTCGCGAACATGTCCACGACGCGTGCGTCGTCGGCGAACCGGATGTCGGCGGCGCTCGACAGGGCACCGGGCTGCTGCGTGACGACGGTCGCGCCGTCCTCCGGCAGTTCGACCGTGCCCGTCGCGGGGTCGTAGACGACGTGGGCGAGGTCGCTCACGGTGAAGGCGAGCGCACCGTCGAGGTACACGGAGTACCCGGCAGGTCCACCGTAGGCCGAGCCGTCCTCGTCCCACACGACGGCGAGGTCGCGGTCGTGGTAGCGGATGTTGTCGACGGCGAAGCTCGGCCACCCGATGTCGATCGGGTCGAGCTCGATCTTCGCGTCGGCGCGGGAGCGCACGCCCATCGCGTCCTCGATCACGGTGAAGTTGGTCGCGCCCAGGATGGTGTGGTGGATCCACGAACGGTAGCCGATCGATCCGCCGTCCTCGGCCGAGCCGTTCGACCAGAACTCGTTCTGGTTGGGCAGGCGGTTGTCGCCGTTCTGGTAGTGCGCCCACGCGTTCCAGTACAGGAGCTGCTTGTACATCTCGGGGGTGACGTAATCCTGGGGGTAATCACGGAGCACGGACGACAGCATCCGGAACCACACCGTCGAGTTGATCACCGAGAAGTTGTTCGATCCCGGCCCGCCGTAGTCCGCCTGGTCGACCTGGTTGGCCGTGTAGAAGGGGAACACCGGGTACTGGTCGGCGTCGGCGAACAGGCGCAGAGCCTCGACGTACGGCTGGTCGTAGTCCGCTTCTCCGGGCTTGGGCATGAGGCCCACCGAGAACGGGTAGTAGTTGTTGATCTCCTTCCACGGGTTCAGCGCCCCGTCGCTGGTCATGCGGTGCTTGAGCAGGTTGCCCTTGAGCCCGACCTGGTCGGCTGTGGCCTGCTCGGGCTCCCACAGGTACTCCAGTACGGCTGTCTTCACGCGCTCCGCGAGCGCGTCCATGTGCTCGGCGCCCTCGGTGTCGCCGGCGACGCGGTAGAACTCCGCCGCCGCCTTCGCATTCGAGTAGAGGTAGGCGCTCTCGGTGCGGTCCATGTTGGGGTTGTTCGGGCGCCAGTGGAACGACACGGCGTCGGCGTCGTTGCCGGTCATCGCGCCCCACGAGTACTCGATGAGGCCGTTGTCGTTGCCGTCGTAGGCCTCGAGCAGGCCCTCGACGTCGTCGCGCGAGTGGTCGCCGAGCTTCTCACCGATCGCGCCGGGGCCGCCGTGCAGCTCATAGGCACGCCACGCAGCCTCGGTGATGTACTGCGTGTAGCTGTTGGACCAGTTCGCCGGGTCGCCGGGGTTGTCGACGAACTTGCCGCCCTTCGACGTCTCGCCGACCGACACCGCGGGACCGTACGAGTAGGCCGGGTCGCGGAAGTACTTGAGGTCGTCGATGAACATGCCGACGGTGAGGACGATGGCGTTGTTGTACCCGAGCACGCCCTCCATCGACGTGGGGAACTGGTAGTCGTTGCCCGGGATGTCGGCGTCGAGGAAGTTGTAGCGCATCAGCCACCAGCGGTAGAAGAGCGTCTTGTCGATGTTGTCCTCGGGGGTGTCGAGGTACGGGATGTTGTCGACCCACCACTGGTTGTAGGCGCGCACGTGCTCGATGTACGCGGCGTCGGGAGTGAGGGCCCGGTAGTGCTGGTATTCGGTGGTCGAGGCCGGCACCTCCTCGGCGATGAGGCCGAGTTGCAGCTTCGTGGCGACCAGCCCGCCCGCGGGCACGTCGAGCGTCGCGACCAGCGAGCTGCCATCGGCCGCGAACCCGTCACCCGAGAGACGTGGGAAGAGGGTCGTGAGCTGGTTGTACGCGCTCACGACGCCGACAAGCTCATCGCCCTCGGCCCGGGTGGCGTGGGGAGACGTGGCCGTGATCTTCACGGTGTGCGCGGACGCGCCGGTGACACGGATGCCGGCGACCATGACGTTCTGGTCGGTGATGTACTTCGTCTGGGTCAGCGTGATGCCGCCGCCCGTGAACACCGAGGTGAAGTAGCTCGGAGTCTGGCGCCGCTGGCCGCTCTGCTCGGCAAGGGTCACGGGCGTGCCGTCGACCGTCACGGTGTAGGCGAAGCCGTCACCCTTGCCGGTGGTGTCGACGTACGCGGTGTCGCCGCGCCAGCCGAGCCCGGTGGGGTTGTGCGTCTTCATGAACGCCGTGCGCCCCCGCGTGAAGGCGACGGCGTTCTCGGTGCCGTCGAACATCGTTCCGGTGCGGGCGAGCATCCGGTCGAGCCAGAAGTCCTGACCCGGCGCCGAGCCGGCGCCGGCGGAGAGGTCGGCCGCGAAGACGGACGACAGATAGCCGCCCGGCGCGAACGCGACGCCCGTGTCGGGAATGGGCTCGGCCGAACCGACGAACGCCGGGTACCCCAGAGCGCTCTGGGACACCTCGGCGCCCGGGACGGCGACCGCCGCGGGTGCAGGGGCGGTCGCCAGCAACGATCCGACAAGGACCGAAACCGTTGATACCGCGATGAGATTCAAAGACCGCCGGCGGCGGTTCGGGGAATGGGGGACGCTCACAATGGCTACCTCTCGACGCTGAGATCACGCGTGAGCGGCAGTTTGGCAGTGTCCCCATCGTGAGCGCAATGGTTTTCGAAGATTTCGAAACTCAGGACCGCCGATGAGGGAACCCAGCGTCAGCGACGCGGGATCGTCGACCCCCTGATGACCAGACGGACCGGCAGATGGTGTGTTCCGTCACCGATGTCGACGCCGTCGATCGCGTCGAACACGCGCTGCGCGGCCTGACGCCCGAGCTGCTGGAGGTTCGCGTCGATGCTCGTCAGCTGGGGGCGCGAGTTCGTCGACAGCACCTCCCAGTTGTCGTAGCCGATCACCGCGAGATCCTCCGGAACGCTTCGCCCGAGGTCGCGGGCCGTGTCGAGCACGCCGCGCGCGATCTGATCCGAGCCGCAGAAGATCGCGTCAACCTCGGGGTGACGCTGCAGCAGCAGGGCCGCAGCATCCCTTCCCCAATGCTCGGTCCACTCCGCGAACATCGGCTCGCCGACGAGCTCGAGCCCCCCCGCCGCCAGCGCCGCCCTGGCTCCCGCGATGCGATCTTGCGCGGCGGCGTAAGACGGGTCGCCCGTGATGTGGGCGATGCGCGTGCGCCCACACGAGATGAGGTGCTCCACCGCCATGCGACCGCCGGTGTAGTTGTCGGGGGTGAGGGACAGGTCGCGGGGGTCGTCCGACGGCGCGTACGCGTAGACGACGGGCACCGGGATCTCTTGACCGAGCGACGGCCGCGGATCGGTCTGCCGGCCGACGACGATGATCCCGTCCACGCGGCGGCTGAGCAGCGCCCTGAGGTGGTGCTGCTCGCGGATCGCGTCGCCGCGAGCGTCGCACAGGAAGACGCTGACCTGGCCCGCGCCGAACGCATCCTCGGCACCCATCAGGATCGGGATCATGAAGCGACCTTCGAGGTCGCTCGTCAGGAGTCCGACCGTTCCCGTGCGACCGGCGAGAAGGCCTTTCGCCATCGCGTTCGGCGTGAACGCCAACTCTTCCGCGGCGCGCAGCACGCGCTGCCGGGTGGCGACGGCGACGTCGTCGCGGTTGTTGAGCGCCTTCGAAGCGGTAGCTATCGACACTCCCGCCCGTCGAGCCACATCGCTCAGGGTCGCGGCCTTGGAGCCGGTCTCGTTCGCTGCCACGGGCACCTCCTTCGGTGCTGAAACGTTATCGAAGAACCTACTTGACGTCATGATAATCGCCGCGATAACTTGCTCGAAATGGCTTTCGCTCATTTCGAGAGCCCGTGCACCCCACCGCAGCGGTGCCGACCCGATCGGCGTCATCCGCTCGAAGAAGAGCCAGAGGAGACAGTTGCATGAACACCACCCGACGTCGTGCCGCGCTGCGAGCGGCCACGGCCCTCGTCACGGCGGGCGCGCTCATCGGAGGCCTCGCCGCCTGCGCCGGCAGCGACACCCCCGCCCCGGCCGAGTCCATCCCCGCTGAGGGCGTCGACGACGGTTCGACGCTGACGCTGTGGACCCGCGCCCCGATGGAGGCCCAGGCGAACCTCCTGGTCGACGCGTACAACGAGAGCCACGAGAACCAGGTCGAACTGACCGTCGTGCCCAACGACGACTACGTCGCGAAGGTCGGCGCGGCCGCCGGATCCGGGGGTCTCCCCGATCTGTTCGCCGCCGACATCGTCTACGTGCCCAACTGGGTGCAGCAGGGGCTGTTCGCCGACATCACGGAGCAGATCGACGGCCTTTCCTTCAAGGATTCGATCAACCAGGGCCACCTGTCCGCGGGCACCTACGAGGGCGCCGAGCACGTGCTGCCTTTCGTGCTCGACCTGTCGATGCTCATGTGGAACAAGGAACTCTTCGAGGAGGCGGGCCTCGACCCCGAGAAGGCCCCGGAGACGCTCGCCGAGTTCGCCGACGCCGCGAAGGCGATCCAGGACCTCGGCAAGGACGGCGTGTCGGGCACTTCGGCGGGCCTGAACTGCGGCGGATGCCTCGTCTTCACCTGGTTCCCGACGATCTGGGCCTCGGGCGACGAGGTGATGAACGAAGACGGCACCGAGTCCCTCCTCAACAGCGACGCCGCGCAGGAGGTCTACTCCACATGGAAGGACCTCTACGACGCGGGCGCGGTGGCACCGGGTTCTGCCGATGAGACCGGACCCACCTGGGTCGCAGGCTTCCAGGAGGGCAAGGTCGGCATCATGCCGTACCCGGCGACGCTCCTCTCGGGGCTCGAGTTCGACGCCGGCGTGGCCGGCCTTCCGGGTATCGACAGCGGAGCCTCGACGTTCGTCGGCGGTGACGGCATCGGCATCTCGAAAGACTCGAAGCTGTCGCCCCAGGCGTGGAACTTCCTCGCGTGGATGATGTCGGAGGACGCCCAGGTGCAGGTGCTCGCCAAGGCGGGCAACGCCGTCTCGCGCTCCGACCTCGCTGACAACGAGTACGCCGCCGAGGACCCGCGCCTCGTCACCATCAACGAGGTGGCCGGCCAGGGTGACACGCCCGTGGCGCTGCAGTTCCAGCAGGCGTTCAACGCCCCCGGAAGCCCGTGGCTGACGCTGGTGCGCAACGCCGTGCTCGAAGGCACCGACACGGTCGACGCCGACAACGACGAGATCACGGCGGTCCTCAGCCAGTGATCCTCGCGGGCGGTGCGCATCGCACGGCGTTGCGCACCGCCCTTCTTCTCCCTCCCCTCCCGCATTCCCCACCCGAAGGAGCGACGTGGCCTTCTCCACCGTTGCGCGCCGAGCGAGAGCACCGCGCAAGAACCGCCCGAGCCGGTCGGCCCTCGGCGGCCCACTGCAGGGTTGGCTCTACGCCCTGCCGACGGCGCTGTTCGTGGCCGCCCTGTTCCTCATACCGCTGCTGCTCGTGCTGCAGATGTCGGGGTCGGACTGGCCGCTGCTGCGCGGGAACCAGGGCTGGAACTTCCCGCAGAACTACACCGAGGCCGTCGACCTGCGGCTGTTCTGGGACTCGATCTGGTTCACGCTGAAGTACACGATCATCACGACCGTGCTCCTCATCGGCCTCGGACTCGGACTCGCCATGCTCGTCCAGGAGTCCACGGCGTGGAAGGGCTTCCTCCGCACGTCGTTCCTCATCCCCAGCGCACTGGGCCTGGCCTCAGCATCCCTCCTCTTCTATGTGCTGTACTCCCCGTTCGCCGGGCCGTTCGCCGATCTCATGCAGAAGTGGGGATTCACCTTCCTGGGCACGCCCGAGGGTGCGCTGTGGTCGACGGTGTTCCTCATCGTGTGGCGCTACGCGGGGTTCTACATGCTCCTGATGCTCGTCGGCCTCCAGGGCATCCCCGACGACGTCTTCGAGGCCGCGCGCATCGACGGCGCCTCACGCTGGCAGACCTTCCGGCACATCACGGTCCCGCTGCTGCGTCCCACCTTCGCGCTCACGATCGTGCTCTGCGTGACGGGGTCGCTGCTGGCGTTCGACCAGTTCTACATCCTGACAAAGGGCGGACCCGACAACAGCACCATGACCATCGTGCAGCTCATCTACAACGTCGCCTTCCAGGGCCGCAACGACCTCGGCATCGCCGCCGCTCTGTCGGTCATCGTGCTCCTGGCGCTCATCGTCATCAACGTGATCCAGCTGCGGGCGTTCCGCAAGCCTGAGGAGGCGTGACATGGCCCTCACCGACACCACCTCGACCCGCACGATCGTCGCTCCCGACCATCGGCCGACGCGCGCTCATCACGGCGCCGGACGCCGGGTGCTCGGCATCCCTTATGCCGTCTTCACCGGCGCGCTCGCGATCATCTTCCTCTACCCGCTGGTGTGGACGACCGTCTCGTCGTTCAGCCCGCAGGCCGGCTCCGCGCAGACAGAGGGCTGGGGCTTCGGCAACTACGTCTCGCTCGCGAACTTCCAGGCGGGCATCTGGGTCTACCTCGGCAACTCGCTGTTCGTGTCGCTGCTCACCGTCGTGCTGACACTCATCACGTCGTTCCTCGGCGGCTACGCGTTCGCGCGGTTCTCGTTCCCCGGCAAGAACCTGCTGTTCCTGCTCGTGCTCGCGATCCTGATGGTGCCGTACGCGACGCTGCTCATCCCGCTGTACGTGATCCTCAACGCGATCGGCCTCAACAACTCGCTGGTAGGCGTAGCGCTCGTGCTCACGATGTTCCAGCTGCCGTTCTCGATGTTCATGATGCGCATCTCATTCGAGGCGGTGCCGCGCGAGCTCGACGAGGCGGCCATGGTCGACGGATGCTCCAGCTTCACCGTGCTGTGGCGGGTGCTGATCCCCGCGGTGAAGCCGGGCCTCATCACGGTGGGGCTCTTCGCCTTCCTCGCCGCATGGAACGACTTCATGGCGCCCCTGATCCTCATCAACGACTCGAACAAGATGACGCTGCCGCTCGCCGTCTCGAACCTGCGCGGACAGGTGCAGGGGGTCGTCGACTACGGCGCCACCGAGGCCGGCGTCGTCGTCCTCGCGGTGCCGTGCATCCTCCTCTTCCTCATCCTCCAACGACACTACGTGCGCGGCTTCATGTCGGGCGCCTTCAAGGGATAGACATGACGCTCACCACGACCACCGCCCACTCGGTGCCCGTCTCGCCGACGAGCGGCGCCCTGCGTCCGCTCGGCCTCGACGAGGTGAGGATCACGGGCGGGTTCTGGGCCCGTCGCCAGGAGGTGAACGGCCGGGCGACCATCGCGCACATCGGCGGATGGCTCGAGCGCGAGGGCTGGCTCGGCAATTTCGACCTCGCCGCATCTGGAGAGCTGCCCGAAGGGCGTCGCGGGCGCGAGTTCTCGGACTCCGAGGTCTACAAGTACCTCGAGGC
>Ga0310900_10000564_pt1 | contig 12904 bp, 9 predicted proteins | sample C24D1metaG_FD_203879 | JGI IMG/M metagenome (GOLD analysis project Ga0310900, IMG submission 203879) | Lab incubated soil microbial communities from West Virginia University Organic Research Farm, Morgantown, WV, United States - C24D1 | ecosystem: Environmental > Terrestrial > Soil >...
CCGCCCCACTGGAGGCGGCGAGCTCGTCGGCCACCAGAAGCAAGTCCGGGTGCTCGGTGGCGAAGGAGGCTCGCAATCTGGCGCGCTGATCAGTGGGTGCGGCCAGCCACGTGTTGTGCCACTCGGAGAGGACGCGCCATCGCTCGGTGTTCATAATCGGCCTCGCTTCGCGAGCGTGTGATGCAGCCAGGCGCGCGCGGTATTCCAGTCGTTGATGACGGTGCGCACCGACACGTCGAGTGCTTCAGCGGTTTCCTCAACTGAGAACCCACCAAAGAATCGCAGCTCGACGACCTGGCTCGGCCGCGGATCAAGCATCGCCAGTTCAGCAAGGGCGTCGTTAAGGGCGACGATGTCCACGCCGGGTGCCGGTGCCGCGACCTCCACGGAGTCAAGTGACAGTCCCTCCGCGCCTTGACCGCGCTTGGCCGCCTGTCGTGCCCGCGCGGCGTCGACCAGGACACGTCGCATCATCCCCGCCGCCGTCGCGAAGAAGTGCGCCCGGTTCTGCCAGTGCACCGCGTGCCAGTCGAGCAGACGAACGTAGGACTCCTGCACGAGATCCGTCGGTTGCCATCCGACGGCCTGGCGCTCGCTCGAGAGCATCCGGCGCGCCATCTCCCGCAGCTCGCGCTGCACGAGCGGAGCGAGCTGATCCAGGGCCTGCGCGTCACCACCGGACCACGCCTGCAGCAACCCGGTCATATCGCCGATCACGGCCAAGACTCTACCCCCCCGCCGCCGGCCGCGGATGTCTGCTAACGAACACCCGAACCGTTCGATTGAAGCGCATTTGCATGTCCGGCCGCTGAATTCCGCCTGTAGAAGTGAGCCTCAACGGAGCCAGCCCTTTCCAAGTCGGCCCGAGGGCGCAATTGGAGGACATATGCGACGAATTGGTTGGACGGTGACGATGGCGTGCGTGGCAGCCGCGGCGATTGGCGGCGTGCCGTTAGTGGGCGCCAGCGGTCACGGCAACGCGAACGGCTACGAAGCGTCCGGCTTCGCCCCGGCGAAAAATGAAGGCGGTTGCACGGAGCGAACCCTGCGCGGCTCGTATGTGTTTTCCGCGGCAGGGTTCAACATCGTCGATGGTATCCCGCAACCGAAGGCGCTCGTTGAAGTCATCGCCTTCAATGGTGACGGCACGCTGGAGGTCACTGCAGCAACAGTGAGTCTGAATGGCCTGATCAGACGTAGCCTGCCCAGTCTTGGAACCTACACGGTCGAGGACAACTGCTTGGGAACGATCGCATTCAATGGGCCAACCTACGACATGTTCCTGTCAAAAGACGGGGATGACATTTCGATGATCCAGACCAACCCGAATACGGTGTTCCAGGGTCTCGCGACGCGCACGTCAAGAATGGTTCGAGACCTCAGCCAAGACTAGAGGACATGATGAATCTCATAAGACGCAACAGGACCGTGCCGTTCGCGGTGATTGCAGCTCTCGTCTTCGTCACTATCGCTTCCGCGCAGGGCAATCAACACCAGCAATCGTCAGCGGACAACGAACGAACCATCCAAGGCGTGTGGCGAACGGTGGTCACGCCGCGCAACTGTCAAACGGGCGATGCGATCCTGACTCTTGCCGGCCTGTTCACGTTCAACCAGGGCGGCACCATGTCGGAATATGGCATCGGTCCCGGTTCGAGCCCGGCCCTGCGCAGTCCCGGCAACGGAGTGTGGCAGCGCGAGCACGGCTGGCAGGACTACTCGTTCGCTTTCACTTACTACCGCTACAACGCAAGCGGTGTTCTCCTCGGATCGCAGAGGGTTACGGCTGCCTTGGAACTCGGAGCAAGCGGCGATGAGTTTGCCTCCCGCTCGGTTATCGAGATTCTCGATGTCACCGACAGCGTCATCGGCACCGGCTGCGCGACCGCCGTTGGGACGCGCTTCGAATAAGCTTGGCGGCTTCTTGATGCGGGGGCTTCCTCTTCTGTTTCGATATCGGCGACGGTCTTCGGTCCGTTGCCGACAGTTTCACGCGTCCCCATCGATCGCAGCTCAACAGGGGCCGGAACTGATCCGATCTGAAGCTGGAGGTTCGCTTATGGCTGCTGCACTGACCATTTGCCCCAGCTAGGGAAGCCGCTGAATTGCGGCGTCGCCGTGAACGGATCGCGGTGACGTCGGTGCCGTCAAGCTCGCACACCGCGTCGCATCGTCAGCAGAAACCGGAAAAGGGACGTGACGACGCTTGCGACGCCCTTGATCGCGGTCATACCTCGCCCGCCCACGGCACCAGTAATCTCGTTTATGGGCACCCCGATGGCTGGCTCGACGGCCGCCGATTCTCCCCAAGCTGACCGGCTGCCAATCGCACGCTGGCCAGCACGAAACCAATATGTTAACCATCATCGCGACGGCGTCACTCGTCGCAGGTTCGCACGTTCGATCCGACGACGCGGTCATCGGCGCGGTTCTGAAAGACGGTCTTCTCGGCTCCGCGGTAATTCAGCGTTTGGTCGATGTCATCGACGACTCGAATGTCATCGTCTATCTCGCGAGGGGTAACTGCCCACGGCCGGCGATTGCCTGCGCGATGGTGGCAGGCGGCGGACCGGACGTTCGATACATTCGGATCAATTTCCGGCTCCCGCTTGGACTCGGTAAGCCGGGCGTCCAGCGCAAGGCCGAGCTGTCAGTTGCTATAGCACACGAACTGCAGCATGCCGTCGAAATCGTCGGGTGGCCGGACGTCGTCGACAGCGCGACGATGTACGCGGCCTATACCCGGAGTGGTCTCGATCGAGGCGGCGACCATTTGGACACAGACGCCGCGATAAGGGCCGGAGACGAACGCCGAGCGGAACTGCGCAGACGCCGACACTAGCCCTTCACCTACTAGAGCAAGTCCTTGCGCAGCTCCGCGAGCGTGGCGCACAATGCGTCCATCTCTCGTTCCAGCTCAGTGCACGCCTCGCCAACGCCGGTCAGGTCGCCGCTCTTCCCTAGCTGTTCAAGTCGCCTCGCGGTCTCGTAGGCCCCCTGTTTGCCGAACAGCCCGGCCGACCCCTTGAGGGCGTGGGCGGAGGATGCCAGTCTCTGGCCATCGCCTTGGTCCGTCGCCTGCCGAATGGCCTTGGTCAGCTGAGGGCCGTCGACGAGAAACATGTCGATGACCTCGGCGAGCATCGTACGGTTCCCGCCGAACGCGCTGAGCAGCGTCGGCGGATCGAGAAGAGGTCGGGCCCCGGGTAGCGCCGTGAACAACCCATCGACGACAGCGAGCAGTTCGTCCAGACGCAGCGGTTTCGACACGTAGGCGTCCATGCCGGCGGCAAGACAGTGCTCGCGATCGCCGGTCATGGCGTGCGCTGTCATGGCCACGATGGGAATGTGGCCGCCGAGCGACTGCTCTCGCTCCCGGATGGCGGCGGTCGCCTCGAGCCCGCTCATCTCCGGCATCTGCACGTCCATCAGAATCACGTCGAACGAGGACTCTGCGGATTGCTGAACGGCCTCGCGACCGTTCGACGCGACGACGACCGTGTCCCCACGGTTCTCGAAGAGCGTGACGACCACCTTCTGATTGGTCGCGTTGTCTTCTGCGACCAGCAGGCGAAGCGGACGCGTTCGCACGCGCGGCGGCGTCGCCTGATGCGCTGGCGCCTCCTGTCGACCCTGGCCCACGTGCGGGGCGAACACCGCGACGATCGCATCGAGCAGGTCGGATTGCTTGACGGGCTTACTCAAGTACGCCGAGAAGCCGGCCTCGTGGACGCGGGAGTGACCTGGTGGCAGCCCCATCGAGCTCAGCATGATCAGCTTGGCGGCCGCGAACCGCGGGTTCGCGCGGATGGCACGCGCGAGCGCAAAGCCGTCTACGTCGGGCATAAGAGCGTCGGACAGCACGAGCCGGAACGGGTCACCGGCGTCGTCGGCCTTCGCAAGAGCATCGAGCGCGGCGCGGGCGCCGTCGACCGAGGTTGGTTTCATTCGCCACGCCGTCAGCATCTCCTCGACGATCCGACGATTGGTGGCGTTGTCGTCAACGATCAGAACCCGCAGATCGCCGAGGTGCGAGGACTCCGGAGGCGCCGCTTGTGCCGTGGCCCCCTGCTGTACGCCGAAGTGGGCGACAAACGAGAACCGACTTCCCTGTCCGACCGCGCTTTCGACCCAGATCCGTCCGCCCATCAGCTCTGCGAGCTGCGCGGAAATCGCGAGGCCGAGGCCCGTGCCTCCGTAGCGGCGGGTGGTGGAGGCATCGGCCTGTACGAACGGGCCGAAGATTTTCCACTGTTTCTCCTGCGGAATGCCGATGCCGGTGTCGGATACCACGAACCGCAGCCTCACCGTGGCCTTCGCCCTGTCGTCGACCACGACGTCGGCGATCACTTCGCCGCGGTCCGTGAACTTGATGGCGTTACCCACCAGATTGATCAACACCTGACGCAGGCGTCCAGGGTCGCCCACGAGCGCATCGGGAACGTCCGGAGCGATGCGGCAGGCGAGCTCGAGGCCCTTCGCATCCGCGCGCGAAGCCAGAAGTCGAACGGCATCCTCTACGACGTCGCGGAACGCGAATGGGACCTCTTCGAGCGATAGCTGCCGTGCCTCGATTTTCGAGAAATCGAGAATGTCGTTGACGAGCCCGAGAAGAGCCTCGCTCGAGTTTTTGACGGTCTGCAGGTAGTCGCGCTGTGCCTCCGTGAGGGTGGTGCGGAGCGCCAGGTCGGTCATGCCGATGATGGCGTTCATCGGGGTCCTGATCTCATGGCTCATGTTGGCGAGAAACTCGCTCTTGGCGACCGTCGCCTCCTCCGCCCGCTTCTTTGCCCTCTCGAGCTCCCGCTCCGCACGCTTCGCGTGCGTAACGTCCCGCGCCACCGCATGAATCAAGCCGAGATCTCTGTAGGCGACGGCGTTCCACTGGAGCCACTTGTAGGTTCCGTCGGCACACCGATAGCGATTCTCGAACACGGTCAGCTCCGTGTCGTTCACGATCGTGGACTTGGCGCCGATCGTGGCCTCGCGGTCGTCGGGGTGGACGAAGTCCAGCCACGGCTTCGCCAGCAGCTCTTCTCGCGGGATCCCCAGCGTGCGCTCCCAGGCTGGATTCAGGCGGACAAAATACCCGTCAAAGTTGGCGATGCAGAGCAGATCCTGCGAGAGCGCGAAAAACCGGTCGAGCTCCTCCTCGGCTCGTTTCCGCTCGACGAACAGGCCAATCTGGCTGCCGACCGTCGTCAGCATCCCCAGCAGATCCGCGTCGGGCTCCCGGATCTCGCGGCTAAAGAACTCCATGACGCCGAGGATCTCGACCCGCCCCAGCACGGGGAAGCCGAAAGCGGCGTGCAGACCTGCCCGGTCGGCGGCAGTCGCTCGAGGGAAGTTCGGATCGCGGACGACGTCGGGAATCCAGGCGGGTTCGAGGCTCGACCACACCCGCCCCGGCAGGCCGATGCCTGCCGCAAAGGTTGTCGCTCGGCTGGCGGCGGCAAACTCGTCGAATGGCAGCGACGACGCGTGCCATGCTGCGGTCAAACGAAGACGGGCAGCGGTGCGATCGACGGTCCAGAACGCGCCGTATTCCCACCCGAGCGCACCGCAGATGGCCTGAAGCATGCGCGGCGCCGCTTCGACGAGCGTCGCCGACTCCGCAAGGGCACAGGCCGTCTCGTAGACGACCTGCTGGTGCATGCGGGTGTGCGCGTGTGCCTGGTTCAGGGGCGGCTCCATTCCCAACACCTCTCTTGAAGGAGCGGCCAGTATTACACTACGGTTTCCGATCTACATCCGCCATTCCGTCTCGTCGTCCCGGGAGGCTCGTCATGACATCTGGAACAGTCGCGAAGAGTCGCGTGTTGGTCGTCGACGACGATCGCGGGTTTCGGCACGCGATCGGCACACTGCTTCAGGGAGCAGGCCATCTCGTCGTGCAGGCGGCGGACGGGCGCGCAGCGCTCGATGCGCTCGGAGGCGCGACGTTCGACGTCGTGCTGCTCGACGTCGGGTTGCCCGATATGAGCGGGCTCGATGTCCTCGGAGCGGTGCAGAACCTGGCCGCCCTTCCGCGCGTGGTGATGATCACCGGCGACGACACGCCCGAAACGCTGCTCAAGGCCATCCGTGGTCAGGCGGATCGGTACGTTACGAAGCCGTTTCCACCGGGAGACATCCTGCAGGTTGTCGAGGAAGTCCTCGAGGCGCCACCGGCGGCCGCCTTGCCGATTACAGTGGTGTCGTCACGACCGGAGTGGGTCGAACTCGTGGTGCCGTGTTCGCGGCATGTCGCCGATCGTGTCCACGCCTTCGTCATGCGACTCCCGGCCGACCTGCCGGAGGCGGCGCGTGAGTCGGTTGGAACGGCGTTTCGCGAGCTGCTGATGAACGCCGTCGAGTGGGGCGGCAAGCTCGATCCGACGCGGATGGTTCGCATCTCCTGCCTGCGCGCGCGCCGCATGCTGTTGTACCGAATCGCCGATCCGGGCCAGGGGTTCAGTATTGAAAACCTTGCGCACGCGGCGGTCAACAACCCGGAGGACGATCCGATCCGGCACGCCATCGTGCGAGAAGAGAAGGGGCTCCGGCCAGGCGGTCTGGGGCTCGCGATCACGCAAGGGATCGTCGACGAGTTGATCTACAACGAGGCGCGCAACGAGGTCGTCTTCATCAAGTACCTCGATTAGAGTCGCACGCTAGCCTGGTTTGCGTCCCCAAGCCTGAAAGTAGAGATGCGAGACGACGAGCGTGTTTGGGTCGGCAAGATGCCGGGAGAGATCGGCCTTCAAACCGGTCAGCTCTGAATCGCTAACCAGTTTCTCCGCGACGAGTCGCTCGCTCAGGTTTTCTGAGAAGTCAAACAAGATGCTGCGACGGCCGTGACCTGGCGGGTAAACGTGAACGAGAGGATTCACACGAACATCGATCAGCCCGGCTTCGCGAAGCAGACGCGGCAGCTTGCGCCCGATCAGCGGATCGATTCCATTCTTCGCGGAGTACGTCTGCAGCAGTTCGACAAGCGCGGACCACGCAGCCGATGGCGGATCGCACACGTGGCTCACATAGTCGGCTTCATGGAAGACAACCCAACCTCCCGGTCGCACGAGTGCAGCCGCTTCGGCGACGATCTGCTCCGGCTGGGGCACATTGACCAGGACGAGACGCGATGTCGCGACATCGAAGGATGCCCTGGGCAGTCCCGTGGATCGCGCATCGCCTTCCAGCACCTCGACGTTCCCGAGGTTGCGTTGAGAAACAAGCTTGCGGGCGAGGGCGACAGCCTCGGCGCTCCGCTCGACTCCCACGACTGACCCCGTCGGGCCAACCCGCTCGGAGAGGAGATCCAGACAACCGTGGGGCCCGCAGCCGATCTCGACGACGCGCGCGCCGCCGGCTATCGGTATCTGATCAAACAACCAGTTCGATTCATGCGCGAGCTGTTCCGCCTGTTGTTGCAGACGCTCTTGCTCCGCCTGCCGATAGCCAAGAACGTATTGATCGGATTCGGGCATGACGAATCCTCTCACAGGTCGTGCGCAGCCAAGTTGGCAGTAGACCGGGCCTTGGTCCCGAACCCGGAAAAGGTCAGTAAGGGATCGCTGCCGTGAGCCCGGCGACAAGTATAGAATCGCCGCCGGAGGCTGACAGTGTCAGCCCTTCAGAATGTCGCTGTCCGCTGGCACTTGGCTTGGCCCGTACGAGATCGTTTCCGCCGTCGGCGCCGGCGGTATGGGCGAGGTCTATCGCGCGCGCGACACGCGACTCGAACGCGAGGTCGCGGTCAAGGTGCTGTCGCGAGATCTGACCAGCTCCCAGATCGCGCGCGAGCGGTTTCAGCGTGAAGCACGGACGATCGCCGCGCTGCACCACCCTCACATCTGCGCCATCTACGACGTCGGAGAAACACCGGAACGCCAGGCGTTCATCGTCATGGAGTTTCTCCGGGGCGAGACGCTCGAGGAGCGGCTGCGCAAGGGCCCGCTGGAACTTCCCATCGTGGTGGAGACGGCAATTGCACTCGCCGAGGCGCTTGCGGCGGCTCACGACGCCGGAATCGTTCATCGCGACATCAAGCCGGCGAATGTCTTTCTCACCGCGTGGGGCCCGAAGCTGCTCGATTTCGGCGTTGCCAAGACGGCGCCGCGAGTCGCTGGTGCGAACTCCGCCACCCAAACGGCCGCCGCTCGGCCGATGTTGACCGCTGAAGGGGCGGCCATCGGCACGCTCGCCTACATGTCGCCGGAGCAGGTGCGCGGCGAGGAGGTCGACGCACGAACGGACGTGTTCTCGCTCGGGCTTGTTCTCTTCCAGATGGCAACCGGACGTCACGCCTTCGCCGGGGCGACAGGCACCGTTATCGCGGCCGCGATACTTCACGAGAAGCCACAGACGCCATCAACGCTGCGTCCCGAGCTGACGGTCCGGTTCGACGAGATCGTCCTGAAGGCGCTCGAAAAAGATCGAACGTTGCGCTATACGCAGGCGGCCGATCTGCGCGCCGACTTGCAGCGGCTGAAGCGGGATACAGACGGAACCGCGACTGCCAGTGTCGGTCGCGAGGCGCCCGCGCCCGGGCGACGGGGCATGCTGTTGCCGATCGCGGGAGCGCTGCTTGCGATCGCGGCGATTGGCGGCGGCTATTGGTACTCGTTGTACTCGCGCCGCACTGCGCCGCTCACCGACAGGGAAACCGTGGTCCTCGCCGACTTCGCCAACACAACCGGCGATCCGGTGTTCGATGGCACGCTGCGACAAGGGTTGGCGATTCAGCTCCAGCAGTCAACGTTCCTCAGCCTGACGTCGGACACGCGCATCCAGCAGCTGCTGCGGCTGATGGGCCAGCCCGCGGGCGCGAAGCTCACTCCGGCCATCGCCCGTGACATCTGCGAGCGGATGGGCGGCGGCGCCATGCTCGAAGGGAGCATCGCCGGCCTCGGCACTCAATATGTCGTCGGCGTGCGCGCCAGCGGATGCCGCGGCGGCGAGGTACTCGGCGAGGAACAGGAGCAGGTCGCGAAGAAGGAAGACGTGTTGAACGCGTTGAGCGGCATCGCGAGCCGGTTGAGAGTGCGACTCGGTGAATCACTCTCGACGCTCGATGAGCACAACCGGCCGCTTCCGGACGTCAGCACGGCATCGCTCGATGCGTTGAAAGCGTTCAGCGCAGGTTTGCAGGTGCGCGTGACCGAGGGGCGGCTTGCGGCGATAGAGCAGTTCAAGCGCGCCGTCGAGATCGACGACGGCTTTGCTGTGGCGCACGCACGATTAGGAACCGAGTACAGCACCGGCGGCGAGTCACTGCTCGCGATTGAACACACGAGGCGAGCCTACGAGCTCCGCGAGCGCGCTGCGGACGATGAAAAGTTCTTCATCACGGCGACCTACCATCGCCAGGTCACTGGCAATCTCGAGCTGGCGCTCCAGGCGTTCGACCTATGGGCACAAACGTATCCGCGCACCTTCAACTATCAAGGCCTGGCCTCGGGATTCGTGATCAAGGGACAGGGCCGGTATGAGGACTGCATCGAACGCGCCGCGAAAGCGGAGGCTGCGGATTCCCAGTCGCCATTCGGCTATGGCAATGCCGCCGCCTGCTACATGTATCTCGATCGGCTCGATAAAGCTGCGGAGGCGCTCCAGCGAGCTGCGGATCGGAGGGTATCGGGGACCGATTTCACCGAACTGCATTTTCACCTCGCGTTCCTCAGAGGGGACGAGGCCGCTATGGAACGGGAGTTCGTGCGAGCCCAAGGGAACGCACCCGAGTCGGAGTTGACCCACATCAAGGCGCTCGCCCTCGCCCGATCGGGCCAGCTGGAGCACGCAGGCTCGCTCGCGCGGCGCGCGGTCGATCTGTCCGAGAAGGCCCGCCAGCGTGAGCGTGCGGCGGTGTTTCAAACGGCGTCGGCCGTGTGGCACGCGTTGGTCGGCAACGTCGCGGAGGCTCGGCGGACCGCCGCGCTTGCACTGGACATGTCGACAGGCCGCGACGTGTCATACGCCGCCGCCTTCGCGCTGGCGCTGACCGGTGAGCTGCCGCGATCGCAGGCGCTCTTGAAGGATCTCGAAGTGCGCTTTCCGCAGGACACGACCGTGAACATCAGCTATCTCCCCGCGCTTCGTGGACTCATTGCACTGAAACAGGGAAAGTTTGCTGAAGCGCTCACCGGGCTCGAACCCGCCCTGGCGAACGAACTTGCGCTGCCAGCCACGGCCTTCATCGCCAGCTTCGGCAGCCTCTATCCGGCGTACGTGCGCGGTCTGACATTCATGGCCGTACGGAAGCCCGCGGAAGCGGCCGTCGAGTTTCAGAAGATCATCAGCCACCGCGGTCTTGTCATGGAAGATCCGGTCGACGCGGTCGCGCGCCTGCAACTGGCCAGAGCGCTCGTCGCCAGCGGTGACACGGCGCGCGCCCGTGTCGCGTACGAGGACTTCCTCACGCTATGGAAGCAGGCCGACCCGGACGTTCCGCTCTTGAAGCAGGCGCAAGCAGAAGCAGCAAAGCTTCAGTAGCGAAAGCCCCACCACCGGTGATTTCGCGGACCTCGGTAAAAGTCACAGGGCCCGGACGGGGCCCTGTGACCAGCGATTAGTAGCCCCAGGAGTATCTGAATTGCAGCGTCTGCCTGATCTGGGTGTCCTCGGTTACCTGCGGCTGTTGCAACACGTCGACGCGGTAGTCCAGGGACAAGCCTCCTGTCAGCCTCCAACTAATGGTGTTGCGCCAGTCGAGCGTCGGATCCTCGAGCTCGTTGAAGTCGCCAAAAAGATCAAGGTTCGTGTTCAGCAGCAGCCGGGACAGCCTGACGGTGCCGACAACCGTGGTCTCAAGACCGGTTTCGTTGAAACTCTCCTGCTGCGAGAACTCCTGGAAACCTGTCGAGCTGTCGTCGAGCACGAAGGCCCCATTGAACCGGTTCTGCCGGAAGCCGAGGCCGCCGCGCCAGTCGAGCGACGCGATCCGGCCGCGCAGCAGGCGGAAGTTGACGCCGGCTCCCTCCCTGATCGACACCGGCGCGAAGGGGTCCCCGACCTTGAAGTCCTCGTTCGCCGGCACGTTCTCGGTGGTCGTCGTGCCGTCCAGCAGGTGCTTCACGACGGTGGTATCTTCGGTGACCAGCACATTCGACTCGAAGAAATTCGTCAGCACGCCGAAGCGCACGTAGGGCCCGATGCGCGGGCTCAGCAATCGCGTGTAGATCATGTCGAACCGCATGCGGTCGACCGTCTTCTGCAGCGGCAGCTTGGGCGAGACCTCCGGATCGATCGACACGAAGCCTTCCTCGACCTCGAAGATGATCCCCGCGTAGTTCTTGCCGCGGTCGTAAATCAAGTAGGTGTCGAACGTGAAGTCCGCGCCGATCGTCGTCTGGTTGTTTGTGCCCACGACATTCGAGGACCCCGTGATCGGCAGACCGAAGCCGATCGTCATCGTGCGCGTCCAGGCCGAGCCTGGCTGCACGATGCCCATTTCATTGGGTGGGACCACGCCTGCCCCGAGCAGGCTCCCGTCGTCCGGATCCTGGACGAGCTTGAAATACACCATCTGGCCATACGGGATGACGACCGTGGAGAAGTCGGTGCGCGTGCGATAGTTGGCGCCGGGCCGCACGATGCGATAGAGGCCCGGCGAGGCCAGAATCGTCTTGAGCTTTTCCCCGAGGAGCGTGTCGGCCCCGAAGCCGACAGTGTACGGCTGGCGGTCGGCGACGTGGATCAGTTCGTAGGTACCGCGATGGGGAACGTTGTTCTTGTCCACGACCTCGACGATGATGCCGCCCCACGTCACAGGCACGAGTTTGGTGTTGCCGGCCGTGACTTCGACCGGAATCGACATCATCTGATTGAGCGGGCTCGATCCGATGCGCAGGACGTAGCTGCCAGGCGCCAGGACGATGCGCTTGCCGTTCTGGCCGGCGGCGACGCGCTTCTCCGCCTGATACACGAGCGTCTCCGGCTCGTCGGCGCCGTTGGTCATGGCCGGCACGAATACGGCGCCGGAGCCGGTCGGCACCGGGGTCGTATCGGCGGCGAGCTGTTCTTCGGGCGTCGCCGCGATCCACCGGTACAACTGAGATTCGGTGGCCCCCGGCTGGGCATCCACTTTAATGGAGGGCTGTTGATTGGCCGCAGATGGCGCCTGCTGTGCCACCGCGGGCATCGAAAGGGCGAGCAGTGTCACCGCGATCGCAATCACTCGTCCATGACGCGACTTCTCACTGAGAACGCGCAGCGTTGTCATTGTCTCCTCCAAATTGCTTTGTGCTTCGGTCAGCATCAACCGAGCCGCGCGGTCGTCCGTGTGCGTGCGGTGCAACCGAATGTCGATCTCGTTCTCTCGGCGAACACCCGAAGACAGTGGAGGAGGGCTTCCATGGATTCGAGTCCGTTGAGGTGGAGCGGTCGCAGATCGATGCCACGCCCGGATTCACCCGGCGGCGCAACCTGTAACAGCAACCCGTATGCCGTGCGTAGAGGAAGCCATAACCCGGGCAGATCTATTGGGATTTTCCCGATGCATCGACAGCCGCCGCGCGAACCGCCCGGGGACGATTCGTCCATTTGGCCGGAGGAACTCCCATATGCCGTCGGGCAGCTCGAACGCCTAGGCCCCCGCTGACCGGAACGGACCCCGTCGGCGCCATGGCTGACGTGTTGCAGCCAGATCGAAGCGGCCTGAAAAGAGCCGGCGCCCAGACCCGCGAAGCTAAGGAGGTTTCTCCGGGCTCGTTGCGGGCTAGCGACTCCACCAGATAAAAAAACCGGTGACGACCTGCCCCGCAAGCATCAGGCACGTGACGAAGTACAGCGCGCGCGTGGCGGCGCCGAAAGTGTCGCCAGTGTGCGCCGAGCGCTTCATATTGATCAGTCGTGTACCGGCGGGCGCCGTGCGTGTGTTGACTACGGTCAGCACCCGGCCCGAGTACTGATCCAGCGCCACACG
>Ga0310900_10000565_pt1 | contig 12892 bp, 6 predicted proteins | sample C24D1metaG_FD_203879 | JGI IMG/M metagenome (GOLD analysis project Ga0310900, IMG submission 203879) | Lab incubated soil microbial communities from West Virginia University Organic Research Farm, Morgantown, WV, United States - C24D1 | ecosystem: Environmental > Terrestrial > Soil >...
TACGCTCGGCCTCGAGCAACCCCTCTTGCAACTCGCGAAAGATCCGCTGTTCGGCCGGGGCGGCATCGCGAATCAGCCGCTGATAGGGCAGCAGCCCGGCTTCCAGTTGGCGGGTGGTGGTATCCGCTCCGAACGAAGGGCGGAAGATGTACGCGGCCACGACCATCACGATTGCGGCGGCCGCTTTCAGGACGTTGACGGTCTCGGCGCGAACCGACGGCGGATGAATCTCAAGCGTGCGCATGCTTCCCGCGCCGATCGGCCCGTTCGGCAATGACGCTCACGATCTTCTCCCCATGAAACCGGCCGTTCTCGATGAAGATGTTCGACGTGTCCCGGCCGCAGATGGCGCCGCCCGCCAGGAAAATGCCGGGCACGTTGGTTTCGAACGTCTCCGGGTTGAACTCCGGCGACATCGTCTCGCGGTGCAGCCGGATGCCCGCCCGGCGGTAGAGATCGCAGTCGGGGTGATAGCCCGTCAGCAGGAAGACGGCGTCGGCTGGAATCTCTTCTCTCGATCCATCACGCTCGACAATCACCTGCGTCGGCTGAATCTCCACGACGCTCGTATTGAAGAGCCCTCTGACCGATCCTTCCTTGATGCGATTCTCGATGTCGGGACGCACCCAGTACTTGATGCTCGGCTTCAACTGCGGATGCCGGTGCACGAGCGTGACGTTCGCGCCCGATCGGAACAGCTCGAGCGCGGTCTCCGCCGCCGAGTTGCCGCCGCCGACAATGACGACGTGCTTGCGGTAGAAGCCGTGCGATTCGGTGTAGTAGTGCGAGACGTGCGGCAGGTTTTCGCCGGGCACGCCGATGACGTTCGGATGATCGAAGTATCCGATCGCGAAAATGACGTTGCGGCTGTGGCGGATGCGCCGCACGCCTTTCTCCGAGCGGGTCTCGACGTCGAACACATCGCCAGACCCGGCGCGCTTCACGTCGACGACCTGCTCGCCAAAATCGATCGGCAGCTCGTAGGTGTCGACCACCCGCCGGTAGTACCGCAGCGCCTCGATGCGCGTCGGTTTTTCGAAGGGCGAGACGAGCGGCAGCCCACCAATCTCGAGCAGTTCCGGCGTGGTGAAGAACACCATGTTGACCGGGAACTTGTAGATGGAATTGACGAGGACGCCCTTCTCGATAATCGAATAATTGAGGCCGACGCGCTTGGCGGCGATGCCGGCGGCGAGTCCAGCCGGGCCCGCCCCCACGATCGTGATGTCTCGAACCTGCATTTCCGTGTAGTTTAGCCCGCCCATGAGGCCTGTTCGATTAGGGCGACCCCCAAATCCGTAATCGCCTGCCGTGCCAGTCGGGATGCGCCTGTGCCAACTCAGGTCGTCCAGCGCCCGTACACGGCAAAAACGCCTGTAAGTCGCTGAACTACCGATATTATTGGCTGATCTTGGGTCCCGATTTCGTCCCCCGTTATCGGTAGGGCTCGACTGTAATCGAGCCGTCTGATCCAAAGGAGCTTACTGAATGCATTCGCCAATCAAGTATCTGGAAAAGGGTCTGGCCGTTGCCGCCAACGGCGCGTGGTCGGTGTTCAACACCGTCAACCGCATCAACCCCAGTCCATCGTTCATCCCGAAGTGGTCCGACAAGCCGCTGCTGAAGTCATGGCAGAAGACCAAGCCGCCGCTGGGCTGGCCCCGCAAGACCGACTCGCTCTGTCCGGTCTGCGTGCGTGAAGCCCGCCAGGCGATTCTCGACGGCAAGCAGGATGTCTCCATCCTCCTGAACGAGAAGGTCGGCGAAATCCCCGCGACGATTCTCGAGCGCGACGGCAAGATCCTGATGGTCAAGGATTGCCCCACGCACGGGCATTTCGAAGACGTCATGGCCATGGACACCGAGTTCTTCAAGCATCTCGAGCAGGTGTTCCCGGGCCGCGACATCGCCGCGCACAACGACGAGAAGCTGCACAACCACGGCAGCAGCACGATCAAGCACGGCCGCGGCTCGGTGCTGACGGTCGATCTGACCAATCGCTGCAACATGATGTGCGACCCCTGCTTCATGGACGCCAACCAGGTGGGCTTCGTCCACGAGCTGAGCTGGGAAGACATCAAGCAGGTGCTCGACAACGCCATCACCATCAAGCCGCGCCGGCAGATGTCGGTGCAGTTCTCGGGTGGCGAACCGACGATGTCGCCGTACTTCCTCGACGCGGTGCGCTATGCGCGCGAGGTCGGCTACAACTCGGTGCAGGCGGCCACCAACGGCATCGAGTTCGCCAAGAGCCCGGAGTTCGCGAAGGCGGCCGCTGAAGCCGGCCTGCGTTACGCGTATCTGCAGTTCGACGGCATCGGCAACGCCGCCAACTCGCACCGGCGCGTCGGCAACCTGTTCGACGTCAAGCTGCAGGCGATCGAGAACCTGTGGAACAACGGCGTCGACATCGTGCCGGTCGTCACGATCGTCAACGGCGTCAACAACGAGCAGGTGGGGCGCATCATCGAGTTCGCGCTCGACAACCCGCGCAAGATCAACTTCCTGTCGTTCCAGCCCGTGTCGTTCACGGGCCGAGACGAGGAAGTGACGCCCGAGCGCCGGGCGGCGCAGCGCTACACGCTGTCGCACCTGGCGCACGACGTCAAGAACCAGACGGGCCTCGGCGAGCCGGTGCGCGACTGGTTCCCCATCTCGTTCATGGGCACCTTCACCGACTGGGCCGACACGGTTCACGGACCGGACACGCAGTGGGGCAACCTCACGTGCGGCTGCCATCCGAACTGCGGCGTCGGCATGGCGGTGATGATCGACAAGCAGACGAAGGAAGCGGTGCCGGTGACGGCCTTCCTGAACGCCGAGCAGCTCGCGAAAGACATCGCACAGGTGAACGACGCCGGCCGCGGCCGGTTCCTCTCGGTCACGGGCATGGCGCTCGCGCTGATGCGGAACTACAACCCGTTCAAGGCGCCGACGCACTTCAAGCTGATCGACCTGATGAAGAAGTTCGACAAGACCTTCGGGGCGACCGGCAAGAACTACGGCAAGGTCGGCAAGGACCGCACGTCGGCCGACATCGACCTGCGGCGCCAGGATCGCTGGAACTTCCTGTTCATCGCGGGCATGTGGTTCCAGGACCTGTTCAACTACGACTTCCGCCGCACCGAGATGTGCATCATCCCGTATGCCACGCAGCAGGGAGAGATTTCCTTCTGCGCGTATAACACCGGCATCGGCTGGCGCAACATCATCGAGAAGATGCACATGACGGCCACGCTCACGAAGTGGTACGAAGAGCACGGGCGTCACGAAATCTTCGCGGGCAACAAGTCGGTGCCGCTGCCGACGACCGGCCACGCGCTGAAGCTGAATGCCGAGGCCGTCGCGGCCGGCGAGCAGCAGGATCTGGTGCTGGCCGGTGTGGCCCGCAACGCACGCGAAGAGCAAATGGCGGCGCGGGCCGCCACCAGCGCGAAGTCGCTCGAGGACAAGCTGAAGGAAGACGCCAAGCACAAGCAGATGGCCGACCTCTACCGCCAGCACGTGCTGAAAGAGGCGCCAAAGCCGCCTGTCATTCAGATTCAAGGACTGAAGGGATCGCGGGAAAAGAGCCTCGCATAGTAAGGAAGAAGGCAGACGGAAAAAGGAATAGAGTCCAAGGAATAGAGCAGAACGACGAGGCGGGCCTGAAATCAGGCCCGCCTTTTTTTATTCGTTTGTTCCATTCCTTTTTCCTCTTCCTTTTTCCTTTCTGATTTTTGCCACCCTGTTTCGTCTGGCGAAACTTCGCACCACGGTTCCATTCCAAAATCGACGCTTTCGCGCGAATCCGCGCAAGCTTCTTGATAGTGGCCGCCACCGGGCGTAGGGTCGAAACAACGACACATTACGCAAGGAGACGGCCATGTCCAGAGTTGGCGGATTGCTCGTGCTGACGACGCTGTTGCTTGCCACTCCACGTCCTGCCGGCGCGCAGATCGGCGGCGGTGGGTCCATTCAGGGAACCGTGCTCGACACCTCTGGCGCGCCGGTGCCCGGCGCGACGGTCACCGCCACGAACACCGCAACCGGCATCCAGACCGTACGGCAGACAACAGAAGCGGGCGTCTTCGCGCTGATGCCGTTGCCACCCGGCGTCTATCGAGTCACCGTGTCGTTGAGCGGCTTCCAGACGTTCGCCCGCGACGCGGTCGTCGTCGATGCGCTGGGCGTGGTCGGCCTGAATGCCGTGCTTCAGATCGGCGCCATCACGCAGGAAGTGGTGGTCACGGCCGAAGTGCCGCCGCTCGCCACGGCGGACGCGCGTCTCGGCCAGACGATCCGCAACGAGGTGTACACCGCGCTTCCACTCGTCATGAATACAGGCGGCCCGCGCGACCCCACGGCGTTCATGTTCAACATGCCCGGCGTGCAGTCGGTCGGGCGCTGGGGGAACGTGATGGGCGGCCAGGACTTCACGACCGACATGTACGTGGAAGGCATTCCGATCACCAACGCCGTGGTACAGGGCGAGGGCCGGAACCTGTCGTTCGGCATCTCGGTCGAAGCCATCGATCAGTTCCAGGTGGAAACCAGCGGCACCGCCGTCACCTTCAACGGCCAGGGTGCGTCGAACTACGTCGTCAAGTCGGGGACGAACACGTTCCGCGGTGCGGGGTTCGAGTACTTCCGGAACAAGTCGCTCGATGCCAAGGCCTACTTCGCGCGCGTGAAGCCCGAAGACAATCAGCATGAATACGGCGGCACGCTCGGCGGCCCGATCAGCCGGAACAAGGCGTTCTTCTTCGTGGCATACGACGGCTACCGTGACCGCCGCGAGACGCCCTCGACGCTGGTGTCGATTCCCACTCTCGCCGAGCGCAACGGCGATTTCTCGGCGCTGCCGGTGACCATCTACGATCCGCGGACGACGCGCCCGAGCGGCACCGGATTCGTTCGCGATCCCTTTCCAGGAAATATCATTCCGCAGGATCGCATCTCTCCCATCTCGCGCAGCTTCCAGTCGTTCCTGCCACAGCCGACCAGCGCGGGACTGCAGAACAACTATCTCGGCGGATCGCTGCCGACCGGATTCGACAACAACAGCGTGACGGCCAAGGTCGACGTCAAGTTCACCACACAGCAGCAAGGCTCGGTGCTTTTCTCGCACGGAAAGCGGAGCCAGTACACCGAGTTCCGAGGCGGCACCAATCCACAAACTGCGCTGCCGCTGCCGTACACGGAGACGCGCCTGGTCGAGGAGATTCCGACGAACGCTCAGCTGAAGCACACCTACGTGCTGGGCTCGCAGTGGGTCAACCAGCTCGGCTTCGGGGCGTCGCGGCTGTCGGTGCCGATCTTCAACGCCACGATTGACGGGCAGTACCCGATCAAGGCGGGCCTCAAGGGACTGCCACCTGGTGAGGCGGATTCATCGTTTCCCGAGGTGGCGTTTCTCGGACCGAACGCACCGACGATGTGGCGGGGGACCGACGCGCGCGCCTTCACGGAGTATCTGAACAACTTCACGCTGCAGAACAACCTGGCCTGGACCCACGGCAAGCACACCATCACGTTCGGGCTGCAGGCGCAGCGGATGGACGCCGACGAACGCGAACGCACGTACGGCAGCCTCGCCACGTTTGGCTTCAGCAACGTGCAGACGGCCGGATTCACGTCGACCGGTACGCTCGACGCTGCGACTGGAAACGCGTACGCGAGCTTTCTGCTCGGAGAGCTCAACGCCACCACCGTCGTCCAGGACTCCCAGGTAGCCACGAGCGGGCGCTTCTACACCTACGCGTTCTGGGCGCAGGACGATTTCAAGCTGCGACCAAACCTGTCGCTGAATCTCGGTCTGCGCTACGACATCATGAAGCCGTATACGGAGCTCTACGATCGATGGTCGTACATGGATCCGACCGCGCCCAATCCCGCGGTTGGCGGCTATCGAGGAGCGGTGGCGTTCGCGGGCGACGGCGTCAATAGCTGCAAATGCCGCACGCCCATCAACACCTATTACGGCGCCGTCGGTCCCCGGCTCGGCCTTGCCTACTCGCTAAACGAGCGCACCGTGCTGCGCACCGCCTATGGCATCAACTACTCGCGCCGCGGCGCGGTCGGCGGGCGCGCGGGCGCGCGCAACGGCACAGGCACGCTGGGCTTCTCGGCCAATGCCAGCTTCCCGAGCCCGAACGCCAGCTTTACTCCGGCGTACAACTGGAACGACGGCGTGCCCGCGTACGCCCCGCCGCCATTCTTCGATCCGTCACTCAACGCCGGCTTCGTCACCGGCCGCGGCACGGGCGGAAGCGTCACGTATGGCGATCCCGAGATTGGCGGACGCATGCCGCGTTATCAGAACTGGAACACGGGCGTGCAGTATGCGCTCCTGCGCAGCGTGACCGTCAGCGCCTCCTACGCCGGCAGCCGCGGCGATTTCCTCGGCGGCAGCGGACGCGGTTTTTATGCGAACCAGCTCGATCCGAAGTACCTCGTGCTCGGCAATCTCCTGACGCAGCAGGCGACGCCCGCCAATATCGCTGCCGCGCAGGCGCTTGTGCCGGGCGTGGGCCTGCCCTACCCCAACTTCAACGGCACGATCTCGCAGATGCTCCGCCCGTTCCCGCAGTATTCGGCCGTCACCGACGTGTACGGGAACGTCGCACGGTCCACCTACCACTCGCTGCAGTTCACGGCCGAAAAACGGCGTGCCGACGACGGCCTGTCTGTGGCGTTCAACTACACCTTCAGCCGGACGGAAGACAATCTCTCGGCGAGAACCGGATACGACTTCGAGCAGGACTGGTCGGTTGGCGTCAACGATCAGCCGCACGTCTGGAACGCCATGGTCGTCTATGACGTACCGTTCGGTGCGGATGGAAAACCTGGAAGCGGGAATTCGGTCGTCCGGGCGATCGTGAGGAACTGGCAGGTGTCGGGCATCACGCAGTTCCGCTCGGGCCGGCCGCTGGGCTCGATCCTGGCGACGTGCAATCTTCCGAATGCCGGCACCTGTTACGCGGACTTCAATCCGAACTTCAGCGGGCCGGTGCGGATCAACGGTGACTACGGCGATGGCGACGTCCTTGGCACGAACCCGCCCACCTATATCGACGTGAATGCGTTCCGGTCGCCTCAGTCATTCACCTTCGGGAACACGCCGAGAACGCTGGCCCACGATCTACGGAACCCGAGCTCGTTCAACCAGGACCTGAGCGTGCGCCGCGACTTTCCCATCGCGCAGTTCAGGCTCGGCGTCGGCTTCGACGTGTTCAACCTGTTCAACACCGTGGTGTTCGGCGGCATCCAGAACAACATCACCAATGCCAATTTCGGGCGGGTGAGCTCGCAAACCAACACGCCGCGGGTCGGACAGGTGAAAATTCGTTTCGAGTTTTGAGGTGAGGAAGAGAAGCAGGGCGGGTCTCGATCTAGACCCGCCCTCCAATCCCACAATCTGCGAATCTGCGAATCTGCGAATTCAGTTTTCTTACTGCTTGATCACCTTCACCACGTAATAGCTCACCTGCCCCGGCACTTCCTTGAACCAGTGCGGCATGCCCGCGGGTACGACGACCACGTCCCCCTTCACGAGCTTCTGCGTCGTGCCGCCCGTGATGTCGGTGCCCAGCCACTGGCCCGGTCTCGAGTTCTTGCCGCCGACCATCTTCCCGCCGTAGACGAACGTCGCGGTCCCATCGGTGATGTAGAGCACGTCCATTTCGTGATCGTGCACCTCGACCTGCCCGGGCTTGTCGCGGTGGGACCCGGACACCAGGACGTCGGACGCCGTGACGAGCCCGCCCCCTTTGGCGAGCGCCGCCGCCACCTTGTCGTGATCGACGTAGACGCCCTGCGTCACAGGGGTCGGTTTGGCCGCCGCCGGGGCCTGCGCCGAAAGGACGGTCGCGGCCACAAAAACCATCATGAGTCCAAGTACGCTCTTCATGTCGCCTCCCTCGGTGCACATCCTATCGCATCGCCCGAACTGCTAGGTCGAAACCTCGGACTTCTGTAAAATTACAGGGACTCAACATCATGCTGCGACGCTACATTTTCGCCTTCCTGCTCGCATTCGCCTGCCTCACTGGCGGTCCCACGATAACGGCGGCCCCTCCGGCCGACCCGGATGTGGAACGCCAGTTCGCCGAAACGGTTCAACCGTTCCTCAACAGCTATTGCACGAGCTGTCATGGCGGGGCGAAGCCGGCCGCGCAGTTCGATTTGCGCCAGTACTCGTCGGCCGAGTCCGTCGTCCAGGATTTTTCCAGGTGGAATCGCGTGCGTGACAAGCTCGCCGCCGGACAGATGCCGCCGAAACAGGCGAAGCAGCCCGACGATCGCGCGCGCCAGCAGGTGGTGAACTGGATCGATGCGACGTGGAAGAGCGAAGCGCGCAGAAATGACGGCGACCCCGGGGTGGTCCTCGCCCGCCGCCTGAGCAACGCGGAATACGACTACACCATCCACGATCTCACCGGTATCGACATTCGTCCCGCGCGTGAGTTCCCTGTCGATCCCGCCAACCAGGCCGGGTTTGACAACTCCGGCGAATCCTTGACGATGTCATCGGCCCTGCTCACGAAATATCTGCAGGCCGCGCGCAAGGTCGCCGATCACATGTATCTCACGCCCGAGGGGTTCGAGTTTGCCCCGCACCCGATGCTGGTCGAAACCGACCGCGAGAAGTACTGCATCCAGCAGATCGTGGCCTTCTACGCTCGGCAGACGACCGACTTCGCGGAGTACTTCCGCGCGGCCTGGATCTACAAGCACCGGTCCGCGCTCGGGAAGCCTCGCGCAACGCTCGCCGACATCGCGACGTACACGCACGTCAGCGCCAGATATCTCGCGACGGTCTGGGATGCGCTGGAAAAGAAGGAAGAGATCGGTCCCATGGCAAAGCTTCAGGCCATGTGGAACGCGCTGCCCGTTCCGAAAGGCAATCAGCCCGACCTCGCGCGCGACGGCTCGATCGAAATGCGCGAGTTCGTCGTGCGGATGCGCAACGACACCACGTTGAAGTTTGCGAGCCCCGTCGTCAAGGGATTGACCGTCGCAACCCAGCCGTTGATGAACTGGAAAAACCGGATGTACGCGACGCACCGCCGCGATTTCGACCGGGCCGCGCTGCGGGTCGAGGGCGAGCCGCCGCCGGTCGAAGTCAAGATGCCCGACGCGAAGCTCGGGCTCATCGGAGGCGGGCTCAACGGCGAAGATCTGAACGCGCTGCGCGCGCTGGCTCAACAGTATCAATCGCGCATGGCCAACCCCGAGCTCGCCGTTCCGGCTGGACAGCGCGCACGATACGAAGCGGTCTTCGCGACATTCGCGTCGGTCTTCCCCGACACGTTCTACGTTCGCGAGCGGGGCCGTTTCTATCCCGACGACACGGAAGACAAGGGCCGCCTGCTGAGCGCGGGCTTCCATAACGTGATGGGATACTTCCGCGACGACACGCCGCTCAGCGAGCTCGTGCTCGACGACAAGGGCCAGAAGGAGCTGGAGGCGCTCTGGCTCGAATTCGAGTTCATCGCCGATTTTACGGCGCGCACCTACACCGAGTTCTTCTTCAATCAGAGCGGCGAGGTAATGGGCAACGGCCGCGAGTCTGGCAGCTATCGTCCAGAGGACAAGGCGATTACCGACGAATCGGTCATCCTGGATTTCAAGAAGGTCTACCTGGCGAAAGCCGAGGCCGAGCCCGGCAACAACCCGGTGGCCATGGACGCGATCCGAGATCACTTCGATCTCGTCAACGCGACCATTCGCGGTATCGAAAAGAAGCGGCTCGACTCGCAGCCGCGTCAACTCGACGCGTTCTTCGCGTTCGCGGCGCGCGCGTATCGGCGGCCGCTCACGGAGGCCGAGCGCACCGACCTGCTGGCGTTCTACCGTTCGCTCCGTGAAAAAAACAACCTGTCGCACGAAGAGGCCGTCCGCGATCTCATCGTCAACGTGCTCATGTCGCCCCATTTCTCGTATCGCGTGATGGCGGGCGGCAAGGTCGAGCGCGGCACCGTCCCCTCGGCCCCGTTGTCCGACTTCGCGCTGGCCAACCGGTTGAGCTACTTCCTGTGGTCGTCGATGCCGGACGAAGCGCTCAGGGCGCGCGCGGCCAACGGCGATCTGCGGAAGGAATCCGTGCTCGTCGCCGAGGTCCGCCGGATGCTGAAGGACGAGCGCGCGAGCCGGCTGGCGACGGAGTTCGGCGGCAACTGGCTCGATTTCCGGCGATTTGAAGAGCACAACGCGGTCGATCGCGAGCGTTTCCCGCAGTTCACGAACGACCTGCGCGAGGCGATGTTCGAGGAGCCGGTGCGGTACATCAGCGACGTCATCCGCAACGACCGCTCGGTGCTCGACATGCTCTACGGCAACTACACGTTCGCCAACCCGGTGCTGGCGCAGCACTACGGCATGCCGCCGGTGAAGGGCGACAACGACGACTGGGTTCGCATCGACAACGCGCGCGAGTACCAGCGCGGCGGTCTGCTGCCCATGGCGGCGTTTCTGACGCAGAACGCACCGGGCCTTCGCACGAGCCCGGTCAAGAGAGGCTACTGGGTCGCGCGCCGCGTGCTCGGCGAAGTGATTCCGCCACCGCCACCGGTCGTGCCGGAGCTGCCCAAAGACGAGGCGCTGATGGATCTGCCCGTGCGCGACACGCTGGTGAAACATCGCGAGAATCCAGCGTGCGCGAGCTGCCACGCGAGGTTCGACAGCTTCGGCCTGACCTTCGAAGGCTACGGTCCGGTGGGCGAAACCCGATCGAAAGACCTCGCGGGCCGCACGGTCGACAGCAACGCGGCGTTCCCGGGAGGGAGCCAGGGAAGCGGTCTGGCGGGGCTGCAGTCGTATATCCACGCCAACCGCGAAAAAGACTTTCTGGATAACCTCTGCCGTAAAATGCTTGTATACGCGCTGGGCCGCTCCCTGATGCTGTCGGACGAGCCGCTCGTCCAGCGGATGAACGCGAAACTGGCGGCTGGTGGATATCGGATGGGAACGCTGGTCGAAACGATCGTGACCAGCCCCCAGTTCCTGAAGACGAGAAACAGGAGACTAGGAGATTAAGAGAACAGGAGAATTCTTTTCAAAAAGAAAAACAGACTCCTAGTCTCTTAATCTCTTGTTCGTATTTCGGTCAGAAAGGCAGCTGACGAGATGAAGTTGACCCGTCGTACGGTCCTCCGCGGAGCGGGCGTCACCATGGCCCTGCCGTGGCTCGAATCGCTGTCCGCGTTCGCCGCGACGCCTTCCAACGCGTTCCCGAAGCGCTTCGCCGTGCTGTTCATGGGCAACGGCGTCAACGAGAACCACTGGGGCGCGGTGGGATCGGGCGCCGAGATGACGCTGGCCCAGAGCCTGTCGCCGCTCGAACCGTTGAAGCACAAGGTGAACGTCATCAACGGGCTCTTCAACAAGAACTCGACCGGCCAGGGCATCCACCCCGCCCAGACCGGCAGCCTGCTCTCGGGCGCGCCGATCCAGCGCGGACCGGTCATCCACGCCGGGATTACCGTCGATCAGATGATCGCCAACCATGTCGGCCAGGAAACGCTCCAGCCCAGCATCGTGCTGGCGTGCGAGCAGCCGATGACCGGCTACCACGAGACCAACTTCTCGATGGCGTACAGCTCGCACATCTCGTGGCAGAACGCCGACTCGCCCGTGCCCAACGAGGTGTACCCCGCGCTGGCGTTCGACACGCTGTTCGAGAATCGCGGCAGCCTTCGCAATCTGAGCATCCTGGATCGCGTCAGGGAAAGCGCGGCGTCGCTGAGCCGCCAGGTGAGCACGACCGATCAGCACAAGCTCGACGAGTTCATGACGAGCGTGCGCGAGGTCGAGAAGCGCGTCGACGGCATGCGGAAGAGCCAGGAACAGGCCGAGGACCTCGCGAAGCTGAAGAACCGTCCGGTCTTGACGATGGAGCGTCCGGCGAACGGCCTGCCGGAGGATTTCCGCGAGCACACGCGCATGATGTGCGACATCATCGCGCTCGCCTTCCAGACCGACAAGACGCGCGTCGCGTCGCTGCTGCTCGCCCGCGACCTCTCGGCGCTCTACTACCCGTTCCTCGACGTCCGGAACGGGCATCACGCGGCGTCACACGACAACCTGTCCGACGCGTACGAGCGCATCGCGCGGTTCCATTTGAGCCAGATGGCGTATCTCGCGACGAAGCTGGATGCGATGCCCGAGGGGGACGGCACGGTCCTCGACAACAGCTGCCTGATGTTCCTCTCGAACCTGTGGAACGGCAGCAAGCACGTCAGCACGCAGTTGCCGGTGGTGCTCGCGGGCGGTCTGGGCGGCACGCTCGAAACCGGCCGGTCGCTCGACTACCTGAACGCCGGCGACGAGAACCGTAAGATGTGCAGCCTGTTCCTCGGCATCATGGATCGCATGGGGGTGAAGTTATCCAGCTTCGGCGATGCGGAAACGCGGTTAAGAGATCTGTAAGGAAAAAGGCAAAAGGAAAAAGGAATAGAGTCAAGGAATAGAGAGGCGGGCTCAAGACGGGCCCGCCTCTTTCTCTATTCCTTCTTCCTTCTTCCTTCTTCCTTGTAACTCTCCAAGCACCTCTCCATGACCCACGACGCGCGCGCGCCGGTTTCGGCCGGCGACTCGCATCGGCCTCGGCCCAGCAGCTCGTCGACGATCGTCTGCACGAGCGGCTGATGCACGTGCGGCGGGTTGCGGAACCGATACCGGTTCTGGCTTCCGTTCCGCGTCACGACCACGTCTTCGTCGCCCAGCACCGCGGTCGACATCTCTCCCTGTGACCCTGTCAGCACAATCGAATCCCCGGACTCGGGCGCGTTGAAGTTCCAGATGCCCGTGCCGACGACCTTGTCGCCGATCTGAAACGACGCGGCCGTCACGTCTTCGACCGAATAGGCCCCGCCGGTGTTGATCGCGAAGCCGGCCACCCTGGTGATCG
>Ga0310900_10000570_pt1 | contig 12869 bp, 11 predicted proteins | sample C24D1metaG_FD_203879 | JGI IMG/M metagenome (GOLD analysis project Ga0310900, IMG submission 203879) | Lab incubated soil microbial communities from West Virginia University Organic Research Farm, Morgantown, WV, United States - C24D1 | ecosystem: Environmental > Terrestrial > Soil >...
ACGCAAAAGAGGCGTTGCAGCGCGTCCGGCTCGACCGGCGGAGGGCCGAGGCGCACGACCGTGGCTTCGGGTTTCGCAAGCTCGCTCTGCGTCGCAAGACGCAGGCAACTCAGTCGCCGCGTCGCCTGGCGCGGCGAGAAGTAGATCGCGCAGTGGCCCGGCATTTCTTTTCCGTAGACTGTGCGCATCGCGACTTCGTCGGGACCCGTGCTCCAGACGTAGGTCACTTCGCCGCTCGCCGGGATGGCAATGAAACCGCGATAGGGCGTGCGAAGCACGTACTCGCGCATGATCGGGTAGGCGTGCAAGCGAAGCTCGGACTGTCCCAGCGAGCGGAAGCTGAGGTCGAGCATCTTGAGCGTCAGGCCGTATCGCTGGGTCTCATCGTCCTGGCGGACGTAGCCGCGTTTCTTCAGGACAGCGAGCAACCGATGAACCGTCGAAGCCGGCTGCCGTAATGCGCGCGCGAGGTCCGACAAACTCATCCCTCGGGGCATTCCGCTCAGGACCTCGCACACTTCGAGCGCCTTGTCGATGGAGGTCACTGATGAGCGAGCGGTTTCCATTATGCGGAAATGAGTTTCAAAATTCGGATTTTAACCACCGCCCCCTTCCCTGTCAAGGCGTTACAGGCATACGATGAACGTCCCCACTGTGGCGAATACCTTGGTTGGACAATCACTCGGGCACTACAAGATCCTCGCCCAGCTTGGCGCGGGCGGCATGGGCGTCGTCTATCGCGCGCAGGACACGAAGCTCGGCCGGCAGGTCGCGCTGAAGGTGCTGCCGATGGGCAATACCTCGAGCGAGGAGTCGATCGAACGCTTCCGCCGCGAGGCGCGCACGGCGTCCTCACTGAATCATCCGAACATCTGCACCATCTACGGCTTCGATGAGTACGAAGGCCAGCTCTATCTCGCGATGGAGCTGCTCGACGGCGAGCCGCTCGATCGCCGGCTCTCCGGGCGACCGATGGATCTGCGGAACATGCTCGAAATCGCCGCGCAGGTCGCCGATGCGCTCGACGCCGCGCACACCGAAGGCATCCTGCATCGCGACGTCAAGCCGGCCAACATTTTCATCACGCGCCGTGGCCAGGTGAAGGTGCTCGACTTCGGTCTGGCGAAGCTGTCGCCCGAGTACCGGAGAGTGGGCCGCCTCTTGGACGCGCGCAACGAGACGAGTCCGCCCGAGCATTTCACCAGCGCCGTTGGCACGACGGTTGGCACCATCGCCTACATGTCACCCGAGCAAGCGCGTGGCGATGATGTCGACCCGCGAACGGATCTGTTTTCCTTCGGCGTCGTGCTCTACGAGATGTCGACGGGCCGCCAGAGTTTCCCGGGGCATACCACGGCAGTGGTGTTCGACGGCATTCTGAATCGTGATCCGGTGCCGCCCAGCAACATCAACGCGCAGTTGCCCGCGGAGCTCGATCGCATCGTCTCGAAAGCGCTCGAAAAAGATCGCAGCCTGCGATATCAAACGGCCGCCGATATCGGCGCCGATCTCAAGCGTCTGCGGCGCGACTCGGCATCGCGCCACGGCATGCCGACGGCGAGTGGCGTGAACGTGTCGTCCACGGGCGCCGTGACGGTGGTGATGCCATCCGCGGATACGGCCATCGGCGCGCCCTCGGGCATCAGCAGCGCACCGACGGCCGTCATGTCGAGCCCTGCGCAGACGATCCCGCCAGCCGATGCATCGCAAGTTCTGCGCACCGCGGCGAAGACGCCCTGGATCTGGGGCGTCGGCGTCGGCGTCGTGGCGATTGCGGCAATCGCCGCCGGCGTCGGCGCGTTTTTAGCCAACCGCGGCGAGAGCACTCCGCCAGTGGATCAGACCGCGGCTACCGCCACTCCGCCGGCGACGCCTCCAATTGATGCCGCCACGGCCTCGGCGCCGGCACCCACACCATCGCCGGCGGTGGAGACTCCCGCAGCGGCGCCGAGCGCGGCCCCGAGCACACCTCCGGTCGCGCCGCCGCCACCGTCGAAAGCCGCGGCGCCTCCGGGATCCACAACGACAGGCGCGGCCGGCGCGCCTGGAACGAACGTCGCGACCGCCAAGCCCGCGCCGAAGACGGCACCACCCGTGGCCGCCCCCGCCGCACCGGCCGCGCCGGCGACCGCGTCAAGAGATACGCAGGCGGCGCAGTTGCTCGAAGTGGCCAAGGCCAAGCTCGCCAACAACCTGAACGAGCAGGCGCTCGCCGATCTGCGGCAGATCATCGTCGACTTCCCCAGCTCACGCGCCGCCGCCGAAGCCGCTTTCATGGCCGGCGAGATTCACGAAAAGGTCGGCCGCGTCGATGACGCGATGGCCGCGTACGTGGAATTCGAGAGCCGCTTCGGCAACGATCGGCGAGCCGCGGACGCGAAGCTGCGACGCTCGGCGCTGCTCGGACGACAGCGGCAGCCAAAGTCACAGGCACTCTCGTGGCAGCTGCTGAACGAGGTAGTCCGCGATTATCCGGGCTCGCCGCAGTCGCTGGCCGCGCTGCAAAACAAATTGCGGATCGAATCTGACAACAAGGATCTGCGCGCGATCGACCCCTTGACCAAGCAGGATGGCCCCGCGCTCGTCGCCACGATGCGCACGTTGATCGAGCAGTTTCCGGACGGCCCCCAATCGCTCGCGGCCCGCATCCGCCTCGCCCAGACGCTGACGCAATTGAACCGTCACAAGGAGGCGGCCGACGTGCTCGAGGAACTCGGAGCGCGAAGCCCCGATGCGCCCAATGATCTGTACTTCCGCCTCGGCGAGATCTACGAGCGCCGGTTGAACGATCCTGCCAAGGCGAAGGAAGCGTACGCGAAGGTGCCGGCGGGATCGCCGCGCTACAACGACGCGCAGAAGAAGCTGAATCGGAAATAGGCCAACAGGCGAACAGGCCGTCAGGGGCTCTTGATTTCGATGAGCCCCGTCACCACGTCCAGCGAAATGACCGGCTCGCCTTTTCCGAGCGTCGCTTCAGCCCATCGCGGCCCCCACGTGTCACGGCGCGTCAGTGGAATGTCGGAATGGACGTGACCGTTCAGCGCCAGCGCCATGATCCGCGCGTCCGCCGGACGGGCGGCCAACGACAGCCGCACATCGCCGTTGAATGCTCGCAGGCGCAGGAGCCCCTTCTCGCTGAGACGCGCATCGGTGATGGTCACCGAGCCGATGCCGGCTTCGAGGCGCAGCATGCCGGCCACGTTCTTGCCGTCGATCGGCCCGCGGCGAATATCGGCCGTCAGTGTGCCGTTGAACCCGCCGATGGCGATGCGCCCTTCGAGTACCTGAACGCGATCGATCAGCGCGTCGCGCGGTACCCGGACAGTGACGTCGGCGCGAAACGCCGGGTCGGTGGTGTTCTCGGTCTGCAGCGCTCGCACGCTCACGCGCGCCGGCGCGTCTTCGATCGCGACCGCCACCCGCGCCAACTGTGCCGTGTCGGGTGCGCGGCGCTCAACGCTGATTTCAGCGTCGGGCTTGTCCCAGCCATCGATCCTGACGTTGCCCACGGTCACTTCGATTGACAGCGCTTTGCCTGGAGGTAACGCGATTGTCCGGGTCTGGCGGTCGGTGACATCCAGTGTCGCGCCGAGGGTGATCGCGGCGGCGAGGACGATCCACACGCGCGCATTATACTTTCGCTACATGCGGGTGCTCAGGTGCATGGGTGCAACGGTGCATGGGTGCGCGTTGCTGGTGCCGGTGTTTGTGCTGGTGCCGGTGTTGGTGCTCCTCAGCAACCGCGACGCGACCGCACAAGTGCTGCCGGAGGCGCCAATCTCGGTCGCCGGCGGGCATCTGGTGTTTGGCGCCGAGGTGTCGGCGACGTTCGCGCCGGACGATCCCGGGTTTTTCAACTACACCAGCTACGAATTCAGCGCGCTGCGTAACCTGCGGCTGAGCGCCTCCACCGAAATTCGCGCCACCGATCGGGTCCAGGTGCTCGGCGAAGTGCGGCTCGATCAGGGTCGCGTGCTCGAAGCCTACGGACTGTTCGTGCGGCTGCGGCCGTGGCCGGCGCGCCGCTTCGACATCCAGGCCGGCCGCGTGCCGCCCACCTTTGGCGCGATGTCGAGGACCGCGTACGGCAGCAGCAACCTCCTCATCGGCCAGCCGCTCGCCTATCAATACCTGACGTCGATCCGACCCGATGCGTTGCCGGGTACGCCCGATGATCTGCTGCGCATGCGCGCGCGCGGCTGGCTGTCGAGATTTCCGGTCGGCAACGGCGTCGATGGTCCCGGGCTGCCGCTGGTCAACACCAGCCGATGGGACACCGGCGTGCAACTGCACGGGATCGCCGGGATGCTCGAGTGGACGGGAGCGTTGACGGCCGGCTCGCTGTCAGACCCGCGCTTCCATGACAACAACAACGGCCGCCAGCTCGCCGGGCGCGCGGTGTTGCGGCCGGCGGCCGCGATGATGTTCGGTGTTTCGGCGGCGCGCGGCGCATGGCTCAACGAAACGCTCGAGCGCGAGGTTGCCGGCGCTGCCGATGAGCGGTCGCAGCAGGTGGCGTTCGGCGCCGACGCCGAATATTCGGCGGGTCCGTTCCTGGTGCGCAGCGAGGTGATTCGATCGTCGTGGCGGTTGCCGCGATTCGGCGCCCTGCAGCTCGAAGAGCCGCTGGCGACGATCTCGTCGCTCATCGAGGGGCGCTACAAGATCGGCCCCGGCCTGTACATTGCGGCGCGCGGCGAGCGGCTCGATTTCAGCGCCGTGCGCGGCGAGCGCGGCTTGACCGAATGGGAGGCGCAGACGTGGCGCTTCGAGACTGCCGTCGGCTACTCGATCACGCGCAACGTCATCGCCAAGGGCGCGTGGCAGAAGAACGGCCGTGACGGCGGCCGCGTCCGGCGCGATGCGCTGTTCGCGGCACAGGTGGTCTATTGGTTCTGAAGTTCCTTGCGGTGATCGCCGGACTGACCGTGGTCGGCGCGCATGCACCGGCGGTCACGGCACAGCCGACGAGCGGCATCCGCGGCCGGCTCGAAATCCGCAAGCTTGATAAGCCGGTCGAGCGGCGGCCCGACGTCGCGGCGCCTGGCGCGGCCGGGCCGCGCGACCTCCCTGATCTGCGCCGCGGCGTGGTTTATCTCGAAACCGCGCCGCGGTCCGCGTTCGACGAGCGGGATCCCGGCCGCGCGGTCATGGATCAGCGTAACGAACGCTTCGTGCCTCACGTGCTTGCCGTGATGGTCGGCACGATCGTCGATTTCCCCAACAGCGACCTGATTTACCACAACGTGTTCTCGCTCTCGCGCGCCAAGCGCTTCGATCTCGGGCGCTATGCGGCCGGCCGGTCCAAGGGCGTGCGCATGGATCGACCGGGCGTCGTGCGCGTGTTTTGCGACATCCACTCGCACATGAACGCGTTCGTGCTCGTCTTCAATCACCCGTTCTTCGACGTCACCGATGTCGACGGCCGCTTCCAGCTGCCCTCGCTGCCCTCGGGCACGTACACCATCGTCGCGTGGTACGAGGGCGAGACACGCGCCACGCGATCGGTGGTCGTCCCGCCGACGGGCTGGGCGGAAGTGGACCTGGTCATCCAGTAATGCGAGTGCTGGGCTCGATCACCAATCGTATTTTCCTGGCCAGCGCGCTGCTGGCAATCATCTCGATTGGCGCCGCGGTGTATTTCATCAGCAGCCGCATGACCAGCGAGACCGAAGCGGAACTGCAGGGCGATCTCACCGAAGCGGCAACGCTTGTCGACGATCAGCGCGTCTCGCAGTTCGACAACGTCGCCCGGACAGCGCGGCTGATCGCGGACCTGCCAAAGTTCAAGGCCGTTGTCGAGATTGGCGATCGGCCAACGCTGATGCCAATCGCGGCCGATTACCAGGAACAGTCCGGCGCCGATCTGCTGATCGTGACGGGGCGGCACGGCGAGCAGCTGGCCCTGGTCGGCGAAACCGCGGCGGCGCATCCGGTCTTCGCGGACCCGATCCTGGCCGAAGGCAAGGTGTCGCCGACGTTCTGGGCCCACCCGTACGGCGTCCTCGAAGTCGTGAGCGTTCCCGTCACGCTCGGACTCGAGCGTCCGGAGATCCTCGGCACGTTGACGCTCGGCTACCTGCTCGATGATCGCCGCGCCGCGCAGTTCAAGTCGCTCACCGGCGCCGACATCGCATTTGCGATGGACGGCTCGGTTCGAGCCTCGACACTTGGACCCGACTCCGCCGAGACCCTGAAGCCGCTTCTTGCGGCCACCGGGGCGACACGTATCACCATTGGCAACGAGGAATACGTGGCATTGGCGCAGCCATTCGGCCCCAATCGCGGACCGAACGAACCGGCGGCGATCATCCTCCGATCGCGGAGCGAGCGCATGCGATCGCTCAGCGCGATTCAGGCGGCGCTGGCCGGCATCGCCTTTGGCGCCACGCTCCTGGCCATCGTCGTCAGCTACGGCGTCGCGCGGACCATCACGCGCCCCCTCGCCTCCATTACCGACCACATGCGCCACATCGCGGCGACCGGCGACCTGACGCGGAAAATTGCCACCAAGCGACAGGGGCGATGGGACGACGACGACGCGCACATGCTGGCGACGACGTTCAACACCTTGACGGATTCGATTGATCGCTTTCAGCGGGAGGCGGCGCAACGTGAGCGGCTGTCGTCGCTCGGGCGGCTGTCTACTGTGATCGCGCATGAGGTGCGCAATCCGCTGATGATCATCAAGGGCGCGCTTCGCACGATGGCTCGGGACGGCGCGACTGCCGTCGACGTCCGCGATGCGGCGAAGGACATCGACGAGGAGATCGAGCGGCTGAACAGCCTCGTCAACGACGTCCTCGACGTGGCGCGGCCGATTCGTTTCGACCCGGCGCCGGCCGACATCAACGCCGTGTGCCGGGACGCGGTCGAGGCGGCAGGCGCCGGCCGGACGAACGGGCCGGTCGCACTGAGCCTGGCGTCGTCGCTACCCGAGCTCGTCACCGACAGCGAGCGGCTCCGCACGGTGCTCGTCAACCTTCTGACCAACGCCGATAACGCGATCGAGGGCCGGCCGGCGGCACTCGTCACGCTGATCACGCAGAAGACCGGCGAGCGGCGTGTCGCCGTCACGATTCGTGACACCGGCAACGGCATCTCCGAGGATGACCTGCCCCGCATCTTCGATCCATACTTCACGACACGGCGCGCCGGTACCGGCCTCGGCCTGGCGATCGCGAAGAACATCGTCGAGGGCCTCGGCGGATCGATCAGCGTGGCGACCCGTCCCGGCGCCGGCACCGACTTCCGCATCGAGATCGGCGATGCCCCGGCCCGTGCTGAAGCCTGATCCTTCGACGGGCGAAGGGTCACCGCGAGCCGAACCGAGGGGTGACAGCAGAGAGCAGAGAGCGACACACAACAGATATGGCTGGCAGCATCCTGCTCGCAGACGACGAAGAGAAAATCCTGAAGACGCTTGGCCGCGCGCTGCGCGACGACGGCCACGAAGTGATCACCGCCTCGAATGCGAAGGATGCGGCGCGGCTGCTCAGCGAGCGGTCCATCGACCTGCTGGTGATCGACTTCCTGATGCCGGATCGGACCGGACTCGACGTCATCCGCGACCTCGCCGCAACGACGCCCGAGTCTGAACGGCCGGCGGTGGTCATGATGACCGCGCACGGCAGCATCGAGAGCGCCGTCGAAGCCATGAAGCTCGGCGCGCGCGACTATTTGCAGAAGCCGTTCGAAGTCGAAGAGCTGCTGGTACTCGCCCGGCGCGCCCTGGAAGATCAACGCGCCCGCACCGGCCTGCGGTACCTGCTGAGCGAACGCGACGCCGAATACGATCACTATGGCATCATCGGCCGCAGCCGCGCCGTCCTCGACGTGATCGCGCGAGCGGAGTTGGTCGCTGAATCCAAGAGCACGGTGCTCATCACGGGCGAGACCGGGACTGGCAAGGAGCTGGTCGCGCGCGCCATTCACGCGCGCAGCGCGCAGCGCAACATGCCGCTCATCAAAGTCAACTGCGCGGCGATTCCCGAGACGTTGCTGGAATCGGAGCTCTTCGGCCACGTGCGCGGCGCCTTTACCGGCGCCACCTTCACGAAGAAGGGACGCTTCGCCCTCGCCGAAGGCGGCACGATCTTCCTCGACGAGATCGGCACGGTCTCGCTCACGGTGCAGGCAAAGCTGCTGCGCGTGCTCCAGGATCGCGAGTTCGAGCCGCTCGGCGCCGAACGCACGCAGCGAGTTGACCTGCGGGTGATCGCGGCGACCAATCGCGAGTTGCGCCAGCTCGTCGCCGACGGCAAGTTCCTCGAAGATCTGTTCTATCGCCTCAACGTCATCCCGATCGAAATGCCGCCGCTACGCGACCGGCGCGAGGACATTCCGTTACTGGTCGAGCACTTCGTGAGGCGATTCGCCGAGCGCACCGGCAAAACGATCGAGGGCGTCGACGAAAAGGCGATGACCGAGCTCTCGCGCTACGAGTGGCCGGGCAACGTGCGCGAGCTCGAAAACACCATGGAGCGCGCGGTGGTGCTTTCGACGGCGCCGCTTCTCAACAGCCGCACGATCTGGTTGATGAGCGCCACCGCCGTGCCGACGACCGCGGCGGTGCCGTCGTTGAAGCTGCACCAGAATCTAGAATGGGCCGAGCGCGAAACCATGCGGCGCGCGCTCGAACAGGCCCGCGGCGTGAAGAAGGACGCGGCGGAGCTGATGGGGATCAGCCAGCGCGCGCTCAGCCACTACCTCGCCAAATACCGCATCGAAGGCTGATTACGGCCAGCGTAAGGACTTACGCTGATCGTGGCGCCAATCCGGCCAAAATCCCTGATCACCCGCGATCCGCGCCCGGCATCGAGCTTGCTTAATCCCCGCTAGTGCTCTACTCACTGGCCTTTTTGAAAGATTCAGTTGCCGCGGCGGGGACGGCGCTCTTGTTGGGGGCGGCAGCGATGTCTAACCAGCAGGACCCCGCCGCGGCTTCTGCGCCCCTCGACTCGGGTCGAGGCGCAAGCTCCTCGACCCTCGCTCAGGACGAGCCCCGCACTATTGAGGTCGTGGCGAAGCGATTCGAGTTCGAACCGGCGCGTATCGAAGTCACTGAAGGCGAGCGCATCAAGCTGGTTGTCAGGTCGGGTGACGGCGTGCATGGTGTGCAGATCAAGAAGTTCAAGGTCGAGAAGAAAGTGCCGCGCGGCGGCGATCCGATCACCATCGAGTTCGTCGCGTCGACGGCCGGTGAATTTCCAATCCTCTGTTCCGAATATTGCGGTGACGGCCACGAAGACATGAAAGGTATGCTGGTGGTTGCTGCGAAGAGCAAATGACCATCATGTCCACAACCCGATTGCTGCAACTCCCGCTCGCACTTTTCATCGTCGTCTGTATCGCTGGATCCGCGGCCGCCCAAACCACCGCGAATGCGTCGTCAACGACGGCGACTGCCGTCCAGGACGACGATCCGGATCGCGATCCGAACGATTCGCAGCCGGACTTCTACGTCGCGACCCTCAACACCAACCTGCGCCTGCCGAACCACAAGATGGCGTTCCGGCTGACCCACCGCTTCCTGCGAACGATGGGCGACGGCGACGTGGGCGATCTGTTCGGCCGCTTCTTCGGCCTCGATTCGGGCGCGCAGATTGGCCTCGAGCTGAAGTACGCGCCGTTCCGCGGCGCACAGGTCGGCATCTATCGCACGTCGGATCGCACCATCCAGCTCCAGGGCCAGTACAACATCATCAAGGACGGCGACGGGCCCATCGGCATGAGCGCGGTCGTTAACGTCGACGGCACGGACAATTTCAGCGACGAGTTCTCGCCCGGCGTGGCGCTGGTCTTCTCGCGCGAGCTCGGCGACCGCGGGGCACTTTACCTGCAGCCGTCATTCGTCGGCAACACCAGGCTGATTGACGTGGAGGGTGACGACAACACCGGCATGATCGGCCTCGGCATGCGGATCCGCGCCGCCCGTAACACCTTTCTCTTTGTCGAAGGCTCCCCCCGGTTCGCGGGCTACGACCAGGGCGTCACGCTCATCAGCTTCGGCCTGGAGCAACGCGCCGGCGGCCACGTGTTCCAGTTGAACTTCTCCAACGGCTTCGGCACCACGCTGGCGCAAGTGGCGCGCGGCGGCTCCCGGAGGGACGACTGGTATCTTGGCTTCAATCTTTCGAGGAAATTCTACTGATGACTAGAGTAATGCAGGGACTTGCGGCCGCGATCGTGGTCGCCCTTACGGCAACGGCGTGCGGCGGCGGCAGCAGCACACCGACGACACCAACGCCACCGGCGGCGCCAACGCCGACGCCGCCACCGACGACCGGACCGAATCCGAGCACAGCGACGATCACGATTGGCACCGATGGCCGCGTCTCGCCCGCGAGCGTGACGATCGCTCCCGGCGGACGCGTCACGATGATCAACAACGACAGCCGATCGCACGACATGCAGTCGGACCCGCATCCCGAGCACACGCAGTGCCCGGAGTTCAACCAGATTGGATTTCTGACAACCGGTCAGTCGCGCGCGTCAGGAAACTTCAACACGGCGCGGACCTGCGGCTACCACGATCACAATCTGCCCGACAGTAGCGGCCTCCAGGGCCGGATAATCATTCAGTAGGCAGGCTGCCAGGTTGACAGGCCGTCAATAGTCGTACACGCCTCGGCCGACCTTTCGTCCGAGGCGTCCATCGGCGACGTGCTTTTCCAGCAAGGGGCACGGACGGAACTTCTCCCCCAGCGTGCGGTGCAGGTACTGCAGGATGCTGAGGCGCGTGTCGAGCCCCACCAGATCGACCAGCTCGAACGGCCCCATTGGGTGATTGAGGCCCAGCTTGAGCGCTTTATCGATGTCGCGGGCGCTCGCGACGCCGTCCTGCAACATGTAAAACGCTTCGTTGCCGATCATCGCGTTGATGCGACTGGTCACGAAGCCGGGCGACTCCTTGACGAGGACGGTCTCCTTGCCCATCCGGGCCGAGACATCCTGCATCACCGCGATCGTCTCGGGCGTGGTGTCGAGCGCCTTCACCACCTCGATCAGTTTCATCCGGTGCACGGGATTGAAAAAGTGCATGCCCCCCAGGCGACCGGGGTTGGCGAGCACAGCGGCCATGTCGGTGATGCTCAGCGCCGAGGTGTTCGACGCGAAGACGGCGCGCGCGGGAGCGGCCGCTTCGGCTTCCTTGAACAGCGCGAGCTTGAGATCGATCTTTTCCGGCGCGGCTTCGATCACCATGTCCGCGTCGCCGACCGCGTCGGCGATCACTGTGGTGGTGCGGAGGCGCGCGCGCATCGCCGCCGCGTCGGCCTCGCTGGCCTTGCCAAGCTCGACGCTCTTGCCGATCACCGCGTCGATGGCAGACTTCCCCTTACCGACTGCGGCATCGGAAATGTCGTAGAGGGCGGTGTCGAACCCGGCGGCTATCGCGGCGTGAGCGATGCCGTGCCCCATCGTGCCGGCGCCCAGCACGGCGATCGTCTTAACGGCCACTGAAGTTCGGCTTCCGTTTCTCGAGATTGGCCTGCAGCCCTTCCTTCGCATCGTCGCTCTCGAACAGACGCTGCTGCAGCTCGCGCTCGAGCGCGAGACCTTCGGTGAATCCAGACTCGAGGCCCGACTGAACGGCGCGCTTGATATGCCCGACGGCCTTCGCCGCCTTATTGGGCGGCGTGAACTGCATGGCGTAATCGTGCACCGCTTGCGCAAAGGCACGGCCGCTCGACTCCGCATCACCCCAGACGTGGTTGACAAGTCCCATCGCGTGCGCGTCCTCGAACGAGAAGAGCGAGCCTGCCGCCAGCAACTCGATCGCCCTGGCCTTGCCGACCAGGCGCGCAAAGCGCTGCGTGCCGCCGGTGCCGGGCAATACGCCGAGGGCGACCTCGGGCATGCCGATCTTGCCGGCGCCTTGCCGCGCAATGCGAATGTCGGCGGCCATCGCCACCTCCAGCCCGCCGCCGACGGTGTGGCCATTGAGCGCGGCGATCACCAGCTTCGGCGTCTGCTCGAGGCGGTTGAGCGTCTCGTTGGCGTGGAGGCAGAAGTAGTACTTGAAGGTGGGATCGGCGTCCTTGAGCATGCCGATGTTGGCGCCGGCGCAGAAAAACTTCTCGCCCGCTCCGGTCAGCACGATGACGTGGACGGCGGCATCCATGCGCGCGGCGAGGATCGCGGCATCGAGCTCCTGCATCATTTCGTAGGAGTAGGTGTTCGCCGGCGGATCGTCTAGCGTGATCGTCAGCACGCCGTCCGCAACAGCCGTCCTAAGCTTCCGTGCGGACATATTCGAAATCGATCGGCTGTCGATTGATGCCGCGCTGCGGCGGCGCGATGTAGTTGGCGAACTGGCCCGGCTTGTAGACCGGCGTCACCTGGATGCTGTGCAGGTATTTCTTGTCCTCGAGCGACGGCAGCCACTCGTACTTCTTGCGTTCCCAGTCCTCGGTCGTCAAGGTGTTGCCCATCGGATCGAAGTGCTTACCGGCATAGACGCCGACCTTGCGGTTGAACTTGCGCGATGGCAGGGCGATACGCTCCGACATGCCGGCCGGTTCGAGGATGCGCTTGTTCCAGCGATCGACGCCGGCCTGGCAGTCGCCGACGTACCAGTCGCGCAGCACCTCGTTCAGGGCATTGCGCATCGGCACTTCCTGGCGGATGATGCGGCCGCTGTCGTCGATCATGTCGAGCATGTACAGATTCGCCGCCAACACATGATCGTCGTCGAACTTGTCCTCCTCGGCGCGGCCCTTGAGGCCGTTCGAGAAATACGCCGCGGCGTTGCTCGACACCTCGCTGCCGTGCAGATCGAGACTCTGGCTGAACCAGAAGTTGACGAACTTCTGGATCAGCGGCAGGTCGATGCCGCCGGCCTTGCGCACGTCGCCCGAGAAGCCGGA
>Ga0310900_10000571_pt1 | contig 12863 bp, 9 predicted proteins | sample C24D1metaG_FD_203879 | JGI IMG/M metagenome (GOLD analysis project Ga0310900, IMG submission 203879) | Lab incubated soil microbial communities from West Virginia University Organic Research Farm, Morgantown, WV, United States - C24D1 | ecosystem: Environmental > Terrestrial > Soil >...
GTACTCTTCCGGGATAGACCCTATCCCGACATACGGGCAGTTCCACAGCTTGTGCTTCTGAACCGAGTTGTCAAAGTCATTCACTAATGAATCAAAGCTAACATGCGTCGCGCATATCCGCAGACCCGCAGCATCCGCTAATTGTTTAATTTTTTCCGGCGCAATAGGACCCACACCCGAAACCTGAACCGCCTGATACCCTATATCTTTCACCTTGCGCAGTGTCTGTTCCAAATCAGCCTCAGTCTTGCAATAGTCGCGTAACGTATACAGCTGCACTGCAATAGTAGATAAATTCATATAACCGCCGCCTTCTTATCGAAATGTGATTTGCTAACCATTGATATCGATAATTGTATCATTTTTCATGAAAGCGCTACTTTACTGAGGTTAGCGAACCATAGGCCGCCAATTGATTATAGTTGACCAAAAACCGCATCATAGCTCGTAAAAACACTTTGTTTATCGAATCGGCACTTCCTTTGTCACCTGTGCAGGGAATCGCTCGATAACAGCGAATTATCCATAACTGACCATCCGAAGCGGAGGGATCGAAATGGGTACTTTGAAAACGAAGGATGCCGCAGATCTGCTTTCCGTAAGCCAAACGACGATCAAACGTTGGGCTTCCACTTTTCCTAATTTCTTTCAAAAGGACCGGTTTGGCCATTATACATTCTCGGAGCAGGAAATTGATCTGCTCATTCATATTAAAGACCGAATCGATCAAGGGGAAACATTGAATGGCATTACTCTCATGACTAACCAGCAGCCGCCGGAGCCTCTTCAAGCTGAGACTCCCCAGCACACACTTGACCCGTCTATGGAAGAAATGTTAAACAGAATCGAGCATATCGAACGTTCGATTGATCAGAAAGCCGACGAAGTCGTCTCGGTCCAGCTGCACCGGCAGCGCGAGGAACTCGATGAGCTGCGCCAAATGATCAAGCAATTAGCCGCATCGATAGAAACGATTCAGACGCCAAGCAGCAATACCTACCCGTCACACGACGAGTGTCACCCGGCCGCCATCACCAAGCTTGAGGCCGCGCCAAAGAAGCGCGGGCTTTTGCGCTCTTTTTTCTCATTCCTCTAAGGCGATAAAATGAAGAGTGGCTGTCCCTAAGGTCAACAATGATCTTAGGGACAGCCACTCTTTCTTTGCTATTGCTCTATGATCCTCCCAACACAGCAGCATCACCCGATATAAACGACTACCCCATCCCGCTGCAACGCTTTGGGAAGCTCCGTCTGCAGCAATTCGATCCGGCTCGCCAGCTTTGCCATCCGTTCCCCGCCGGCTTGGCTTAAGGCCCACTGCTTCAAGCGGGCCAGCTCATCCAGCACCGCAGGCAAATCTTCTTTCATGACATCGATCCCGGTGGAGAAGACGGGCACCCACTTCAAGCCTAATGTTTCCGCGGCAGGCTCCCAGCACTCCGAGAAGAATGACTCGGCCGCGACGGGCACGTTGAATTGCCGTTCGAAATCATTGACGGGCTCAGGAATAAAAGCGCTAATGGACATTACGGTTTCCCCCCAAACAAAACGTTAAATTTGTATTCCGGAAATTCCGCTCTCAGCTGATTCAAGCTGTTCCCGACGGCGTTTCGAAGCTCCGGGGTGTCTCCATCCAGCCGGAATACGAAGTCGCGGATCGATTTAATCTCTTCCAAATCGGGCACCTCGGGAGACCCGTTAGGTGTCGGCCTTGTCGAGACCGCTTTTTCTATCATATTTTCAATCCGCGTTCGCGTCTTTCCGAGTATTTGCTTGTCGGCAAACTGCTGCGGCGTCTGCGCGGGCTGTCCCGTTCGCGGATTGATGCGATCCAGCCCTTTGGCTGTCTTATCTTCGTAGAAAATGCCATTCTCCAAATCGATTTCATCGAACTCGCCCAGCGGATTTCCCCGATGATCGACAATTTCGACCTCATTGTACTTTTTACCTGCCACCGCTGCCTTATCGTCGTCATTGTCACCCTGCTTATCCTTATCCTCCGGCGCATCGTCATCCGGCTTCTTCGGATCTTCCGGATGCTTGCCGGGGCCTGTGCCATCGTTCTTCGGTGGTTTATTGGGAACGTCGGCATCCGGCATCCGGAAGCCCAGCTTACCCTGGAGCTTGCGCAAATAGCCGCGCCCCTTCTTCCCCGCCCATCCGAGCGCTCTGCCAAACGGTATTCGGCTTAGTATAATGCCTGCCGCCGCGGCGAGCGCATTCTCGGGCGTCAGCAGCTTCTTGGGATCGCGGATATAGCCTGCAATCTCATGTCCGCTGCCGGCGATACCCGAAGCAGTCAGCGCGATGCCGACGGCCGGCCAGAAGCCTACGAACAGCAGCGACAGCGCAAGAGCGCCTAGTATGATCGCACCCTGCTCATACCATTCCAGCCGATCCCACCAATTTTGCAAGGAGTCGAACAGACAAGAGAAGCAAGCCGTTTCATCGCCGCCCAAGTAGGCCTCTACGCCTGCGAACAGACCGGCAGCAAGCAGTACGGCCGCGAGTCCGGTAAGCACAAGATAGAGAACCTTCATCCGTTCACGGACATGCTCCTGTCTGCCGGCCGCTTCCTCGTTTCCATAAAGCAAATTAAAACCAAGCTCCTGCCGCTCCCGGTAGAAGCCGAGCCAATAACCGAATTTCCCCCGGTCCAGTAAAAGAGCGTGGACGATATTCCACAGCTCAGAGAACGGATTAAGAAGCAGCTCGTTCGGCAGCGCGGGAAGACTTCTCCGCACTTTGTTCAGCGACCAATAATCGGCAAACAGCGAAGCCGCAAGCATCATAAGGAACACCGGCTGCGTCTTATAGCCGCTGCCGGCCAGCTCATGAATGGCAAACAGCCAATCCGGCAGCTTGTACTGGCCATTATAGGCGGCGTGATCCAGAATTGACCAGAGCAGAATCAGTGCCGGGAACAGAAAAACCCATCTCGTCAATCTTGTCCGCATCCGGTACGCGATTCCGCAGGCCAGCGCGATCATGGCGGTATGTACGGGATGGCCGACGCTCATCATCGACGGCAGCCAGCTTTCTTCGAAGCGTCCGGGAAACAGCGCAAACAAGTCCCAGTGGATCGTTTCGCCGCCGAGCATCGTATAGCTGTAGCCATATCTATCCCCGATTATGCCGGAATTCAGCCACCTTCTAGAGAGCTCTTCCATCAGTTGGAAACCGACTCCCGCCGCCGCGCCGGTCAGCGTATAATCGCTTAAGCTCAAGGCGGAAGCGCGGCGCGAGAACAGCAGAAAAACGCCGAGCGGAAGGAGCTTCCACGCTTCCTCGAAAATCGGCGTAATGACGGCAACGGACCAAGTGTCGGATGTTCGCCCGCCGACGAGCGCATGGACGGCATTAACCGTAAGCGCCGTGAACGGCACGACAAGAAAGACGCCCGCCAGGACGAACAGAACGACCGTCTTCCACGGCAGCGTTTTGCTCCGGCACAGAAACCAAAATTGCAGCAAAACATAAAACGACCATAAATATTGAACCATCATGGTGCGGGAGTCTTCAATGAAAAACAGGCTTAAGACAAACGCGGTCAACGAAACCCATGAAAAAATCGTGTACGACAGCCTGATAAACGGATATTTCGCAATCCATGCTTGGCATAACCTGTAAATGGCCTCGAGCCGATCCCGGATTCCGGTGCGAATGAACCAAATCGTATTCGTTACGGTCGCCTCCTATTCGCATGTCGCAATTATTCACTCACTTTATCACAACGCAAAACCGGAAACATCGTACAATTTTCCCACATTAATGAAGCGGGAGTCCGGGGAGATTTTGACTATGAGCGGCAAACAAACGATCAATCGTAAAGCATTCATGATGTTCAGCCAACATGAAAAAACAGCCCAAAAGGAGTCATGCACCCTCGTGCATGGAATCTCCTCTTGCGCTGTTTACCGTTAGCCTTCTAGCCTTCAATCAGCTGCTTATAGGCGTCCAATTGACGCTGCAGCTCGGCAAGCACCTTGTCGTAGCCGGCCGTTTTCAACTTGCTGCGGAACTCCTCGACGGCTTTCGCAGGATCTCCTGCTTTGCCGTACGTAATCGCAGGTCCCATCTCGCCCGTAACCTGTGTGATCGCTGTAAGCTCTGCTTCAACCGGCGTCTTATCGAATACGAATTGACCGTACGGATAAGGCTTTTTGATTTTGTCATATTCCGCATAGAGCGTTTCTTCCAGCTGATCCCATGTCGACACGCTCGGAATTTCGAATTTGTCGACGCGTCCGCCCCAGAAATCGGCGTAGAAGGCATCTTTTGCTTCATCATAACCTTCTGGCTGAGTGCGTTTGCCGTCCTTGATGTCATATTGAACGCCTTCCAAGCCATAGTTGATAAGGTGATAAATTTGCTCGTCATTGCGAATCAAGTCATAAGCCATGAGCGCGCGCTCAGGGTTTTTGCTGTGTGCGCCTACGGATGTACCGCCATGCGTGATGGACAGCTCAGTCAGATTGTTGCCCGATGTCCGCGCAAATGGAAACATTTGCAGCTCGGAGCCAGGCTGATCCTTATCCATCGTAACGCGCAGACCGCCGAAGGTTTGCGTATGATGCTGATCAAGTCCCGATAAGCCGGCACGCAAAGCGGAACGGTTATCGTTTTTGTTGTTCAGCACATCCTCGCGCCAGTAGCCTTTATCCGCCCAGTCTTTCATGAGGGTAGCAAAGTTAAGGAAGGTATCCTCGAATACAGGGCTAACTACCGTATATTTCTCGTCAAACGATTTAGTCGTGAATACAGGCAAATAGCCAGTCGAAATCGGAAGCTCTAAATTATCCGTGTAGGATTGCGTATATCCGCCAAATGTGCTTGTTGATGCGACAGCATCCCAAGGAATAACGCCTTCTTTGTTATCCTTAATGAACTGCAGGTATTGACCAATGCCTTCCCAATCCTTGATCGGCTCGGTAATGCCCGCTTCCTTAGCCCAATCACCGCGGTAGAAGAAGCCGTGGTTAACCCATTGCGTATAATCGTTTTCCGGAATCAGTACGATATTGCCGTTATACTTGCTCTCCGACCAATCCTCTTCCGGGATGGAGCTCCACGTTTGAGGCGCATATTCCGGCAGCAAATCATCAAGATTCATGAAGGCTCCCCGCTGCGCATTGCCCCAAGTATCAAGCCAGTCGGTACCGATCGTAATTAAATCTATCGGTTCGCCCGATGCCAGCAGCAGGTTGTATTTGGTTTGCCAATCTGCCCATTCAACCCACTTCCACTCCAGCTCGGCGTTAATTTTTTCTTTCATCAATTTATTTACTTCACCGAGCACTTTCTCGAACTGCCCGTTGGTCGGCTTATTGCCCAGCACGACGTAGCTGATTTTTACGAACTTGGACGTATCTGCGCCCTTATTGCCCGCTGCCGTATTCGTGCCGCCTGTATTGCCCGTGCCCTCGTTCTTGCCGACTTCACTCTTGTTGCCCGAGCCTGAGCAGGCTGCAAGACTGAAGATCATGATGATCGCGATCAGCAAAGCGGAAACCTTCTTGAAATTGGACATAGCGTTACTCCCCTTTGTTTTCATGAATCGGGCATTGCCCGTTATGTGAAGAGGCCCTTTCTAGGCCCCCGGCACATCAGCCTTTAACAGCGCCAACTGTAATTCCTTTGATGAAATACCGCTGCACAAATGGATAGAACAAAATGACAGGTCCCGTGGCTACGACTGCGGTAGCCATCTTCATCGATTCCAGAGGCATGTCCCGAAGCTCTACATTAGATGCGGCAGCGGAATTGCGGATAAAGTCTGCGCTGGTAACGACGTTATACAAAAACAGCTGAAGCGGACGGTACTTCAAATCCGGCGATAGAAAAAGCATGGAGTTGTACCACTCATTCCAGTAGCCGAGTGCGATAAACAGACCGATTGTCGCTAAAGCGGGCGTGGTCATCGGTAAAATCAGCTTCATAAAAATAGTAAAGTCTCCGGCTCCGTCGATTTTAGCCGATTCGGTAATCGCATGCGGAATGGAACGGACAAAGCTCTTCATCATAATAATGAGAAACGGACTGAGCAGCCCCGGGAGCAGAACGGCCAGATAACTGTCCTTCAGGCTCAAATACTGCGTCATCAGCAGGTAAAACGGGACAAGCCCGCCGGAGAACAGCGTTGTGAAATAAATGAAAAACGAGATACCGTTACGGTAGCCGAAATCCGGGCGCTGCAGCGCATAGCCGGTCATCGCTACGAGGAAGAGACCGAGCGCGGTGCCGACAACCGTGATCCCCATCGTGACGAGATAGGAGCCGATAATAAGATCGGGATTTTCAAAAACGATTTTGTAGGCAAATGTGCTAAAATCGCGCGGCCAAAAGTTAAAGCCGTACTTCTTGATCGCACCCTCCGCTGTGAGCGAGGTGCCGAGAACGAGCAAGAAGGGCAATAGACAACATAGCGCAAAGAACGAAATGAAGAGATATCCGAAAACTTTAACGATAATTCCGCTAATGTCAGTACGAATGCTGCGTGATTCTTCCGTATTTTCCATATTCGACACCTCCTAAAATAACGAGTTTTCCGGCGAAGTCTTCTTCACGAGCCAGTTAGCGGTCAAGACGACGACAAAGCCGAATACCGACTGATAAAGGCTCACGGCGCTGCCGATCGAGAAGTTGAAGTTTGTCATGAGGGAGCGGAACACATACGTTTCGATAATATCCGTCGTTGGATACAACGCCGTATTGTTGGCTCCCACCAGGTTGAAGAACAGACCAAAGTTTCCTTTGAGAATGCCGCCGAGCGAGAACAGCATCAGAATGATGAAGGTTGGCTTCAGCCACGGAAGCACGATATAAATAATGCGTTGGAACGCATTGGCGCCGTCGATTTCCGATGCTTCGATAATTTCGTTATCAAGCCCCATGATGGCCGCAAAATAAACGATGGATCCGTATCCCGTCGACTGCCACAGGAAGGTCAGCACGATAATAAACGGCCATATTTTCGGATCGGAATACGTCTTGACGGGCTCCATGCCCAGCGATTCCAAAATACTGTTCAGCAAGCCGTAATCGTAGCTCAAAACGTTATAAGCGATCAGGCCGATAAGAACGGCAGATATAAAGTGAGGCAGGAACATGAGCGTTTGCGTTACTTTTTTGAACCATTTCCTGCGAATCTCGTTCAGCAGAATAGCTACGAAGATTTGCAGCACGTTTCCTAAAACAATGAATACCAGATTATAGGCAACCGTATTAAACGAAAGCCGCCATAGGTCGCCGTTAATGATCAGAAAGCGAAAGTTATCAAACGCGACAAACGGGCTTTTGAAGATGCCGTCGGAGTAATTGTAGTTAATAAAAGCCAGATACAAGCCTGGCATCGGCAGATAGGCAAAAACGATAAAAAAGACGATGGCCGGCACGCACATGAGAAGCAGCGTTTTGTTATTCCAAAATCGTCTAAGCCTGCCGCCGCTCGTTCGCTGCAGCTTTTTCGCGGGCACCCTTTCGACTAAAGTTGTTTCCATCCTAATTCCCCCCTCGTTGTCACAGGCTAGACGGCTGTGAATTGAATCGATTCCAACCGGCCTTGCTTATTCCGGTCAACCGCTTCCAGCAATATCGCCAGATTTCCCTTATCCGCCTCATACCAGGCTCCCGGCAAATAGAAGGAATCCGGGCTTCCGCCCGAAAAGACAGGCCGATTCGCATCGCCGCTCGGCAGCCAAATCCGTCCAACGATCCGCTCCTCCAGGAACACAGTCAGCTTAATTCCTGACCCGGCTGCCCTTGCACGCCAGCCCGTCCCCGCGTCCGAATTGACCGTAGAAACAAAAAGCCATGCTGTCTCCCCCGGCTCCAAGACGACGGGGAGCTCAGCAGACCGTACATCTGCTCGCTGACTATCTGCATGCGCGAACAACTCCTTCTCCTCCGCTCCGCTAACCGACCAATCGGCTGCCGCGACGCCTTCATACAGGAACACCTGTCCGGATGGTAAACCGAGCACCCTCTCGACGTATACCGTCAGCTCCACCGTTTCTCCAGCCGTTACATGCTCAGATATATCGAGGTAGGGGTCGAACGGATTTACCGCTCCGATCTCCTTGCCTCCCACGAACAGCCGGGCCAGCGACTGAATGCCCTGGAAATGCAGCGTCCATGAGCTGGCGGCCTCGGATGCCCGGAACGTTTTCCTGTAATATTCGAACGCCGGGTGATCGGGTGACAGCCAGCCCCCAAAGTTTACGATCGGCCACAAGCCGCAGTCTGGCGATGCTGTCAGCTCAGTGCGCAAGGTCCGGTCCGCCGCGCGAAATACGCTCCAATTGCGGCTGAGATCACGAATCTCCGTTACGGCCGACAACCCTGTAAGTCCCTTCATCGCATGCAGGCGCAGTCCCGGCAGCCTGGCGTCGTCAAAGTTCGAATGTCCCCAAATTTCTACTCTGGCAAGCAGCCTTCCGTCCTGAAGACCGCCGCTGAGCGGAAGGTAGGAGCTTCCTCCGGCCGGCGTAACCGTACCGGCATATTGTCCACCCGCATACAGTGATATGACGTCGCTCCCCTGTCTGATTAGCATCCCTTGCACCGCCTTGCCTTCGGGCGGCTGAACAGCCGCTTCATACCAGGCGTATCCTCGGTATATGCCGCCGTGCTCCAAGTAATCCGCCTTCTCCTCAGTCGGCCGCTCGCCCACGGCTTTCGCTGTCATCGGCACTGCAGCATCGAAGATGCTGAGTCGCCAATCGGCTGCCGCCTCCTCCGAGGTGTCCGGGTAACGCAGCGGATTTCCATACTGCATGACGCCGCAATCGTCTACACCTTCCGCATAAAGCGCTTTCAACCTGTCGGTTATAAACAGCTTCAGCTCACGCCCATCAGCAGCAAGGATCGAACAGAAGCCATCCTCATTCCCGTCAAAAGCTACCGTTAACCGGCCTTCAACCGATTCGGCCGTTACATTTACCGCCTTCACTTCGAACGGCGCTTCGAGCTGCAGTATAATTTCTCCTTTTCCTTCGGTATGAAAGGCAAGACTGACTCCTTCATAGGAAGATTGCGCCATGTAAAGCTCTGCGGTTGAGCTTTCCAGCTGTCCCTCGCAGCCCCACAGGCCGAGCGGAACCTGGAAAGGAAGCGCCAGCGATCGTCCGGCTTTAAGCGTGAAGCCGAATTCGGCAGCAGCATCCGCTTCGCCGGCACTAACAACCGCTGTCTCTTTATCCGTGTCATCCAGATTCGTTACGAACAGAAGGCTTCCGCCGCCTTTTAGCTGCAAGACATAAGGACCGGCCACTCTCTCGCAATTTCCGGCCATCGACCATTTGGCGGATACGCCGCTATCTGCCGCCGCTTCTGCAAGCGGAGCGCCGTAAGCCGCTATTAACCTGCTAAGCAGCCTGCCCTCATAAGCTTCCTCGCGGATATGCCCTTCCGGAGAGATCATCCCGCCGAAATCGTAATCCGAGGTCATGAACGCCAGCGGCTTGCCCCAGTTGTTCGTGGCGTTCGTAAATCCGAAATCCGTACCCGACACCTGAAGATAAGGACCGAGCAGCTTGACTCCGCAGGAGAGCAATCTGCGCAGCAGGTAATGCGACCGATTCGTCTCCGTTACGAGCAGCGGGTAACCGAGTTTAGCTGCGGCATTGCCGTAGTGAAGCACTTTCTGCTCAAATTCGGCCTCCCGGTTATCCGGATAAAAGTTGCAGGTTGGCACAACATCGTCCGCGAGCCCCGAGGCTTGCAGCAAGCCGCCCTGCCCTGCGCAGGCGAACAGCGGAACCGTAATGCCGTGCTGTAGCACCATATCGCGCAGTGCGGCTATATATCCTTTCGGGTCCTGGCAATCATAGAAATCGAGCTCATTATCGAGCTGAACGCCGATCACGGTTCCGCCCTCTCCCGCTTGACTCGCCTTCAGCAAAGGCAATATGCGGTCAAACCATTTCGAAACGCAGCTCAGGAAGCCGGGATCATTGTCGCGAAGCTTCAAGCCTTTCGTCAGCAGATAGGCGGGCAGAGCGCCTCCATCCCATTCGGAGCAAATATAGGGACCCGGCCTTGCGACGACGTATAAGCCTGTCTCTGCCGCCATTTTTAGAAATGCGGCAACATCACGCTCCCCGCTGAAATCCCATTCCCCTTCCGCCGTCTCGTGATAGTTCCACGGAAAGTAAACATCGATGCTGTTATAGCCGAATGCTTTCAGCTGCTCCATCCGTTCCTTCCAAAGCGCTCTTGGAATGCGGAAGTAAAACAGCGAAGCGCATAGCAAAATATGAGGAGTTTCATTAATTTTTACGGCTTCCGCATCAAACTTCACAACCGCTCTTGCTCCGATTTCCATATTCATTTCATAACCTCCAACGGAATAGGCTAAAGCACTTTAAATGCAACCCATTTAATGCAACCGATTTCATGTAACCCGTTACATTTCTAAACAAAAAATAAATACACTACATGACCGGTATAATCAGAACAACATTTCTGCGCGGTAAGCTGATGTGTATTTACGTAATGACTGGTTTGAAAACGGCAGCCCGGCTATTATGTAACGGGTTACATTTTTGCCGGCGACACATTCAATCTTTAGACATCTTGATTTTATTCAACAATGTAAGCGTTGTCAATATCTTTTTTTCAAATTAAGGACTTATTAGCTATTTTCATTTCCGGGCGGGGCGGTAGACTCTCTTACAATGAGTTCAGGTCTTAGCTTCATACTTTTGCTGACCTTATTCTTCATAATCATTTGGTGGAGCATCTCAGCCGCGCTCCGTCCTGCGTCATAGCATTTCAGCGAGATGGTAGTCAGTTCCGGGATGCTGTTAGAGGCATACGGAATATCGTCAAATCCGATAAGCGATAAATCCTGCGGCACCCGAAGCCCCGCTTTGCTCGCCGACTTCATCGCCCCGATGGCGACAAGATCGTTCGCGCAAAAAACAGCGGTCGGCCGCGCAGACATACCAAGAAGCTGATTCAAAAATGCCTTTCCGCTATCTACAGAAAAGCCGCCATTCAATATCCATTCCTTCCGGACTTGTAAGCCGTTTCTCTCCATCGTTTTCACGAAGCCTTGAATACGCTGGATCGTATTGGACATATGCCGAAAGCCGCCAACGAAAGCAATATCGCGATGACCGAGATCAATTAAGTGCTGTGTCGCTAATTCAGCGCCCTCTTTTTCATCGGTATATACGCGGTTCAGCCCTTCACCCGGCATATTCCCGTTAATCAACAGCAGCGGCACGCGCTTGCTGACCTCAACAACCTCATTCACCAATTCCTTGCTGGGCTTGGCCAGGTTAATCCGGCCGCCTAACATAATAATGCCATCTACCTGCTTCTCGATAAGAATATTCAAATATTGCGACTCGCGCACATACTGCGCCTCCGAATCGCCGTTTGTCGACACGGTATCGCACAGAAAAAACGTGTACCCTTTGCTTCTCGCTTCCTGATCGAGACCGGCCAACACCTCGGGGAAAAAAGGGTTCGTAATGTCCGGCAAAATGACGCCAATCATCCCGGTTTCCTTCTTAAACAGGCTTCTGGCAAGCGCGTTCGGCTGAAACTGATGCTTCGTAATCAGCTCCATCACCCGATCTCTCGTCGACTTTTTCACCGGAGCCGTGTTGTTGATTACACGCGACACAGTGGCTACTGAGACGTTAGCTTCCCTAGCGATATCATATACAGTAACCTGCTTAATAGCTGCTCACTCCTCAGTCTATAAATTCATTCTTCAGTAGAATAACAGACTTTTGATTAAATGAAAACGGATGATTCCCTTTTTTTGTAACTACTTCAGCCTAAAGTGCACATTATTGGAAGACTATTTGAGAACGCCCTCAGGTTTGTCTTATGTTTACGAAAACCGCTCCTTCATTCATTGTACGCTTTAGTGAACAGCTTCCGGTTCAATTTGGGAATAAAGATCGCTAAAAACGCCGACCGCCCTATACTAAATACAATGAAAGCCAACCATAAGCCGTGATTATGAAAGTTAGGCACCAGTGTGAAATGAGCAATCAGATAAACCATCAATGCCAAAATCATCGAGTTTCGAATGGATGAAGCTTCGGTTGCCCCAGTAAACACACCATAGAGAATAATACCGAAGCTTGCCGAAAGCGGAAACAGAACAATCCACATTCCGTAGGTGTTGGCCAAATTGATGACATGCGGTATACGTGTAAATAACTGGATGAAGTATTCACTAAACAGATAGTAAGTACCTGCGATAAAAAGTGATGAAAGAACAGCCCATTGGCAAGATAACATAAGAGTCTTCTTATAGAGCCGCTGATTCCCCGCTCCTACGGCTTTACCCACCAGTATGCTTGAAGCATTGGCAAATCCGTCAAAGAAGTAAGCCATAATGTAATGAATTTGGATGAGAACAGCATTCGCAGCCAAGACTTCCGTGCCAAAAGAAGCCCCTTTCGCCGTGAAGAGATTAAATACGGCTAATAAACAAAGGGTTCTGATGAACAGATCCCGGTTGACGGTCATCATTTTTCCGAATGAAGAGGAATCAACAATCTCTTTAAAAGGAGGCAGCCTAAATTCAAAAGGAGAAACCTTCCATATAAAAATCATTCCTATGATAAAGGCTGTTACTTCTGATATAAGGGTTGCAATTGCGACACCGGATACCCCCCAAGCAAACACGCTTACAAACAATAAGGCAAGAACGATATTCATTAGGTTCATAAATATTTGTATGATCAAAGAAACTTTTATCTTGGACATTCCCATTAACCATCCAAGGATCACGTAATTCAACAAAGTAAACGGGGCACCCCATATGCGAATGCTGAAATAATCAGACGCGACCGTACGAACACCAGCTTCCGGATTCATCAAAGTTAAAGACAAAT
>Ga0310900_10000574_pt1 | contig 12853 bp, 8 predicted proteins | sample C24D1metaG_FD_203879 | JGI IMG/M metagenome (GOLD analysis project Ga0310900, IMG submission 203879) | Lab incubated soil microbial communities from West Virginia University Organic Research Farm, Morgantown, WV, United States - C24D1 | ecosystem: Environmental > Terrestrial > Soil >...
CGCCGCGGACGGCGAAATCCTGGTCCGCGGCGAGAACGTTACGACCGGCTACTACCAACAGGGATCAGGGATCGGGGATCAGGGATCAGGGAGAACGCGAGACGACGACGGTTGGTTACACACCGGTGACGTCGGCGAGAAGGACGCGGAAGGACGGCTCTTCATCCGCGGGCGCAAGAAGGAAATGATCGTGACGCCGGAAGGACTGAATGTTTTTCCGGACGATGTCGAAGCGCCGCTGAATGCGCAGACAGGCGTGATCGAATCGGCCGTCGTCTCAGCCAGGGCCACAGAAGGCACAGAAGGCTCAGAACGAGTACATGCGGTACTCGTACTTGATCCTGGAGTAGACGCTGAAACCGTAATTCGAAACGCAAATTCACAGCTGGCGGATCATCAGCGCATTCGCAGTTTTTCAGTTTGGACGGATGGTCCTCTTCCGCGAACGGAAGGCACGAAGAAGCTCAAACGCGCCGCGGTGAAACAGTGGGTCGATTCTGGCGCCACGCCCGCATCAGCAAACGCAGGCGGCGATCAACTGCAAACGCTGCTCGCGAAGTTTGCGGGCGCGCGACAGCTTGGCGGCGACACGTCAATCGAAGGCCTGGGACTCAGCTCGCTCGAGCGGGTCGAGCTGATGGTGGCGCTCGAGGATCAGTTCCAGACCCGCATCGACGAGACGCGGTTCGCGGGCGCGAAGACGCTCGACGATCTACGCGCGGTGATTGCGACGGCGCCGCAGGAAGCAGAGGTCGCGGAGCCGGTCGACTTCCCGTCGTGGAATCGGCGGCGGATTGTCCGGATCATCCGGAGCGTGAGCCAGGCGACCTGGATCCTGCCGCTGGGCCGCATCTTCGCGTGGGTGCGCGTCAGCGGGCTCGAGCACCTCGAGGGCGTGAGCGGGCCCTTCGTGTTCGCCTCCAACCATCAAAGCCATTTCGACGTGCCGGTCATCCTGATGGCGCTGCCGCGCTCGTGGCGGACGCGCATTGCGCCGGCGGCGCTGAAGGAGTTCTTCAAGGCGCACTTCTTTCCCGAGGGCTTTTCGGCGAGGCAGGTGCTCACCAATCGCCTCAACTATTACCTGTCGGCGTTCTTCTTCAACATCTTCCCGCTGCCGCAGCGCGAAGCCGGCGCGCGGCAGACGCTGCGCTACATCGGCGAGGTGGCCGGGGACGGGTACTCCGTCCTGATCTTCCCCGAGGGCGTGCGATCCGCCAGCGGCGACATGAAAGCGTTCAAACCCGGCATCGGCATGATCGGCTCGCGGCTCGATCTGCCGGTGGTCCCGGTGCGGATCGACGGCGCCGATCGCGTCCTGCACACGAGCTGGAAATGGCCGAAGCCGGGGCCGGTTTCCGTGACATTCGGGCGGCCAATGCGTTTATCCGGCGACAATTACGCGGATCTTGCGAAGCAGGTGGAGCAAGCGGTACGCGATTTGCCTATCGCGCACGGAAAATGACACAATCGACAGGTTGTCAGGTTGTCAGGCAGTCAGGTTGTCAGGCGCGGTCAGGAATTCACCTGGCGCCCGGACGGCCCGACGACCTGACCACCTGACGACCTGACGACCTGAATGAGTAAAGACGATCTGATTGATATGCAAGGCACCGTCGTCGCGGTGCACAGCGGTGGGCTCTACCGCGTGCAGGTCGACGCCGGACACGAAGTTCTCGCGCAGTTGAGCGGTCGCATGCGGCGGTTCCGCATCAAGGTGGTCCCGGGCGACCGGGTAACCGTCGGCATCTCGCCCTACGACCCCCAGCGCGGCATCATCACGTTCCGTGCGCGTTAACCGCGCGCACCCGAAAGCCATTTGAATTCACATTCCGCTCCATCGCGCCGGCCGGGCCGGCGCCGGCCTGGCGGTGGCGGCCGAAGCGGCCGCCGGCCAGCCAAAACGTTTTCGGCGCGGCCCACGACGCCGCCGCCGGATCTGCCGTGGCAGATTGTCGACGTCGAGGCGCCGCCGGTGGCGTTCGACTCGATGGGTTTCGATCCGCGGCTCGAATCGGGATTTCACGGGCTCGGTTTCGAAGGCACTCGCCCGGTGCAGGGTGCGGTGATTCCGATCGCGCTCGAGGGCCACGACGTCGTGGCGTGCGCGGAGACGGGCACGGGCAAGACACTGGCGTTCGCGGCGCCGATCATCGAGCGGCTGTTGAGCGAGACGCCGGGCTACGGCGATCCGGCGCGCGAGCATTACACGCGCGCGCTGATCCTCGCGCCGACGCGCGAGCTCGCCGTGCAGATCGAGGATTCGCTGGTCGGGCTGACGTATCACACGCCGGTGACGTCGGCAGCGGTGTTCGGCGGCGTCGAGATGGGTCCGCAGGAGCGCGCGCTGCAAGCCGGCGTCGACATCGTCGTCGCCACGCCGGGCCGCCTGATGGATCACATGCGGCACAGCAACACCGACTTCGTGCGCGTGCAGGTGCTGGTGCTCGACGAAGCGGATCGCATGATGGACATGGGCTTCTGGCCCGACGTGCAGAAGATCATGACGGCGCTGCCGCCGGATCGGCAGACGCTGCTCTTCTCCGCGACGCTGCCCGGCGAGATCCAGCGCATGGCGAAGGAGATGTTGCGGGAACCGCGCTACGTGCAGGTCGGCAGCCAGGGCGGCGCGGCGCGGACGATCGATCACGAGATGGTCAAGGTCGAGAGCGGCGCCAAGATCGACTGGCTCGCGAACTTCGCGAAGCGCGACTCGGATGGCCCGGTGCTGGTGTTCGTGCGCCGCAAGGTGGACGCGGACAAGGTGACGCGGCACCTGGTGGCGAAGAGCATTCGCGCCGCGGCGCTGCACGCGGATCGATCGCAGCAGGAACGGTTGTCGGCGGTGGAAGGGTTCCGTTCGGGGAAGCATCCCGTGCTGGTGGCCACCGACATCGCCGCGCGCGGCCTCGACATCGAGGGCATCGCGCACGTGGTCAATTTCGAAGTGCCGGATTCGCCGGATACGTACGTGCACCGCGTCGGTCGCACGGGACGATCCGGCGCGTCGGGCCACGCGGTGACGCTCGTCTCGCCGCATGAGCAGCGGGCGTGGTCCGCTGTGGAGGCTGCAATTGGAATCCGGGCCCGATAACAACTCACCGTCGGTCGTGCGCTTCCGGTCGTGCCGCTGGCGCAAAGCCGCCGAAGACGGCGTGCCCGATCACTGCACGCATCGCGACGTGCTGCCAATGGCCGGCAAGGAAGGCTTCAGCGCCGACTCGTGGTGCACGGACTGCGCGCTCTACAAGGCGAAGCGGATGCCGCGGAAGCGCGAAGAGCAGCAGCCGCAGGATCAACCGAACGGCGATTGGCGATTCAGGTACTAACCAAGGTGCCTAAGGTGCCTAAGGTGCCTGGGGTGCCTAAGGTGCTCGGGTGCTACGGCCGCTGATTGCAATACTTACTGCCCTTGCAGCGGGTCGGCACGAACAACTCTCCGAGAATCAGCCAGCGGCCATCGATCTTGCGCCACTGCGCCTGATAGGTGCCGCCGATCTCCAACGCGCCGTCGGGCTCGGTCCACTTCCCCGTCCACTCGCCGCGCTCGGATGCGACATTCCACGGCGCATAGACGTCGATCGTGACGGGCGTGCGGACGTAGATCGTGTCGGGGCGATTCGTGAACTGCGCGGCCATGCGGTCGCGATTGGCGCGCTTGCCGGCGGTCTGCGCGCTGGTCGACGAAACGACATGCACGTCTTCCATCCAGGCGGCGGCGATGCCATCGAGATCGTGTTTCGCGATCGCGGCGTTGGATCGATCGCGGGCGGCGCGGATCAGTTGCTCGTCGCCGCTCTTTTGATTCTGCGACAGCGCCAGCAGCTCCGGCAGGATCGCGCGCATCACGCGGCCGCGCGCGGCGCCGCCATAGCTGTAACCGTCCAGCAATTCGGATGGATTCGCGACCTCCGGCAACTCCCGCAGCTCGAGACGCGGATCGCGACGCTCCGCCAGGCGATCGCGCAGTTCCTGCAAATGCTGGCGTTGCACCGCATGCTGCGGCGGATCGACCACGATCAACACGAGGGCGTGCGGCAAGGCCCGCTCGGCCGCCGCGATCATGTGCGCCGCGTAATCACCAGGATTGAGCGGCGCCTCGCTCGACTCGACGTTCCTCAACGCGCGTCCGATCGTCTGGAACACCCAGCCAAGCGAGCGCGACACCACGGATGCCCTTTGCCGGAGGAACATGCCTTTCTCTTCGAGCACGAGCGGAAGAATCGGCTCATACCCATTGAAGGCGCTGGCGACCGACGACCGGCGCGGGCGCGTGGCTGCGTAGCCGAGGTCGTCATACAACACGATGACATCGGGATCGAGATCGGCGTGACGATCGACCATCGTCGCATAGTCGGATGCGGTCGCGCCCATCTGGGCGGCGTCGATCACTGTCGTGCGCCGCTGCGTCTGCACCGTCATTTCCCACTCGAGCGCGTGCGCGATCGTGTCGTTGGCACCGGCGCCATATCCGTAGGCGCGCGTGCCGCCGAGCAGCAGGACGCGCGTATCGCCGGGCACGCGCCGCTTCACGACGGCGCCGCGATAGCCCCAGATGTTGAAGCCGCCGACCATCTCCACCCGCTTGTGCGCGTAGACGTCCGCGGCGAGCAGCAGCAGGCCCCCCAGCACGACGCCTTGAACAGCTAGGACGATCTTGATCATCGAACCACGATTGTCATGAAGGGCTCGCGATCCGCTTCCGGAATGTCGGCGATGCGCGTCGCGCCCGACTCGAGCAGCCGCGTGAGATTTGGATCTTCAATGTTGTCCAGCACCACGCTGCCTGGAGGAATCGTCCGGATATCCGCGGTCGGTACCATGAACACGGTGTCCGCCATCAAGCCCTGACGCCTCTGCTTCACGACATAGAACTGCCAGTACGGCGGCAGGTAGCGATTCTTCAAGTCCCAATCGCCCTTGCCGTTTTGGAACGTTGCGAAATAGATCTTACTGCCGGGGCGCCGGTCGTGTTCCTCGATCAATCGCAGCATGGCGCCGCGAAGGTTGCCGTTCAACCACACGGCCGAACGCAGCCGGTACTCGCCGTGATACTCGACCTGGAACACGACGAACTGCATCGCGATCGCGGCGGCGACGCCGACCATGACGACCATGCCGTGACGCATGCGATCGGCAAGCGCGGCCATGCCGATCAGCACGATCGATGCGGCCGCGACCTTCAATCCCGTGGGCGACACGCGGGCCTGGCCGAAATAGATCCACGCCAGGTAACCGACGCCGGCAACGGCCGCGGCGAGGCCGGCGAGATAGCCGCCGACCTTCAAGTACGGCACGCGCGAGAGGCGCGCGAGCTGGCCGGCGCCGAGGCCCGCGAGCAAGGCGCCGAACGGCAGCATGCCCATGCCGCGGCGGATCGCGCCGGGATCGTCGAGGAACGCCGCCGGCAACGGTCCGACGAGAAATCCGGCCAGCAACAGCAGCGTCATCGGCGAGCGCGCCGGGCCGATCGCCGCAAACACCCCAAGCGCGATCAGGAGCGCACCCGCGAGCGGAAACACGCCGGCGGTGCGCGTCGAGAACGGCAAGTACGAATCGCCGGTCAGGAACAGGAAATCAGGATGAAAGAATCGCCAGTAGCGATCCGCGATGGCTGCGAGGTCCATGGGCGCGCCGCGGACCGCCTGGCCGGCAAACCCGTAACGCTCGGCCGTGGTCCGAAAAACGTCGGGATGCTGCAGGAGCCAGATCGCGAACCCGATCAGCGGAATCGCGAAGCCGGCAACAATCGCGGCATGATCGCGCGCCGGCCGCTTCGCGGCAAACAGGACGGCGAGCGTCAGCGCGCAATAGATTGGCATCAACGCCATCGAGGCGATGTAACTGTAAAAGCCCGCGCCGAGGCACAGGCCCGCCGCGAACAACCATCGGCGAGAGCGTCCGCTGTCGAGTCCGGTCATCAGGCAATACAACCATCCGAGGATGAATGGAACCGGATAGATGTAGTCGAGCGCATAGCGGCTGAGGATGAAATAGGTCGGCGCGCACCCCAGCATCGCCGTCGCGATCAGCGCGAGCGCGCGGTCACCGACCAGCCGGCGGGCGACGCGATAGGCGAGGATCAATCCGGCGAGGCCGATGAGCGCCGTGGGCACGCGGATCGACCACTCCGCCAACGGCAATAGCTGCAGCCAGATCGCCGTCCAGTAATAGATATACGGCATGAACCAGCTGGCGCTGATCGAGACGTATACATAGAGCGGCAGGACCACGCCATCGAGCGTGCGGCCCGTCGTGGCGATCGCATAGGCGTCGTTGGCGATGAACGCTTCGTCGGAAGCGAGATACATCGGCGCATCGTGCAGCCGCCACACATACACGGCGGCCGCGATCAGAAGCAGGATGATCGGAGCTCGGCGCCCCAGACGCGTCAGTCGGAGAACTCCCTGGCGAGCTCGACCCACTCGCCGTTGGGGGCAAGCCGCTCGTAGGACTTCCAGTGCGCGCGGGCATCGATCGAGCGGCCCATCTTCTCGAGGGTCACCGCGAGATAGAAGTGCGCGTCGGCGTAGTTGTAGTTGAGCGCGAGCGCGATGCGATACGACGCCTCCGCCTCGGCGTAACGCCCATGATCGTGATGGATGTTGCCGAGGTTGAAGTGCGCCTCGAAGTAGGAATCGTCGAGCGTGATGGCGCGCTCGTACAGCGCCTGCGCCTCGGCGAGCTCGTCTCTCGAATAACGAATGTTGGCGAGATTGATCAACGCTGCGACCAGATCCGGATCCTGTTCGAGGGCACGGCGGTAGGCCTTGACCGCTTCCTCCACCCGATCCGCTGTCCCGTCGTCGAGCAGCGAGCCCATCAAGAAGTACTGTTCCGCCTCACTCAATGGACCGAACACCCCGGTGCCGATGGTGCTCGAAGTGCCGGGGGTGCCGATGGGGATGGTGCCCTGAGTGCCCGGCGGCTGCGCATCGAGCGGCGGCGTCGTGCGCGGCTTGAGCTCGATGATGCGCGCCGGATGCGCATCGAGACGGAAATCAAACGCCAGCTGGCCGGTTCGCGACGACTGCAACGTACGGACCACCGCCCGGAAGGTCGCGCCCTGCTGCAACTCGCCGGCGATCTGGCGAAGCGCCGTGAGATCGGCGAAGCCAAAGAAGCGCTCGTTCTCGGCGATCGCGGGCTTCACGAGCCCGCACTTCTCGAGATAGCGGAGGTGGTCGAGCCGAAGAGCAGGATACATCGCGAGGATGTCGCGATGGCTGTAGCGCTGCGTCGCGCCGCTGTCGGACGCTGCGACGACCACCGGGCCGCGGCGCGGCACTTCTTTCGGCGGATCGAATGGCAGTTCAGGCATTCGGATCGCTTTGAAGATACAACAAGTTACGGCGGCGGCAACAACTATTCCGTCCGCCTTCGCGCAACGCTTCGGCGGGACAGGCTCTTCGCGGCGACGCTTCGGCGGGATAAATCATCGTGTGACCCGAACGAGGTACGGCTTCCACAGCGTCCGCCCGAGGTACGACGACCCCTTCGGTGTCAGGTGGCCGAAGTCGAGCGCCATCAGATCGAGCTCGCCTTCATCAGGCACGCGAGCGAGGCAGGCGTTCGCCTTCGCGCCTTCGGCGCTTCCACCTTCGCGCGGTGCGCTTCGGCGGGCAGGTCGGGGAGACTGGCGCGTACAAAGTTGATCGAGCAATGACACATATGTCACGTTCGCGATGCCGTTCAGGCGAGCGGACAGCTTTTGATCGTCGTCGAAGGCATCGCCATCAAGACCGATGCCGACGTACTCGGCGTGATCGCTCAGGTGATTCGCGGCGTAGACCCTGGGCAGGCTCGGCCGCCACCGCGGAAATGGGCCGACGACGATGACGTGGCGGGCGCCGAGATCGAGGACCCGGGCAATCACCCGTGGCCAGTCGGTCTGCGTGTGCCGATCGCTCTGCGCGATGATTAGAATGTCCGGCTGGAGCCTGCGGATCGTTGCCATCGCGAATTGATTGCTGGTCTCGCAGCGTCGATCCGACACGCTCAAATCGACGTGCTCGATCTGTGGATAGCAGGCAGAGGTTGCGACCTGTGCCAGGGCCGTGTCCGCGGGCAGGCTTTCGCGAATACCCAACGAAAGGGCCTGCGCGAACGAATCGCCCCAGAGGAAAACGGTCCGCGCGGAGCCGGCCGCCGTGCACGAGGGATCGAGCGACTGACGGAGCTTGAAATCGCACTCGAGCCGGTAGGCGTCGGCCAGTCCGGACGTGCGCAGCCGCTCGTAATAGTCGACGAGCCGCCCGGCTTCGTTGCGATTGACGGGCCGCTCGATCATGCCGCCGGACGAATAGATGACGGCGCCGGCGGCAGCCACCACCGTCAGCACCAGTGCGAGCGCGGGAACGGCGACACGCGCGCTGGCGCCGAAGCGGATCGGCCGTTCGATCACCCGGTACGTGGCCCATGCCAGCGCGACGCTGGCGGCGAGCAGCGACAGTCGGAGCGAGGCCGGAGGAATGTCGCTCAGGACCAGGTGTGCCACCGACAGCAGCGGCCAATGCCACAGGTAAAGCGGATAACTGATCAGGCCAATGAACACGACTGGCGGCTGTGAGAGCACCATGCGATTCAGCCACGCTCGCGGACCGGAGCTGATCAGGAGAGCGGTGCCGCCGACCGGCAACATCACCCACAGGCCCGGAAAGACGCGTCTGCGATCGATCAACCAGACACCGGCGATGATCGCGATCAGGCCGGCCGTCGCGGCACACTCGGCAACCGATCGGCGCGACAACAGCCGATCCTTCCACGCCCTGAGGGCCACGTCCGCGTCGATGCACGCGAGGGTCGCGCCGGCCAGCAACTCCCAGAAACGGTTCCAGGGCGCATAAAAAGCCGGGGTCCGATCAATCCGCACCGTCCAGATCGAGATCAGGAACGAGAGCGTTCCAATCACGAGCGTCGCGATGAGCGGCCCGCGACGCCAGCGTGCGGCGAGAATCAGAAGCACGGGCCAGACGAAATAGAACTGCTCCTCGACACCGAGCGACCACAAGTGCAGCAGTGGTTTCAGGTCGGCGGCGACGTCGAAATAACTGGCCTCCCGCCACAGCGCGATATTCGAGAAGAACGCCGCGCCGGCCGCGGCATGATAGGCAAGCCGCGCATAGTCGTCGGCATACAGGAGGAACCAGCCGGCCACGATCACCGCAGTCAGGACCACACCCAGCGCCGGAAAGATCCGGCGGATGCGGCGCGCATAGAAATTCGCAAAGGTGAACCGGCCGGCCGCGTGGGCCTCGAGGATGATCCCCGAAATCAGGTAGCCCGAGATGACGAAGAAGACGTCGACACCCACGAAGCCGCCCGGCAAACGGGCCGGGAACGCGTGGAAGATCATGACGATCCCGACGGCGAGGGCGCGCAGGCCGTCGATGTCGGGGCGATAGCGCCGATCGGCCTGGTTCATGCGAGCGCGCGGGCGAACGCGTCCGCCGACTCGAACCGGTTGGCGGGCGCGCCTTCGATCGCTTTCATGATCGCATCGCGGGCGGCGTCGGGAAGCTGTTGCGGCGGCGCGGGCCTGGTCTGCAGCATCTGCCCGATCAGCTCCGGCAATGACGGCGCCTGGAACGGCACCGTGCCCATGACCATGTGATACGCCAGCACGCCGATCGTGAACACGTCGGCGCGCGGATTCGGCGCGCTGCCCATCATGACCTCGGGCGCCAGATACGGCAGCTCGTTCGCGCTCGCTTCCTGCCCGCGCAGCTCCTGCTCGCGCATTGTCGCCAGGACGTCCTGCACGGACTTGATGCCGGCCGAGGACATCACGATCCGTTCAGCGAACTTGTCCGCCGTAGCTCCCTCTGATTGCGAGGAGCGAAGGCGGATCATGTCGGGATTCACGCCGCTGATGAACCCGTCTTTGCCGTGCAGCGCCGAGATGGCCTCGAGCGCCTGCAGCAGCAGGGGTTTCGCGCGCTCCCATGGGAACGCGCCGCCTTCAACCATCGCCTGCCTGAGGCTTGGCCCCTCGATCAGATCGGTCACGAGATGCACGGCGCGCTCGTCCTCGCCGAAATCGCGGACTTGCAGCAGGCTTGGATGCGAGAGCTGCAGCGTGCGCGCTTCGAGAAGGAAACGGGCGCGCACGGTATCCCAATGCGAGGCATGCTCGTCGCGCTTCAACACGCGGATCGCCACTGGCACGCCGAGCGCGCGGTGGGTGCCTTTGTAGACGAGGCTGCCGAGACGGCCGCGGCCGATCAGGCCGCCAAGCTCGTACCGCGACAACAGCCCGGTCTCGCCCGATCCGGCCGGCGCCGGTGACTGCCCCGCCGCCGCTTTCAGCGCCTCCATGAACTCGGCGATCGATGGCCAGCGATCTTTCACGTCCCTGGCCAGCGCCCTCATCACCGTCTGGTCGATCGCTTCCGGCAATCCGCTGCGGCGCGCCGCAACGCTGGTCGGCGCCTTGGTGAGTGCCTGCGTGATCAACGTCGCCTGAGTGGTGCCATCGTAGGGACGCCCGCCGGTCAGCATCTCGTAGGCGATGACGCCGAGCGCGTAGACATCGACGGCCGTGGTGACGTCCTCGCCGCGCATCTGTTCCGGCGCGGCATAGGCAAGCGTGCCGAGAAATAATGCCGGATCGGTCAGCCGCGTCTCATCGCTCGTCGCCTTCATCGCGACCAGGCCGAAATCGATCACCTTGTAGACGCGCTCGCCCGATTCATACCGATGCGCGACGATGTTGGCGGGCTTGAGGTCGCGGTGCGTGATGCCGCGATCGTGAGCGAGCTGCAGCGCGGATGCCACGGCATCGAGGGTGGCCACGACGCGGGCCGGCGACATCGGCGACTCGAGATCGATCTCCTCGCGCAGGCTGGGGCCGCTCAGCAGCTCCATCACCATGTAGGGCTGGTTGGCGCTGTCGAAGCCGAAATCCAGCAGGCCGACGATGTTCGGGTGGCGAAGCTGGGCGCAGGCGCGGCTCTCACGGAGGAAGCGGTCGCGGGATTCCGGCGCCGCGTCGGGCGTCGCCTGCATCACCTTGATCGCGACTTCGTCGCCGAGGTGCAAGCGGCGGGCGCGGTAGACCTGTCCCATGCCGCCTGAACCGAGAGCATCAATGATCTCGTAACGATCGTCGATCTTGGCTCCGGGAGACAGCACCCAAGAAGCTTATACGTGAACGAGCTCGGATTCAGCCTGGTCGAGCAAATGCTCGAACCAGAGATTCGAGAGCTTCTCCTGGACGCTGTTCTGGCGCAGCCGCGCCTGGAGGTTGTTGAAGTCGACGCGGTCGAGCTCCTGGTCCTGGTTGTAGCAGGAGAAGATGAACTCTTCCTTGCCGGTCTCGGGATCGACGTGGCGCTGCAGGCACTGGGCGCAGACCTCTTTCATCATGCACTGCATCGGCGAGTTGATGCTGCCGATGCCGACGTGGTTCGGATTGAGGTAGGGCTCGAGCGCGCCGTGCCGGGCCAGGCGGACGGCGTTCATCATGCGATCGGATCCGATGGCGATGATGCGCGACACATTTTTCAGGGGCACCAGGGGCGGGCCGAACTTCCCTTCGGCATACGCGACCATCGCCTGGACGATGTTGCCGCGGAAGTGATGATCCTGCGGGCGATGCGGCGTGATTTCGTCGCCCATGTCGCTCGACCAGATCACCTGATCGGTGCCGGCCTCGATGTCCTCGCGCTTGAAGAGGTCTGCGCCGTTCTTGTAGCCGGCGAAGTAGAGGACGCGATTGCCCCGCGCCTTGAGGGCCTTGGCGATCGAGAACAGCACGGCGTTGCCGAGACCGCCCCCGGCCAGCAGCACCGCCGATTTTTCGGGAATCTCGGTCGGGGTTCCGGTGGGTCCCATCACGACCACGGGCTCGCCCGGCTTGAGATACGCGCACAGGCGGCTCGACACGCCCATTTCGAGCGTGATCAGCGACAGCAGGCCCTTCACGGGATCCACCCACGCGCCGGTCAGCGCGATGCCTTCCATCAGCATCGACGCGACGTGATCGTCGACGCGCACGTGCGGGCTGAGGCGCTCGAAATTCTGGAGGCGATAGAACTGGCCGGGATGGAAATGCCGCGCCGCCGCGGGCGCGCGCACGATCACTTCGACAATCGTCGGCGTCAGGCGCACGACCTTTTCGACGCGCGCGAGAAGCTCGTCATCCAGCTTCGTGACCAGCGATTGCCACGCGGTCTCGCGCTCGGGCTGCTGCTTCGGCTCGAGCGACGCAATGGCGTCCGCAAACAGCTCCACGACGCGCGGGTAGCCGTGCTTCGCCGACGCCATCGCCTTGACGACATTGCCGTTGTAGCGCGGATGGTTGTCGCCGTAGTACGTCACGAACTTGCCGTCGGTGTTGTGCGAGGTGAAGAAGCCGTCAGGATCGGGTTCGAGCGTGAATCTTGCCTTCGCCGGGAGCCCGGAACTTAAGTTCCGGCCTTCTGGGACGGCTCGAAAACCCTTGAAGAATTTCTGCTTGCTGTCGAGCGAGAACGATCCGGGATGTTCTTTCTCGTAGGTGACGTTCGGAACCGTGCCGGCAGCGACCAGCACGGTGCGCGCCGGCAGCTCGACGCGCGATCCGTCCGCCCGCGTGAACGCCATCGCCGTGACGTGTCCGAATTCATCCGGGATCGCTTCGACCGGATTCATGTTCTCGCTGATCGAGATGCCTTCTTGCAGCGCGAGGGCGACCTCTTCGTGATTCAGGCGATACGCCGGCGCATCCTGCAATCGCTTGCGATACGCGAGGGTGACGCCGCCCCAGCCACGGATCATGTCGATGAAGTTCGGCGGCTCGCTCGCGGCCTTGGCGCGGGCCCGCTCCTTCTTCACGGCCGTGCCGTGCTCGCGGAACTCATCGAGGATGCCG
>Ga0310900_10000576_pt1 | contig 12844 bp, 9 predicted proteins | sample C24D1metaG_FD_203879 | JGI IMG/M metagenome (GOLD analysis project Ga0310900, IMG submission 203879) | Lab incubated soil microbial communities from West Virginia University Organic Research Farm, Morgantown, WV, United States - C24D1 | ecosystem: Environmental > Terrestrial > Soil >...
ATCTATTATGTGGAATATAGCGGTGCTATTCTTTTGCGCAGCTTTTTTAGGTAATGGAAAAAATAAGAAGACAGTTTCTATATTATTTGCGTTTACAGGATTTATTTGGATAATAGGTTTTGTAATATTAATGACAAAATCTTTTAATATTCAAATTGAGAAAAAGATAGAGGTTGTAGAAAAAAAGGAGAAGAAATAAATGGTAGTGACAAAATAGCAAAAAATGATTTTTGGTTACATAATTGATTGAGTCTTTCAAAAGGAAACAAATGGATAAGCATTTCAAATTTACAAACGCAGTTGTAGGACTCCCGCTTTTTTTGGTGTTGGCGCTGTGGTTTGTTTATTGGCTCCAAATTCGTTTTGATTTTGACTTTGTAGAAAAAGGAATTTATCCGCGGACTTTCTCAGGATTGAAAGGCGTGATTTTTAGTCCGTTTATCCATTCCGATTTGAATCATCTTTATAATAACTCCATTCCCCTTTTAGTTTTACTGGCAGCTTTGCAGTTTTTTTATTCAAAATTGTCTATTAAAGTTATTGGTTACGGTATTTTGTTTTCGGGTATTTTAACTTGGTTAATCGGAAGGGAAAGTTATCACATTGGCGCCAGCGGATTGATTTATGTGTTGTTTGCTTTTATCTTTTTTAAAGGAATAATGACACAATATTATCGTTTGGTGGCTTTGTCTTTGGCTGTAATTATGATGTATGGCGGAATGATCTGGTACGTTTTTCCTGAGGTGGATAATAGTATTTCCTGGGAAGGGCATTTGGCCGGATTGATTACTGGTTTTGTTTTAGCCGTTTTGTATCAAACGCCTGAGTATAAAAAGGTGCCTAAATACGAATGGGAAATGCCCGATTATAATCCGGCAGAGGATAAGTTTATGCAGCGATTTGATGAAAACGGTAATTTTGTAAATCCTCCAAAAGAAGAAGTGGAGGAATTGGATGGTTTTCAGAATTACTATATTTCAAATCAGGAAGTGAATTATGAAATTGTCCCAAAAGAAAAAGACGAATCAAAACCAGAGTCTTGATTCGTTTGGATATTATTTTCGGCTCCCTTCCCTTTGGGAAGGGCTGGGGATGGGATTATTAACTTCTTTGTCTTACGGCTTCGTATAAAAATGCACCACAGGCTACAGATACGTTCAAAGAACCAATTGTTCCAAACATAGGGAGTTTAGCTTTTTCGTCAACAATTTTTAATACTGATGGATTTACTCCGCGATCTTCAGACCCCATGATTATGGCTACGCCTTCGGTTAGATTAACGTTGTAGATAGTATCATCTGTTTTTTCAGTAGCAGCAACGGTTTTGATTCCGCTTCCCTGCAAAAGAAAAATTGCATCTTTAATGTGTTCTACTTTACAAATAGGAATATTGAAAACAGCACCGGCAGATGTTTTAACAGTATCTCCGTTTACAGGAGCAGAACCTGATTTTTGGATGATTATTCCGTTTACTCCGGTACACTCGGCAGTTCTGATAATAGCGCCGAAATTACGAGCATCAGAAATTTGATCCAATATCAAAAATAAGGGTTTTTTACCGTTTTCGATTACTGTATCAATCAAAGTTTCTAAATCAAAAAATGAAATAGGAGAGATAGAAGCTACTGCACCCTGATGGTTGTTAGGAGTAAGTTTGTTTAGTTTTTCAACAGGAACATAAGAGAAATTTACATTAGCACGTTTCATGACTTTCATCAAGTCTTTCATCAATTCGCCAGAGGCTTCTTTTTGAATGTATACTTTGTCAATTGTTGTTCCAGCCTGAATTGCTTCAATTATGGCTCTAATCCCGAATATTTGATGTTCTTTTTCCATGGCGCAAATATATAAAAAAAGAGGTTGATAGCGTATCAACCTCTTTTTGTTTCGTTTTTTTGTGGTTTATGTTTATTGTTTAGTATAAACGGCATCTCCAAAATCATCAAAACCATTTTGCCAATGGATAGATATAGTTCCATTAGGATTAACCGTTCCGGTAATGGTAACGTCGGTTCCAAAAGGTTCTGGGAATTTTCCAGAGATAGTTCCACAGACATCCGTGAATTTACCTTCAACTTCAAAATCTAAACCATAAATGTCATACCATAACATATAAACACCAGCAAAAGCATCTGACATAGTATATTCACCTCCACCCAAAGCTGTAATTTGTACAGTATAAGGGAAGTTTGATATTGGATTTTCGGAAGGGCTTGGTCCGCTGTCTGTTGAGGTTCCAGAGCTAATTACGTTATATGTACCTTCAAGTTCAGAAGGGCATGATACATTGTAGGTTTGAAATAATTTATACAAGTTTGATGTAGCAATGTTAGAGCTAAAATTGTTAGAACCATCATCATTAATAAGTTGTATAACTGTCCCATTTTTTAAACTTATAACAGCTGTAATCGTTAACTGATCACCTGTTTCAAAATCTTCAGATGAATTTACTTCGGAAAAAGCATTAAATATTTTTTGCTTGTTAATGTTTAAGGAATAAGGAAATGTTTTGACGTCTGTTGAAAATGTTCCTTTGTATATTGTAGTTCCGTCAGATTTAATGTATAATCCAATTACATCTAAAGAAGCGATTTCACCAACGGATTTATTTATAGTAAAACTAAGATTGATGTCTCCGCCGTTTTGTAATGTAACTAAATCAATAAATGTATCTGAATTCGCTGTTTTTTGGATATCAACAACAGCACCATATTTTGAATTTATTTTTGAGTCGCCTCCATCATTTTCACAGGAGAGTACTAACATTAATAATGTTAATATAGCGAATATTTTTTTTATATTTTTCATGATATATTTTCATTTATTAGTTATCCCAAAATATTTTATAAGTTGCTGGGTTTTTCTGAGCCGGAGCATTTTTGTTTAAATTTAATTCAGAAAGAGGCCAGTATAATGACAACTGGTAAGGGTTTCTTAAAACTGTTTCAGAATCAATAAGAGGGAAATCATCGTCATTGTCTAATTGATATTCAGGTGTGGTAGAGTTTGGATTTGCCAAAATTGGGAAACCAGTTCTTCTGTAGTCAGAATATTGATCCATTGGGTCTCCAAAAGTAGCTACCCATTTTTGAGTCATGATGATTTCCAGTTTTTTAGCGCTGCTTGCAGCGGTAAATTCAGTGATGATTTTGTTGATGAAAGTGGTAACGTTTGAGGAACCAACTAACTTGGGTATTCCTGTTTGTTTTGTTCCGCTATTAGCAACAACCTGATCTACTTTTGCAAAACTGGCCTGCATAGCTTCTTGTAGCTTTGTAGTAGCGTTACCGGTAGTTATTTTTCCTGCTTGGATTAATTCTGCTTGGATATATAAAAACTCATCATAGGTTAATATTCTATGTGGAGCAATTCCGGTTCCGGAATCAACATCGGCTACACCGCCATTGCCATCATCGTATCTTCCTCCGCAAGGAAAAATACCAGGGTAGGTGTTTGAGTTTTCTGTGCTAAAACTGCTCCAAGGTCCTTGACTACCAAATCGAATACTGAAAAAACCCGTTTTAGCATCCCAATAATCAGCTTTTGGATTTCCTGTATTTGTGTCTCCTAAATCAGGGGGGAATTGTCCCGCTTTAAGTTGTTTAAAGAAATAGTAACTAAGTCTAGGGTCTTTGTTGCCATTATGGATATTTGGATTCATTCCCATCATAATTTCATAAAACCAAGGACTCATAAAGGTTGTAAATTGTGAACTATTATATGATTCTAAAAACAAAGGGTTTCTTTCGTCTGAAGGTGAGGAGTTTCCAGTGTGTAGAAATTGAAAATCATCATCTATGGATTTGAAGAAATTATTCTCCGCAATTAATGCATTAAAGCCTGGTTCGTCAAATTCTGGCCATAAACGCATTTGATTGTATAATTTTAGTTTGAATGTGTTTGCAAAACGTATCCATTTCTCAGTGTCTCCACCATAAAACAAATCATCGGCAGCAGGTTCAAGACCTTTGTTTGTTTTTAAATTAGTTTTAGCGGTTTCTATTAAGGTTAGGACTGATTTGTAAATTTCTATTTGGTTGTCAAAACGTGGAGCTACAGTGCCTCCTTTTAATTTTGTAGCATCGGTATATGGAACATCTCCCCATAAATCAACAGCAATTGACATTAAATAGGCTTTTTCCAGTTGTGCAATTCCCAGATAAATTAAATCTTCGCTTTCGGTACTTTGCTGAATTAAACTTTGAATATCGGTTAAGGTCAAGTATAAATTATCCCAATCGTTTTGAACAGTTATATTGTTTACTTTTGTGCCGTATTGGTCTTGTTCTTCTTTTACAGTCATTTGATGAGTATAAACCTGTAATACATCTCCGGAGTAATCTTGAAAACCGGTTGTTTTTCCTAAAGAGACTTGAGTGCTTGTCAATAAGTAATTGAGAGGAGCTATTGTAGGATTGTCAGTGTCTGTATCAACATCAAGATAGTCGTTACAACTTACTAGAAGTATTGATGATAATAATAATGCAAATATTGAATTATTATGTTTCAATGTTTTTATAAGTTTCATACTGTTAGTTTTAGAATGTTAAATTAATTTTGAAACCAAGTCTTTTTGAGGTTGGTGCTGCTGTAATTTCAATTCCTTGTAGTTTCCCGGAACCAAAACTTGCAATTTCAGGATCGAAATTAGTGTATTTAGGAACGTTTGGTGCAAAGTACCATAGGTTAGTTCCCAGTACGCTAAAACTTACTTTTCCAAAAGCAGTCTTTTTCAAAATTTTTGAAGGTAAATCGTATGTTAAACTAAGTTCTCTTAAGCGAAAAACAGTTCCGTCATAGACAGTTGCTTCATCAACACTATTAATAGCAAAGGTGTTTCCATTTGTTGATGGAGAGAAATAGAGGTCATTTGCAGTAATTTGGGTAGTGTTTTCGATAGGGTTGTTGTTGCTGTCAGTAATAGGAACTACTTTGTTTTCAGCATCAATTTGTCCATAATATCCAGGGATGATATAGGTGTGTTCCCTGTCTTCTGTGTCTTTAGTCACACCACGTCCTAATAATTGTTCTAGAGTTCCTGATTTAAAATCACCTCCTTGTTTCCAGTCAAATTGAGCTCTTAAAGAAAATCCTTTATAACTAAAAGTATTGGAGAAGCTCATTTTAAAATCTGCATTTGGATCACCAATGATTCCAGCTTCTGTATCTGCAAGAATTCCTCCTGAACCTGGATCTATCAAGTAGTTGCCCTGGTTGTCTCTTGCAAATTTTGTTCCATAAAAGATTCCGTAAGGTTGGCCTTTGATGATGTAGCCTACTTGTGCTAAACCACCTTCAGATTTAGCTCCGTCGTTGCTGGCGCTTATTTCAGTGCGTTCAATGCCTTCTGCAATTTCTATAACTTTATTTTTGTTTTTTGTAAAGGTGGTAAATGAGGTCCAACTGAAGTTGTTTGTTTTTATAGGAACTATAGTTAATCCAACTTCAATTCCTTTGTTGCTCATTTTACCAATATTGGTGTTGTATGTGTCGTAACCTGTTGATGTTGGGGTAGAAATTGCGGTTATTAAGTCGGTTGTTGTTTTGCTGTATAAACTTAAGTCTAAAGCAATTCTTCTGTTGTAGAATTCTAGTTCGGTTCCGACTTCGTACTCGTTAGTGAATTCAGGTTTTATTTGTTGATCCGCTAATGAAATGCTGTTTCCTATTACAGGATTTTCGTTAAAAGCATCGCCTAATACAAAGGATGTGCTTAGGAATTCTGCTGGGGCATCATTTCCTACTTTAGCATAACTGGCTCTTAATTTTGCAAATGTCAAGATGTTGCTTTCAATATTAAAAGCATCAGTTACAATTAGTGAAGTGTTAACAGAAGGGTAGAAATAAGAATTATTGTTTACCGGTAATGAAGATGAATAATCATTTCTTCCGGTCGCATTTAGGAATAAGTAGTTTTTATATCCTAAAGTAACATCAGCGAAAAGTCCAACGTTTCGGTATCGAGTACCTTCATCAACTAAGCTGGCTATATTTTTGAAATTTCGTAAAGTAAATAAGTTGGGAGTTATGATTTCTCTTCCTGCAAAAGCAATTCTTGAAGTGTTGGTTTGTAAAATATTATTACCTGCAATTGCTGTAAGGTTGATGTCTTCATTTAACTTGTAGTTAAAATTGACTAAAAAAGTAGATTCGATATCTTCGTTAGTAAAATTATCTGTTACCATATAGCCAACTCCTCCATATGCAATAGAATTTTTGTCTCTAATTTCGTCTCTGTCTAATGTGTATCTGTTAAAACCAAATCTGTATGTAGCAGAGATGTTCTTGTTGAATGAATAATCTAAATTTATCCCAACAACTGTTCGGTTGCTATTTGATATGATTTTGTCATGTTTCCAGGACCAAAGAGGGTGATCAAATTGATTTCCGTTAGGTGTTACAGAAGCTCCGGTTTCGGGGTTTTCATAAGGTAAGTTTAGATCCCAGTTTCTGGCGATGAAAAGTGTTCTGGCAAATGAAGATGAGGCTGACTCGTCTGATGATTGTTGATCTCCAAAAAAACCTCCGTTTTGAGTGGTTTTTGCATAACTCATATTAGCTCCCATTGTTAATTTGTTTGCTAATTTAAAATTACCTCCCATGGCCACAGATGTCCTGTCGTAGCTGTTAAAAGGGATGTAGCCGTTTTGGTTTAAATTAGAGATAGTGGCGTTAAAGTTACCATCTTGACCTGCATAATTAAAACCAATTGAATTGTCATAAACAGTACCAGTTCTGAATAGATCTTTAACATTATTGGGTTTGGCTATATATGGTACTGTTGGTCCAAGTTCTGGAACCACTTCTAAAACAGTTGGCCAGGTTGGTATAGTTCCGTCATCATTTAGTCCATATACGCTGCCAGCTAGTCCAAATGCGGGCCCCCATGATCCATTAGAGGCTGGTCCGTATTTGAAATTGGATCCAGCGCCATATTTGTTTTGATATTCAGGAAGGTTGGCAATATTGTCGGTGTAAACTCCAGTAGATACGTTGACACTAAGCTTGTTGTTCTTATTAGCGCTTGTGGAACCTGTTTTGGTTGTGATTACAATAACTCCGTTAACAGCTCTTGATCCATATAATGCTGAAGCGGCAGCACTTTTTAGAATGTTTATAGAGGCAATGTTGTTAGGGTCTAAACTTGATAATGCTGATTCGTATCCACCACCGCTATTGGTTTGATTAGATGTAGCAACTGAAGTATTGTTGTATTTTACTCCGTCAACAATTATTAAAGGTTGAGTGTCCTTTGTAAATGAGTTAATTCCTCTTATGGTAATTTGATTGGCTGCTCCAGCTACTCCTGAAGAAACGTTTATGTTTACTCCGGCTACTTTACCGTTGATAGCACGTATTAAATCAGGTTCGGAATTTTCCGTAATTTCGGCTGTTTTTATGGTACTAACGGAATATCCTAAGTTTTTGGGTTTTCTTTTTATACCAAGAGCTGTTACAACCACGCCTTCCAGTTCAACAGCATCTTCTTGAAGTGTTATGGAAATTGTTGTTGAGCTGGCTGGTTTTTCCTGAGTTTTCATTCCAACAAAGCTAAAGACCAGTGTTTGTGAGGCTGTAGCTTTAATTTTGAATTTTCCGTCAAAATCTGTTTGAGTGCCAGATTGCGTACCTTTTACTAAGACGCTAACACCGGGTAGAGGGAGCCCTGAAATGTCATAGACGGTACCGCTTATGATTCTTTCTTGAGAATAAGAAAGTTGCGTAATTATCATTAGAAATAATGATAAGAGTACATTAAATTTTGGTTTCATTTTATCAAATTTGGGTTCATGTAAACAAAAATCTTAAAAAACTGTTAAATATCCTAATTTTTAGCGTGTTTTTTGGTTTTGAGGGCTTTTCTTTTTCGGAGTTCGAAAAATCGTAGTTTATTTGTTAAAATAAGGTTGCTGATAATCTTGTTGAAAATTAATGAATTAACATTTGTAGAGTAAAAAATAATTTATACATTTGCAACCCCGTAAAAAGCGGGAATTCAATTTACATAATAATTTTTAGTATTAATTATGCCAACAATTCAACAATTAGTAAGAACAGGAAGAACTCAGATAACTAAGAAGAGTAAATCGGTTGCTTTAGATTCTTGCCCTCAACGAAGAGGGGTTTGTACGCGTGTTTACACTACTACACCAAAAAAACCAAACTCAGCAATGCGTAAAGTAGCGCGTGTACGTTTGACAAATGGTAATGAAGTGAATGCTTACATCCCTGGTGAAGGTCACAATCTACAAGAGCACTCGATAGTATTAGTTAGGGGTGGAAGGGTAAAAGATTTACCAGGAGTTAGATATCACATCGTTCGTGGTGCGCTTGATACATCAGGTGTAGCAGGAAGAACGCAAAGAAGATCTAAGTATGGTGCTAAACGCCCAAAAGAAGCAAAAAAGTAATTTAAAACGTTAAGAGTTAGAGGTTAGGAGTTAAGGGTTAGGGTTGAAGCGTAAGTAGAAATCTGTAACACATAACATTTAGCGGATAGCCCATAACTTTTTATTAAAAAAAAGACATGAGAAAAAGAGCGGCAAAAAAGAGACCACTTTTACCAGATCCAAGGTTTAATGACCAACTGGTAACGCGTTTTGTGAATAACTTAATGTGGGATGGTAAAAAATCTACAGCTTTTAAAGTTTTTTATGATGCAATTGATATCATTGAAACTAAAAAGCAAAATGACGAAAAAACTTCATTAGAAATCTGGAAAGATGCTTTAACAAACGTTATGCCTCACGTAGAAGTACGTAGCCGTAGAGTTGGTGGAGCTACATTCCAAATTCCAATGCAAATTCGCCCGGACAGAAAAATTTCTATGGCAATGAAATGGTTAATCCTTTATGCTAGAAGAAGAAATGAAAAGTCTATGGCTCAAAGATTAGCTTCAGAATGTTTAGCTGCGGCTAAAGAAGAAGGAGCGGCTGTTAAGAAAAGAATGGATACTCACAAAATGGCAGAAGCTAACAAAGCATTCTCTCACTTTAGATTTTAATTCGTAAGAAATGGCTAGAGACTTAAAATATACAAGAAATATCGGAATTGCTGCTCATATTGATGCTGGTAAAACAACAACTACTGAGCGTATTCTTTTTTACACGGGTAAATCTCATAAAATTGGTGAGGTGCACGATGGTGCTGCAACAATGGACTGGATGGCGCAAGAACAAGAAAGAGGTATTACTATTACTTCTGCTGCTACAACTTGTGAGTGGAATTTTCCAACTGAGCAAGGTAAGTTATTGCCAGAATCATTACCATATCACTTTAATATTATTGATACTCCTGGACACGTTGACTTTACTGTAGAGGTAAACCGTTCTTTACGTGTGCTTGATGGATTGGTTTTCTTGTTTTCTGCTGTTGATGGTGTTGAGCCTCAATCAGAGACTAACTGGAGACTTGCTGATCAATATAGAGTTCCTCGTATGGGATTCGTAAATAAAATGGACCGTCAAGGTTCTAACTTCTTGGCAGTTTGTCAACAAGTTAAAGATATGTTGAAATCAAACGCTGTTGCTATTACTTTGCCAATTGGTGAGGAAAATGATTTCAAAGGGGTGGTTGACTTGGTGAAGAATCAAGCTATTGTATGGCATGATGCAACTCAGGGTGCTACTTTTGATATCGTTGATATTCCAGCTGATATGATTGATGATGTGAAGCATTATCGTTCTATCCTTATCGAAGAAATCGCTACTTATGACGAGAATCTTTTGGATAAGTATATGGAAGATGAAAACTCTATTACAGAGGAAGAAATCAACAATGCATTAAGGGCTGCTACTATGGATATGGCTATCATTCCTATGATTGCTGGATCTTCTTTCAAAAACAAAGGAGTTCAATTCATGTTAGATGCGGTTTGTAAATATTTACCATCTCCAATGGATAAAGAAGGTATCAAAGGAATTCATCCGGATGATGCTGAATTGTTAGAGGAGGATCAAACTCAAATCTTGCGTAAGCCAGATGTAAAAGAGCCGTTCGCTGCTTTGGCGTTTAAAATTGCTACTGACCCATTCGTAGGTCGTTTAGCTTTCTTCCGTGCTTATTCTGGTCGTTTAGATGCTGGTTCTTATGTTTTGAACACTCGTTCAGGAAACAAAGAAAGAATTTCTCGTATCTACCAAATGCATGCTAACAAACAAAACCCAATCGAGTATATCGAGGCTGGAGATATTGGAGCTGCTGTTGGATTTAAAGATATTAAAACTGGAGATACATTGTGTGATGAAAAACACCCAATCATTCTTGAGTCTATGAAATTCCCTGCGCCGGTAATTGGTATTGCTATTGAGCCTAAAACTAAGGCTGACGTAGATAAAATGGGTATGGCTTTGGCTAAATTAGCTGAGGAGGATCCAACATTTACTGTTAGAACTGATGAGGCTTCTGGTCAAACAATTATCTCAGGTATGGGTGAGCTTCACTTAGATATCTTGGTAGATCGTATGAAGCGTGAGTTTAAAGTTGAGGTTAACCAAGGTGAGCCTCAGGTAGAGTATAAAGAAGCGTTTACAAAATCTGCTCAACATAGAGAGGTTTACAAAAAACAATCTGGAGGTCGTGGTAAATTCGGTGATATCGTATTTAGAGTTGAGCCTGCTGATGAGGTTGATGGTAAAGTTCCTGTAGGATTACAGTTTGTGAATGAAGTAAAAGGTGGTAACGTTCCTAAAGAATATATTCCTGCTGTTGAAAAAGGTTTCAGAGAGGCTATGAAAACTGGTCCTTTAGCTGGGTACCAAGTTGATAGTTTGAAAGTGACTTTGTTAGACGGATCTTTCCACCCTGTGGATTCTGATGCTCTTTCTTTTGAATTGGCAGCTAGAATGGGTTATAGAGAAGTAGCTAAAGCTGCTGGAGCTGTAATTCTTGAACCAATCATGAAAATGGAGGTTATTACACCAGAAGAAAACATGGGAGATATCGTAGGTGATATTAACCGTCGTAGAGGTCAGGTTAATGACATGGGTGATAGAAATGGTGCGAAAACTATTAAAGCTGATGTGCCTTTATCAGAAATGTTTGGATATGTAACTACATTGAGAACATTGTCTTCTGGTAGAGCTACTTCTACAATGGAATTCTCTCACTATGCAGAAACGCCTTCTAATATTTCAGAAGCAGTAATCAAAAAAGCAAAAGGAAACGCTTAATCTTTAAGAAAATGAGTCAAAAAATCAGAATAAAATTAAAATCTTACGATCATATGTTGGTAGATAAGTCTGCTGAAAAGATTGTAAAAACGGTTAAGACTACCGGAGCAGTGGTAACAGGGCCAATTCCTTTGCCAACTCACAAAAAATTGTTTACTGTATTGCGTTCTCCGCACGTAAACAAAAAAGCTAGAGAGCAATTTGAAGTAATGTCATATAAGAGATTAATTGATATTTATTCATCTTCATCTAAAACTATCGATGCTTTAATGAAATTAGAATTACCTAGTGGAGTTGAAGTAGAAATCAAAGTTTAAGTTTTTTTTCAAGAGTAAATTAGAGCACTTCGTTTAAGTGAAAAGTTTTTTTGGTTTGTGTGTAAATAAGTTATACTTTTGCACCACTTTAAAAACAGCTCACTTAAACGATTGTGTTCTGTTTTTATATTTAATAATTAATAATTAATATTTATGTCTGGGTTAATTGGTAGAAAAATCGGCATGACTAGTCTTTTTGATGAGAACGGGAAGAATATTCCTTGTACTGTTATTGAGGCAGGTCCATGTGTTGTTACCCAAGTCAGAACCAAAGAGGTTGACGGGTATGAAGCGTTGCAACTTGGTTTCGATGACAAAAACGAGAAACATTCCACTAAAGCGGCTTTAGGTCACTTTAAAAAAGCAGGAACTGTTGCTAAGAAAAAAGTCGTTGAATTCAAAGAATTTGCAACTGAACAAAAATTAGGAGATCTTATTGATGTTTCTATTTTTGCTGAAGGAGAATTTGTAGATGTACAAGGTGTATCTAAAGGTAAAGGTTTTCAAGGGGTTGTAAAACGTCACGGTTTTGGTGGTGTTGGTCAAGCAACTCATGGTCAACATAACCGTTTAAGAGCGCCAGGTTCTGTAGGAGCTTCTTCTTATCCATCTAGAGTATTCAAAGGAATGCGTATGGCTGGAAGAATGGGAGGAGAAAATGTAAAAGTTCAAAACCTTAGAGTTTTAAAAGTAGTGGCTGATAAGAACCTACTTGTTATTAAAGGATGTGTTCCTGGTCATAACAACTCTTATGTAATCATTCAGAAGTAATGGAAGTAAAAGTATTAGATTTCAACGGAAAAGATACTGGGAGAAAAGTTCAACTTTCTGATTCAGTATTCGCAATTGAACCAAATAATCACGCAGTATACCTTGATGTTAAGCAATATCTTGCTAATCAAAGACAAGGAACGCACAAAGCTAAAGAAAGAGCTGAAGTAGCGGGGAGTACTCGTAAGATTAAAAAGCAAAAAGGTACAGGTACTGCTCGTGCAGGATCTGCTAAATCACCTGTTTTTAAAGGTGGAGGAACTATTTTCGGGCCTAGACCAAGAAGTTATTCATTTAAATTGAATAAAAACTTGAAACGTTTGGCTAGAAAATCGGCTTTCTCAATCAAAGCAAAAGAGTCAAATATTATCGTTCTTGAAGACTTTAATTTTGAAGCTCCAAACACTAAAAATTTCATTAATGTTTTGAAAGCTTTAGAGTTAGAAAATAAAAAATCTCTATTTGTATTGGGTAATACCAATAAAAATGTATATTTGTCGTCACGTAATTTAAAAGCGTCTAACGTTGTAAGTAGTTCAGAATTAAGCACTTATGATATTTTAAATGCTAATAATTTAGTGCTTT
>Ga0310900_10000578_pt1 | contig 12828 bp, 12 predicted proteins | sample C24D1metaG_FD_203879 | JGI IMG/M metagenome (GOLD analysis project Ga0310900, IMG submission 203879) | Lab incubated soil microbial communities from West Virginia University Organic Research Farm, Morgantown, WV, United States - C24D1 | ecosystem: Environmental > Terrestrial > Soil >...
GTCCATATCGGACCTTCTGAGCCGCTTATGGCCATTACGAATTATACGGAAGACCATTTTGACCATTCGGGGCTTGGGTTCATTATGGGTGGTTTTATATACGGAGCTAAAGCAGCAGGAGCTGCGGGACAGCCAATTGAATTCGTGAAAAATATTCCTCTGCCCGAAGGCGTACCGGCCTGGGGACCGTCATTTAAAGAGTTTGTCACAAAAACCTTCAGTCGTTATTATTCTATTTTTTCACTGATGACCGATCCTCCCTTGCTTACGAACTTCATCGATCTTGATCCCAAAGCGAAAAACGGGCTCGGACTCCCTCTCCCGAGACTTACCTTTAGTTGGAGCGAGCAGAAGAATGCGATGCATCGTTTTTTTTATTCGAAGATGGTCGAAATCCTGCAAGCAGCCAGAGCGCAAAAGATATGGGGGGGTCACGACTTTCAGCCGCCATGGGTACTTTCGCATCCGAGCGGCGGAACGAGAATGGGCGAAGACGAGAGGACATCGGTAACCGACAGGTATGGCAAAGTTCATGGCGTCCGCAATTTGTTCGTGGCGGGGAATTCCTTATTCCCTACGATGTCCGCATATAATCCAACGGAGACGATTGGGGCTCTTGCTTATTGGCAGGCTGAATATATTAAGCAAGAGGTGTTAAGGGGGAACTTGATATAGCGCCAATACCTGCTGCAAGAAGTAATAGAGCCGCTTGCCCGAGCAGGCGGCTATTGTGCCAATGCTTTTCATTTAAAGAGGGAGTGTCCGGATAGTCAATCTGCCTGAATAGGACTCATCGCTTTAGCGCGATTAAGGTTAAACAACCTTTCCGTCCCCAAATATCGGTCTAAGCTTAGGTGGTAAATATACTTTCGTCCAAGCAGCAAAGTAAAGGCACTCGTATATAAAACGAGACTAATTAAATTTATATTTCCTGATAGAATAAAATTAATATGCATATAAAGGCAAATAAATATAGAGGGAATTGTCATTAATCCGATTAGTATCACAACCCCTACTGCTATTTGTACAATAGGGATAACGTAATTAAAAAACATAACATGCTCTAATGCTATATTTTCAATAAAATGCTTATGAAACATAGGAACATTTTCTTTGTTCAGCGCATGGAGCAGATAATCCGTTAAAAAGACCCCCGGCTCACTAAACCAAGCTTTATCTGTAATTTTCGTAACGCCCGCTAACAGCCAGCCAAACCCGAAAAGCACCCGCATTGCGATAAAAATGATGGGTAAAATAATCACTGCTAATTTTTTGTTTTGTAACATTCTCTAAGCCCCCATGTTTGAATGAAAATTTCTTCCTTTGCAAAAGTTCGATATAGATGAAAGAACTTAATCGAAAAAAAGTTTCCTCGACGCAAAATATTTTACCATATACAAATAAATTTTGGATACCATTTTTTGAAAGCGGAAAACTCATTTATTAAGCTGCTTGATTATGTATAGACATCTATATATAATTGGCATATGATTAAATATAACGCAGCAGCAATGATTGGAAAGATTAAAGATGCAGTCCATAACAGGATTGTATCTGACCTTGGAAAGCATGGCATTGAAGGTATTGTCCCGTCTCACGGTGATATTTTAGTGTTCCTTTATCAGAAAGATGAACTATCCATTAAGGAACTCGCCGAAAAAATACACCGTACACAGCCGACTGTCACTGTATTAGTGAACAAGCTGGAAAAACTGGGTTATGTAGAACGAATCAAAAGCGAGGAGGACGGCAGAATAACTTCGATAAAACTCACGGAGAAGGGCATCCAATTGGAACCCGTTTTTCGCGATGTTTCGGGTTCGCTCAATGATGTCATCTATGGCGGGTTATCGAGTGCGCAGAGAGAACAGCTTGAATGGTTATTGGATCACGTTCATAACAGGTTCTAATTTTGCTGGAAGAACCTATTTTTTTTGGAGAATGAATAGATATCTATGCAGTTGGGGAGAATGATGGCAGTATTTTTATTAAAATAAACGGAGGTTTTTTGAAATGAAACATCTTATTGTCTATGCCCATCCACACCCTGAAAGCTTTAACCATGCTATATTGGAAACTACCGTTCATGCATTAAAGAAAAAAGGCCACGAGGTTACCGTGCGTGATTTGTATGACATCGATTTCCAGCCTGTACTGAAACCGCAAGATACCGCAGCTATGAAAGCCGGACAAACGCCAGCGGATATTAAAACAGAGCAGCAATTTATCGAACAAGCGGATGCGATTACTTTTATTTATCCGATCTGGTGGACGGGGTTGCCCGCTATTCTTAAAGGTTATGTAGATCGTGTATTTTCATATGGTTTTGCTTATGCTTACGGTGCAGAAGGAATCGACAAGCTGCTGACAGGCAAGAAAGGTCTTATCATTAACACGCACGGCACGCCTAAAGAAATTTACGATCAAATCGGAATGACGGCCGGGCTTAAAATCACGTCCGATACGGGAATCTTTGAGTTCACGGGAATCGAACCTGTAGCGCATTTGCTCTTTGGAAGTGTTTCTAGTGCAGGCGAAGCAGCGCTTAAAGATATCCTGAAGCAGGTTGAAGACACCGTTACTTCCGTCTTCTAAACCCATTCCATCATCATTTAAAAATGCCGGGAACAGAAATCAAAATGATTTCTGTTCCCGGCATTTTCTGCTATTCATCCGATTTCCCGTTTAGGTGATTAAGAAATTGAACGGCTCGTGAAGTTTTGGGGTTATTAAGCACCTCTTGCGGGGAGCCTTGCTCGATAATAAGTCCATCGTCCATGAGAAGAATATGGTCGGCAACATCCGCAGCGAATTTCATTTCATGCGTTACAATCGCCATGGTCATACCTTCGGCTGCCAACTGCTTCATAACCTTTAGCACTTCTCCGACCAATTCGGGATCAAGTGCAGACGTCGGCTCGTCGAACAGCAGCACTTCCGGATCGATGGCCATGGCCCGGGCGATAGCTACCCTCTGCTGCTGTCCTCCCGACAGTTTATGCGGATAGGAGCCGGCTTTATCGGCCAGACCCACCTTCTCCAGCAGAACCTCTGCACGTTTCCGGGCCTCGCTCTTGTTCTTCTTTTGTACGGTAATTTGCGCTTCCATCACGTTCTCAAGAGCAGTCATGTGCGGGAATAAATTAAACGACTGAAACACCATTCCCGTATTTTTGCGCAAAGCTAGAATGTTCTTTTGGGGGATTCTCGCTCGCTCATGAAACTCAAAGATGTTCTCCCCGAGCTTAAGTGAACCTCGGTCGGGCATTTCCAGCAGGTTTAAGCAACGCAGCAGAGTTGTTTTACCCGATCCGGATGGACCGATAATGACAAGCACTTTTCCTTTCGACAAGGTGAGGTCAATACCCTTTAGCACTTCCAGAGAACCGTAAGCTTTATGCAAACCACGAATTTCGATCATGCGTACAGTCTCCTTTAGCTGGCAGAGAAACGTTCGAGGCGTTTTTCCACGTAATTTTGCAGTAGTGACAGAACGGAGCTGAATGCTAAATAAATGACTGCCACTTCACAATATAAAAGCAATGGTTCGTAAGTAAGAGCCACATATTCTTGTGCGGTCCTGAACATTTCTACAAAGGTAATGCTAGCCACAAGTGACGTATCCTTAACAAGACTGATAAAGGAGTTACCGAGCGGAGGAATGGACACTCGTGCGGCTTGAGGGAGAATAATACGCCGCAGCGCCTGCATACGGGACATCCCGAGCGAATAGGCAGCTTCCCACTGACCCTTCTGGATCGACAAAATTGCCGCACGTACGATTTCCGAGCCGTAGGCACCCACGCTTAGCGAAAGCCCGATAACTGCCGACAAATACGGACTAAGCGTAATGCCCACACTAGGCAGCCCGTAATAAATTATAAACAGCTGCACCAAGAGCGGAGTTCCCCTGATGACCCAAACGTAGAAGCGTGCTATAAACTTGGGGATTGTCCAAGAGGACAATCGGATAAGCGCAGTAAGAACGGCCAGTATTAAGCCAAGAGCAAATGTAATCAAAGTCAACGGAATGGTTAAAACAACCCCTGCTTTAAGCAGGGGCCAGAATGAATCCATTATAATTTGGATTTGACGGTCGTCCATCGTATAAACATCCTTTGAACCGCTTTTTTTTTATTTAGAAACATCGGCTCCGAAATATTTCTCGGAAATGGTCAGATAAGTTCCATCACTTTTCATCGCAGCCAGGGCTTCGTTTACGGCTTTGATCAGGTCGTCGTTCCCCTTCCGAAAGAGCGCAGCGCTATATGAAGCCTCGGCTGTTTCGTCTACCACTTTAATTTTCACATCAGGCTTCTGCTTCTTTAGATCGAGATAAGACAGGCCGTCATTAATGGTAGCATCTGCACGTTTCGATAGCAACAGGTCGATCGCTTGATTAAAGCCTTCCGTGCCCACAATCTCGGCGCCGTTCTCTTTGGCAATATCCGTCAGATTGCTCGTTAGCGATTGAGCGGACTTCTTGCCTTTAAGATCGGCCAGGCTCTTGATTTCATTGTTATCTTCATGAACCAGCAGCACTGCTTTGGAGACGATGTAGGAATCGGAGAAATCGTACTTTTCTTTACGATCATCCCGAATCGTAACTTCATTAAACACGGCGTCGAATCTCTTAGCATCAAGCCCCGCAAAAATACCATCCCATGGCGTCTCAATAAATTCAGGCTCGACACCTAGACGTTTACTTACTTCTTCCGCGATTTCTATGTCAAACCCAGTCAGCTTCCCGTCCTTATCATGGAATGTAAACGGAGCGTATGTCCCTTCTGTGCCAATTCTTAGTTTGCCACTGGCCTTGATTGCTTCCAGCGAGTTTTGAGTTTCCGGGTTCGACGTTTCAGCTGGTGATGCGGAATTCGAATTTTTGCCGCATGCTGCCAGTAAAACCAAGGTTAGCGCGAGCACTAATGTGACTAGGCTTAATTTTTTCATATAAAAATCCCCCTTCATCTATCCTTTTTACTGTATCCGACTAGGTCAGTAAACTGAATAGTACACCGTATGCACAACAAAATCAACCTTATCCGATAAAAAACATAGGATTACATTGAATTAATAACGAAAGAAAACCAACAGCGGCATTTCGAAACAGAAATCAAGATGATTTCTGTTTCCGGCAATTATGCTGAACTGCAATAATAAAAAAGGCATGAGACACCTTTGAGTTGGAGTCTCATGCCTTTTTAATGTTTAGATTTGAGAAATTGTTAGAAAGTGTTGGACACTGTGATCTGATCCAACGAGAGTCTTGAGGACGGTCTAGCTGGTGTGGCTGCCAAGCCTACGCTGATCAGCATAACAGGCACGTAACGCTCAGGTACGTTGAATTCTTTAGCGAAACGAGCGGCGTCGTATCCGCCCATTGGGCATGTATCATAACCAAGCGCCTTCGCAGCGATCATGAGCTGCATAGCAGCTAGAGAAGCATTGCGGATAGCCTCATCGCGGGGAACTTGGGGATGCTGGTATGCGCCTTCGATTTGACCGGCAAGAGTATCTTTAAGCTCTTTAGGCATATGGCCGGCAGCAACAAGAGGACCAAATACGGGCTCCACGTTTTTGTTCGCTTCCAGATCGCCTAAAACCGCGATAACGACGGAACTATCAATAATTTGTTTTTGACCGTATGCAATCGGGTGCAGCTTTTCTTTATAAGCCTGATCCTCGATAACGATGAATTTCCAATGCTGCAAATTCCAAGAGGATGGCGCTTGTGCAGCAGATAGGAGCAATTGTTCCAGATGCTCCTTAGGCATTTTATGCCCGGCTTGATATTCTTTGACCGAGTGGCGTTCTGCAAGAACTTTCAAAACTTCCGGTTGTACAGTTTGTTGACTCATTCTGGTTTCCTCCAATTATAGTTTTTGTTTAGTATGATACTGCAGCAATATTGCAATTCAGCCCAATCCGATGCAAGTCAAGCGGCTGTGATGTATGTAGTAACTGTGGGAAAAATAATAACAGTTTATTTGATCATAAATGTTGTAGATTTGGATGTCAAGTACCATATTCCGCCCCCAACTTTCGGCTAACTTTCAGGGGCAATTTATCTCTGCAATTAATAAAGAAAGCATGATAATGTACGCTGCTCAGCCATATCATTGTATAGATATATCCTAACGAAGAACGGGTGAGCTATATGATAAGAATCTTTATGGCTGGTGAAGACAAGTGAACATTCCTCAGGGGAGACTAGCGGACAATACACTGATCATAAACACCGATATTGTAACAAGCACAATTAATAAAAATATTTACGGTCATTTCGCGGAGCATCTCGGCAGATGCATTTACGAAGGCATTTGGGTGGGAGAGTATTCACCGATTCCCAATACTTATGGCATTCGAAACGATGTGCTGAATGCGCTGAGAAGGATCCAGGTTCCTGTGCTGCGCTGGCCGGGCGGATGCTTTGCGGAGTATTACCACTGGATGGACGGCGTCGGTCCGCGGCAATACCGCAAACGGACGGTGAACTCTTCATGGGGGGAGGTCGTGGAAACCAATCATTTTGGCACGCATGAATTTATGCTTCTATGCGATATGCTGCAGTGCGAGCCGTATGTTTGCGGCAACGCAGGAAGCGGCACGGTGCGGGAAATGTCGGAATGGATCGAGTATATGACGTATCCGAGGGAATCCTCGATGGCGCTGTGGCGGCAGGCAAATGGCAGGAAGCTGCCATGGCGCTTGAAATATTTTGGAATAGGCAATGAAAACTGGGGCTGCGGCGGCAATATGCGGCCAGAATATTACGCGGATCTATATCGAAAATATCAGACCTTCGTCTACAATTACGGGGAAAATAACGTATTTAAAATTGCCAGCGGAGCATCAGATACAAATTACGACTGGACCGAAGTCATGATGCGTGAAGCGGCGCGCTTCTTAGACGGATTGAGCCTGCATTATTATACGGTTCCCGGTACATGGGAGGACAAAGGCTCGGCAACGGTGTTCACAGAGGAAGAATGGTTTATTACGATGAAAAAGGCTCTGTTTATGGATGAAATCATTGCGGGACATTCGGCGGTTATGGATAAATACGATCCGGACAAACGGGTGGCGCTCATCGTAGACGAGTGGGGAACCTGGTATGATGTCGAGCCTGGAACGAATCCCTCGTTTTTATATCAGCAAAATACGCTCCGCGATGCATTGGTGGCCGGAATTACTTTAAATATTTTTAACAGCCACAGCGACAGGGTGCGGATGGCCAACATTGCCCAAACGGTCAACGTACTGCAGGCGATGATCTTAACTCAAGGGTCGATGATGATTGTCACCCCGAGTTATTATGTATTTGAAATGTATAAAGTACATCAGAATGCGGAGCGGCTGGAGATTCAGTTTGGAACCGGCATGTATGAATACAATGGGGAACAATTGCCTCAGGTGAGCGTATCGGCGTCAAAAGATGGTAATGGAAACGTTAATGTCAGTTTGTGCAATATCAGCCCGTCGGCCGGAGCCAACGTGGAAGTGCATTTACGCGGCAAGGAAAGCAGGAAGGGAACCATCTACGGAACTATTTTAACGAGCAGCGATATGCATGCGCATAATACCTTTGGGCAACCGGAAGCGGTAAAACCGGCTCCTTTCTACGGAGTAACGTTGACGGGCCAAGGCTTTACAGCTGCACTGCCTCCAATGTCAGTCGTTGTACTTACGATTAAATACTGAAATAAACAGTCTATCTCCACTTGTTTTAATGAAGCAATTTTGGGACAATAATAAGCAGATTGTTTGTTTCGGCGGGTTAGGTAGAATAGGTTTGTATTTTGAAGTTTTGAAAAGAGGATAACACATGAATAAAGAGTCCATTTATGGATTGACGTTTGATCAATTGACAGAATGGCTGATAGAACACGGCTATACAAAGTTTCGGGCTTCGCAGGTGTGGGATTGGCTTTACCGGAAGCGGGTGACGGATTTCGCTGAAATGACCGATGTGAAAGAAGAGTGCATCCGATTATTGTCCGAGCATTTTGTTATTCAAACGCTTAGCGAGCACACGCGGCAGCAATCAGCGGACGGTACGAATAAGTTTTTGTTCAAGCTGAAGGATGGCAATTTAATTGAGACGGTATTAATGAGACATAAATTCGGGTTATCGGTTTGCGTCACTACCCAAGTCGGCTGTAACATTGGCTGCAGCTTTTGCGCGAGCGGTTTGCTGGCCAAAAGCCGCGATCTATCCAGCGGAGAAATTGTCGAGCAAATTATGAAGGTTCAGCTTCATCTGGATCAGGCGCAGCAGGATGAGCGGGTGAGCCATGTGGTCGTCATGGGTATCGGCGAGCCGTTCGACAATTTTAAGAACCTTTCTGATTTTATCGGGGTTATCAAAAGCCAAAAGGGGCTGGCGATCGCAGCCAGACATATTACGGTATCGACCAGCGGCCTTGCGGATAAAATCGTGGAATTTGCCGATTCGGATTTGCAGGTTAACCTTGCGGTCTCTTTGCATGCGCCAAATAATGAGCTGAGAACGCGGATTATGAAAATTAACCGTGCCATTCCTATCGAAAAATTAATGAAGTCCATCGATTACTATTTGGAGAAAACAAATCGGAGAATTACGATTGAGTATATTTTGCTGAGGGATGTAAACGACCAGAGAGAGCATGCGCTTGAGCTTGCGGAGCTGCTTGGCGACCGGCGGAATCTGGCTAACGTTAATCTCATTCCTTATAATCCTGTCGATGAGCATAGCCAGTACCAAAGAACCGATCGGGAAACGGTACGGGCGTTCTATGATACGCTGAAGAAACAAGGCATCAGCTGCAGCGTTCGCCTCGAGCACGGTACGGATATTGACGCCGCCTGCGGGCAGCTGCGAAGCAAACAAATCAAAAAATCCAAAGAGCTTATACAGGGATAGAAAAGCTCTGGAGCACAGCGGCTAGCTTATGTTTAAGAATTTATTTACGAGAAAAGCGTACCCTTACTTTCGGGTACGCTTTTCTTTGCTTGCGGCAGCTCAATCCATGCTTTGGACGATGTGATCGACCGTTCGAATGGCCATCGCAGCAGCGGTGAGGGTGGGATTAGCAGCGCCAATTGAAGGAAGTACGCAGTTTCCTGCAGCGTAAAGGCCGGATATGCCGTGAATTTGACCGTACCGGTTAGTCGCGGACGTGAGCGGGTCATTACCCATTCGGCATGTGCCGAATTCATGTAAATCGGAACCAGGCGGCAGCAGGCAAAGGTCGGGCCGGTCGCTCGGGCCTGTCAGCTGAATACCGGCGGCCTCGGCAATGAGAGGAATATCCGCTTTCATTTGCTCAATAATGGCGTTGTCTTTATGACTGTATGAAAAGTTGACTCCGATATTCGGTACGCCATATTCATCCCGCCAAGAAGGATCGAGAAAAACGTTATTTTCAAATCTGGATTCAACGGTTCCAAAACCGCCAAAAAAGTTAAATCCCCATTCCTCCTGCAGCTCTTTCGCCGTATCGTGATACCAATAATAAGGGCCGGGGCCCTGAATCTGGACCTGATAAGGCCGCCTTGCTGTCGATGGAACCAATACTGCGAGCGTTCCTAACACTTCTGGAAGATGGGATGTCCGAATGGTTCCATTCGTTACGACAAACGAGTTGTTGGTGAGGTAGTGGCCGATCGCCCGGCCGGGAATGCCGGAATGCAGGAGCAGTCTCGGTGCTTGAAGCGAGCTTGCCGCAACAATGACGGTTTTAGCTCTTAGATAGAAGGCTTGCTTGGCGGGATTGCTTACCTCGACACCGGCGACTTTTCCCTCCTGCGTCACAATCCGCGTAGCATATGCGTTCACCGCCAAGTCAAAAGGAGCCAAATTCAGCGCTTTGGCGAAAAAATTTATGGAGCTAAAGGCAGCGGCAGAATGGATCTCGCCATACTTGGTTGGGTCAACGTCAATGGCCATAGGGCTGCCTTCGGCTTCGGTGAAGCCGTTTTGCCATAATCGGTCCAATAGCTCTCTCGTAAGGGAAGAATCCTTGCTGTACGCGTCTGTAACGTTCATGACACCTTCGGCAATATTGTAGTACCGCGTCATTTCTTCATGCGATACAGGCCAGTCCTTCATTTCATGGCTTTGGATTCGCGGACTGACAAGTCCCCAGAATTGCGTTCTGCCTCCGAGTGAATAGACCTCACGGGCTCCGGAGAAGGATGGAAGCGTCCATCCGATCGGATTAGAGACAGCAGGATTAGCGAAAAGCCGGCCGGCACGGTCGTTATTTAATGTAGGGACATTCCAGCTGTGCGTTTGAAGCAGCAGGCCGCCTTTTTCGACAATACCGATTCGTTTGCCAGCATGCATCCAGTGCTCGCATAGTCGCCACAAAGCAGCTCCGCCGCCTATCCCGGAGCCGATAATGAGAATGTCGTATTCGGTCTCTGCCATTTTGGCAAGTGGCGTTAGAGGAATCCAATGATCGAGATAAGGCTTTGGTTCTGAAGGCGGGCATGAGAAGGGCGATTGTTCGAAAACAGGCGTGTCCATGCTCGGAATGCGGATGATTCTGCCCGAAAGATTGGCTTGGCGGACCGGCAGCTGAGGATTAGCCATGTGAAGCCGTTCGATACTCAAATGATAGTGCTTTGCAATGATGTCGAAAGTGTCATCTTTGCCAGCGACATATAGCCTCAAAGCGCCCACTTCCTTTATAGTTATTGTTTCCTTATCGTATGTGCCGCTGTGCCCGTCTCATGTCAAAGCTCTCCGCAATAAGCCGCTTTCATATGGGCAATCACCCTTTAAGGCCGGGTACATAGTATAGAAGAAACACGGATTGCAGCAAGGAGAATAGCAAATGATCAAAGCGGTGATCGGCGGTAGGACGTATTGCGAGAAAAGCTCCACTCGAGTGACAATCTGGAATGAATATGTAGCCGAGAAGGAAAATCCGGAGGTAGCTGCCGTGTACCCGAAAGGCATTCATCATGCCATTGCCGACGGAATAGCGCCCTATGGCTTTCAGATCCAAACGGCTACATTAGAGCAGCCGGAGCATGGGCTAACCTCTCATGTTTTAGACAATACCGATGTCTTGATTTGGTGGGGACATTTGGCTCACGAGCAAGTAAGCGATGAGGTCGTGGAGCGCATTTATGAGCGGGTGCTGGACGGGATGGGGCTCATTGTGCTGCATTCCGGGCATTTCTCCAAGCTGTTTAAGAAGCTGATGGGAACAACCTGCAATCTCAAGTGGCGGGAGGCAGAGGAAAGGGAGCGCATCTGGGTAGTCGATCCCGCGCATCCGATCACATCAGGAATAGGCCAGTATATAGAGCTGCAGAATGAAGAAACGTATGGCGAATTTTTCGATATTCCGGCACCGGATGAGCTGATCTTTGTCGGCTGGTTTCAAGGCGGAGAGGTATTCCGAAGCGGATGTACGTTTTACCGCAGACAAGGAAAAATATTTTATTTCCAGCCTGGCCATGAAACGCATCCTACTTATTATAATAAGGACATCTTACGTGTCATCGCTAATGCGGTATGCTGGGCGGCATCTCCTCATGGCGCGACTCCCGTATTTGGAAATGCGGCGCCGCTGGAGCAAGTACATCGTTCATCGCATATTTCCGGGATATAGGGTAGAATTAAAGCAAGAAAGCAAATGGGAGTTGTTTAAATGTCGAGCGACGAAGTAATTTTGACCAAAGAAGGCTTAGCGCAATTGCAGGACGAACTGGATGATCTTAAATACGTAAAGCGGAAGGAATTAGCCGCCCGGATTAAATTAGCCATTAGTTACGGTGATTTGAAGGAAAACAGCGAGTATCATTCCGCCAAAAACGATCAATCGTTTATGGAAACGAGAATTCTTATTTTGGAGAAGATGCTGAAGAAGGCTCGCGTGATCGAAGCGGATAGCTTAGATCTATCGAAGGCTAACATTGGCTTGACCGTGATTCTAAATGACATTGAGTTTTCCGAGAAGATTGAGTATAAAATCGTCGGTACGGAAGAGGCGGACGTCGCCGAAAATAAAATTTCTTATGAGAGTCCGCTTGGCAAGGAGCTTCTAGGCAAAGGCGTAGGCAGCATCATTAACGTTAACGCGCCGATGGGCGTTATTAAATATGAGCTGCTTGAAATAAAGGCAAATTAATCATTCGTACCGCATACGGACTGATGAGACTGAGTAGAATAAGACTCAGCTTCATCGGTCATTTTTTACCGGCATCTGCGCACCGGCAGGCAGCCGAAATCCGAAAGCTCCGCATACCGCCTGTGTAAATTTTACAAACCATTTACTTTGCTCTAATACTCGTGAAAAGTTCGAAGTGTATAGTGGGAAAAAACATGTAAAAGAGGAGCCTATATGACATCAGATCAAATTTCGCAATTCGAGAAAAAGATGATCATCCGCAATATTGAGGCCACGGATATTGAGAAGATTATTGAATTGCAGCTGGTGTGCTTTCCTAACATGACTCCTTGGAAGAAGAGCCAAATGGAGAGCCACATTCGTATTTTCCCGGAAGGGCAAATATGCGTGGAGCTGGATGGTGCGATTATAGGCTCCTGTTCAAGCCTGATCGTCAACTTTGACGATTATTTGGAGCAGCACACGTATTCCGAAATTACGGATAAGGGTTTTATTCGCAATCATAACCCGCGTGGCGAGAGCCTGTACGGGATGGAGGTTATGGTGCATCCCGAATATCGCCGGATGAAAATCGGCAGACGGTTGTACGAAGCGCGCAAGCAGCTCGCGGAGAAGATGAATCTGAAGAGTATCATTGTCGGCGGACGTATTCCGGGCTACCACAAGTATAGCGATAAGATGTCTCCGCGAGAGTACGCGG
>Ga0310900_10000580_pt1 | contig 12801 bp, 7 predicted proteins | sample C24D1metaG_FD_203879 | JGI IMG/M metagenome (GOLD analysis project Ga0310900, IMG submission 203879) | Lab incubated soil microbial communities from West Virginia University Organic Research Farm, Morgantown, WV, United States - C24D1 | ecosystem: Environmental > Terrestrial > Soil >...
TTAGGATTAATAATGGTTTTGTTATTTTTTACTTTCAATAGTTTCAAACAAGCGGGATTAATATTTACAGCTATTCCACTATCTGCCATTGGTGGTGTTTTTGCACTGTGGATGCGGGGAATGCCTTTTAGTATTTCGGCAGGAATTGGATTTATAGCCCTATTTGGAATTGCAGTATTGAACGGAATTGTATTAATTTCCTATTTCAATCAGCTTAAAACAGAAGGAATAACTGATCCTTTACAAAGAGTTTTAATTGGTACAAAAACACGTTTACGCCCAGTTTTAATGACAGCTGCTGTAGCTTCTTTAGGCTTTATGCCGATGGCACTATCCACAAGCGGCGGAGCTGAAGTTCAAAAACCATTAGCAACCGTTGTAATTGGCGGATTATTATCAGCCACATTATTAACCCTGATTGTTCTACCAATACTTTATTTGTTATTTGAAAAAGGAATTAAAGGAAGAAAAAAAATGAAAACACCAATAATTACCCTAATTATTTTGTTGATAAGCAGCTTTTCTTTTGCTCAAAATAGTCAACCTATTTCACTACAAAAAGCAATCGAAATGGCAAAAATAAATAACATCGATTTGAAAATTGCCGACAAGGAAATTGAAAAACAGACTGTTCTTAAAAAAACAGCTTTGCAAGTAGATCCTTTGCAAGTGCAATACCAAGGAGGACAATTCAATAGTGTCGATTACGACCATAATGTTTCCATACAACAATATTTTCCGATTGGAAGAATTACAAAAGCCAACCGACAATTACAGGAAGAATTGGTAAAACTAGCAGAAAAGAGAAAAGCATTATCCGAATATGAAATTGAAAAAGCAGTAACAATTGCCTACTATCAATATTTATACGGAGTTTCTATTCAAAAACTAAATACAGACTTGTTAGCCGTTTATTCAAAATTCCTCAAAAATGCGGAGCTTCGTTTTGAAACTGGAGAAAGCGGAAAAATTGAAGTAATTAGTGCCAAAGCAAAATCGAAAGAAATTGAAACACAACAAGCCCAACTCGAATTTGATTTAGCTATTTATCAAAAGCAATTGCAGTTTTTTATTCAAACCGAAGAAAATATTGTTCCCGATAATACAACACCAATGCAGTTTTCAATGCAATCGAATGAAAGCCAGTCAAAAGCAGAAAATTTAGTGAGTGATTATTACACACAACAAATTTCGGTGTATCAGAAAGAAGCAAATACATTTAAAACATTGCGAACACCAAAGTTAGGATTGGGCTATTTTGGGCAAACGATTGATACCAAATCTTATTTTCAAGGATTTACCGCTGGTTTACAAATTCCTTTATTTGGTGGTGTAAATTCGGCTAAAGCTAAAGCATCCGCCATAAGTATTTCACAATCACAATTAGAATTAGATAAAAACAAACTGGCTTTGAAATTGAAAATGCAGGAATTGAAAAATGATTTTGATAAGCAACAAAAGGCATTAGACTATTATCAAAAGGAAGGTTTGCAATATGCAGAACAAATCATTGCTACAGCTCAAAAGAGTTATGCTAATGGTGATATGAGTTATTGGTCATACATCAGTTTCCTCAATCAGGCTATTGACATCAAAAAGCAAAATGCCGAAGCTACTAATGCTTACAATCAAAGTGCTATTCAATTGCAATTTCCATCCATTTCTAACAACTAAAATTTCTCAATAATGAAAAATATATTTTTAAAACAAAATAACAAACTAGGCTATTTATTCAATCTCTTTTTTCTGTTTTCTATTCTCTTAACTCTAAATTCTTGTGGAGAAAAGAAAACGGAAGAAGCTCACGAAGAGGAGAAATCCGAAACCGAAGTGGTATTAACTGCTGCACAATTTAAAACAGTTGGTATTCAAACAGGTTCTTTAGAAAACAGGAATCTTAATTTAGTGATAAAAGCCAATGGCTACACTACAGTTCCACCACAAAATATGGCAAATATATCTACCTTAATTGGCGGAACGGTTAAAGATATTTTGGTTCTGGAAGGTACATTTGTCAACAAAGGAAAAGTACTGGCTACTATTCAGAATTTGGAAGTAGTTGAAATGCAGGAAGATTATAATTCGGCTATTGCTAATATCGAATACTTGCAATTAGAATACAATCGTCAGAAAACATTGAGTGATGAAAATGTAAATCCTAGAAAAGTGCTTCAGGAAGTAAAGGCAAAATTAGCTGTAGAAAGAGCAAGAGCAAAAGCAGCAAAAAACAAATTGCAAGCCTTGAATATGAACACATCTGGATCAAGTTTAGTGCCAATAGTTTCACCAATATCGGGCTATGTTGGAAAAATAAGTATTGCCAAAGGAGCATATGCTGAAACAGGAACAACCCTTTTTGAAGTGGTTGATAATAGCCAAATGCATTTGGATTTGAATGTGTATGAAAAAGATTTAGGTTCTATTTCTGTGGGACAAACTATAGATTTTATCTTAACAAACCAAGGTAATAAATCCATCAAAGGAAAAATATTTGGTATCAATAAATCATTTTCAAACGAAAGTAAAACTGTCGCAGTTCACGCCAAAATAAATCCGGCTGATTCCAAGGATTTAATTTCAGGGATGTATGTTTCTGCCAATATCAATATCACAAATCAAACGGTTCAAGCGTTGCCAAAAGATGCTATCGTTAGAAATGGAGATAAATATTACATTTATATTCAAGAAGAACATCAAGAAGAAGCACCAAAAGCAAAAGAAGAAGCACATAATCCCAAAAAAGATGAAGCTCATTCTGAACACGTTGAAGGTGAAGAAGAAGGTCATAATGAAGTTCACTTCAAAGCCATCGAGGTTGTCCCAGGAACTACAGATTTAGGATATACCGAAGTCAAATTGGTTAATGAATTACCTGCTAATGCAAAAATTGTAATCAAAGGTGCTTTTTATTTATTGGCAGCTATGAAAGGTGGCGGAGAGCACGATCATTAATAACGAGTCAAAAAATATGAAACTAAAATCAAACATCGACAAATTGGGAACAATAGGCCTTTTCATTATGGCACTATTTTCCCCTTGTTGTTTTCCATTATTTGCTTTTGTGGCATCAGCACTAGGACTTGGAAGTATCGAACTATTAGGAGGTTGGACAATGTGGATTTTTCAAGCGATGGTTTTAATTTCAATCGGAGGACTTTTCATTTCTTTCCGAAAACATCTTTGTTTGTATCCTTTGCTAATTGCTATTCCGAGTGGAATAGTAATATTCTTTGCTTATTATTTTAGCAAAATAGAAAATTCAACTTATTTAATCTATACCGGAATGTTTGGACTTCTTATTGCTACAATCGTAAATTATTACCATAATAAACTTCATGGAAACTGCAAAACTTGTACAACCTATGAAGGAAAAACGGTTGAATTAAAATCAACTTTAACTTGTCCCAACTGCGGACACAAAAAAGAGGAATTAATGCCAACCGATGCTTGTCAATTCTTTTACGAATGCGAAAAATGTAAAACAATACTCAAACCATTAGAGGGTGATTGCTGTGTTTATTGTAGCTATGGTTCCGTAAAATGTCCGCCAATACAAGCGGGAGATAATTGTTGTTAACATATATATAAAATGAAACATCAACACAAATACGATGCAAACGGTAAACAGCTTTGTTGCAACTTGGAAGAAAAAATAAATAACAACACAAATAAACAAACAGGATGTTGTTCTTCTCATAATGAGCCGGAAAATCATGCTGACGGTGATGGTCACAATCATTCAGAAACAAATCAATCTTATTTCCAAATTTTCTTGCCGGCAATCATAAGTTTTGTTTTATTAGTTGTTGCCATTGGTTTTGACAATTATTTTCCACAAACTTGGTTTACAGCCTGGGTGCGAATTAGTTGGTATATTGTGGCATACCTACCCGTAGGTTTTCCTGTAATTAAAGAAGCTTTTGAAAGCATTCGTAACGATGAATTTTTTTCAGAGTTTTTATTGATGACTATTGCAACTATTGGAGCATTTGCTATTGGCGAATATCCTGAAGGTGTTGCTGTTATGCTGTTTTATGCTATTGGCGAAATATTTCAAACACTCGCAGTTCAAAGAGCAAAAAAGAATATCAAATTATTATTGGATCAAAGACCAGATACAGCAACAGTAATTGGAAAAGGAAATACTATTTCTAAAAAAGCTTCCGAAATAACCATTGGAGAAATTATTCAATTAAAACCAGGAGAAAAACTGGCATTAGACGGAAAGTTACTCTCTGATACAGCTTCGTTCAACACCGCAGCCCTTACAGGAGAAAGCAAGCCAGATACAAAACAAAATGATGACATCGTTCTTGCCGGAATGATAAATCTGAATAAAGTTGTTTTAGTCGAAGTAACAACTGCCTATACCGATAGTAAATTATCTAAAATTCTCGAAATGGTACAGGAAGCTACCGCTAAAAAAGCACCAACGGAACTGTTTATTCGAAAATTTGCTAAAATATACACACCTATAGTTGTGTTTTTAGCAATCGCTATTTGTTTAATTCCAATGCTATTTATCGAAAACTACGTTTTCAACGATTGGTTGTACAGAGCTTTAATTTTCTTGGTTATTTCCTGTCCTTGTGCGTTAGTAATTTCAATTCCGTTAGGTTATTTTGGAGGAATTGGCGCAGCAAGTAAAAACGGAATTCTGGTCAAAGGATCCAATTTCCTGGATATAATGGCAGCCATTCAAGTAGTTATTATGGATAAAACAGGAACGCTGACCAAAGGTGTTTTCAAAGTTCAAAAAGTTGAAGTAGTAGATATTACCGAAGCCGATTTAGTGAAATTCACAGCAGCATTAGAAACTAAATCAACACACCCTGTAGGGACAGCTATTATAGAATATGCCAAAGGTTCAGAAAAAAATGTGGTTGTAACCGATGTTGAAGAAATAGCAGGACATGGATTAAAAGGGAAAGTGGACGGAAACGAAATCTTAGCTGGAAATATAAAATTGATGAAGAAATTCAATATCAGTTATGATGTCGAAATAGACAATACACCTTTCACAATTATTGTTATTGCTATCAATCAAAAATATGCAGGATATTTTCTAATTGCAGATGAAATCAAAGAAGATGCTAAACAAACTATTGAAAGCTTGCATAGAATAAATGTAAAAACAGTAATGCTTTCGGGCGACAAACAAGCCGTTGTCGATGCTGTTGCCAAAGAGTTAAATATCGATCAGGCTTTTGGAGATTTATTACCTGAGCACAAAGTTCAGAAAGTAGAAACACTCAAAAAAGAACATCTACATATTGCTTTTGTTGGCGATGGTGTAAATGATGCCCCAGTGGTCGCCCTTGCCGATGCCGGTATAGCAATGGGCGGTTTAGGAAGTGATGCTACCATTGAAACGGCTGATATTGTTATTCAAAACGATCAACCTCATAAAATATTCACAGCCATTAACATTGGAAAACAAACTAAGAAAATTGTTTATCAAAACATTGGTTTGGCATTTGCTGTAAAAGCAATTGTACTTATTCTTGGCGCGGGAGGTTTAGCCACAATGTGGGAAGCTGTTTTTGCAGATGTAGGTGTTGCAATGTTAGCTATTTTAAATGCAATTAGAATACAGCGAATGAGGTTTTAATATTTAAAATAAATTCTATATTAAAACATGGTATATAGTCGATGTAGGAGGATAGTCAAATCAGAGTCAAAAAAATATTACTAATCAATTAATAAAGAATATAATTATTTAAGTAATGTATTTTCTGAAACAGAAAGCAAAACGATAAAGCAATTTTATATTGACCATAAAATTGAAAAAATAACAGAATGTCTTTCTGGTAATGGTACTTTGAAAAATATTTTTCATTCTTCTTTATTTAGAATAACTTTAAATTGACATGTGTTTTTAATTACTGATTTGTACATTTGTAAAAAATTAAATTCATTTTGCTTAACTCATTTTATGTATGTGATAAAAAGAAGGTGTTATTTGATTATAGTAAATTAGCCCAATAAATCAAACGAATAGATTTCATTCTTTTCATTGAATTAAATTGAAAATAAGAACAATAATGATAGAGGTTTTTCAAACATTTAAAGAAGTAATCAAAGTTACCTTGAGTAATTTTTCAGAAGCGGATAACCGCCTTTATTTTTTCTATCTGGTTTCATCTGGAGTGATTGCCTATTTTGTATATTTCAAAACCAATCAAAAGGGCTCTTTCCTCAATTATATTTTCAACAAAAAAACCTGGTTAAGCAAATCAGCTAAAGTTGATTATTTAATGTTGTTTTTTAACAGTATCATTAAAGTGTTACTAATTGGCCCTTATCTGGCTTTTGGATTTTATTTAGCTTTTTATACCGATGATTTTTTAGCTAGAACTTTTGGTTACGAAACGATAACTTTAAGCATAACACAAACCTTATTTTTTTATACTCTTACCATAACATTATTGGGAGATTTCACGACTTATGTTATCCATTATCTCATGCACCGTTTTGAATTTCTGTGGGAATTTCACAAGATTCACCATGCGGCGACCACGCTCAATCCTGTAACCCAATATCGCATTCATCCCGTAGAACTGATTCTGGTAAACATCAAGGAAACCCTCGTTTTTGGATTGGTTATGGGACTCTTTGATTATTTGTCGGCACATCAGGTTCATGCGATTACTTATTTGGGCATCAATATTCTGTCCTTTTTATTTATGTTTTTGGGAGCCAATTTGCGTCATTCAAGCGTAAAACTCAAATATTTTAATTTTATTGAGTATATATTCATGAGCCCTTACCAACATCAGATTCATCACAGTAATCATCCGGAGCATTTTGATCGTAATATGGGATCAAAACTGTCCATTTGGGATTGGATGTTTGGTACCTTACTACGCTCGAAACAAGTGGACAAAATAACCTTCGGAATTAGTAAAGAAATTGATCAACAAAAAAAATACGAATCATTTTCCAATAATTTGTCGCTGCCTTTTGTAAGTATTTACAAGGTAATTACAAATAAATTTTTACACTAAAATGTTGTTTTTATGTTTTACAAGGAAAGCATATATGTGTAAAATACTAAATATTAATTTGTTAAAAATTTATATTTATTTATTCTAAATAATTATTGAAAATTTAAAATACGTTCTTATATTTGCGAAAAAATATTTTAATTCAATCTAAATTAATCAAATATGGAGTTTAAAAAATTATCTCTTTCCACATTATCAATTTTATTCTTAGGTCTTGCTTCTTGTTCAAATGACGACACTCCAGCTGAAGAAACTTTCAATTATACCGTTCCGACAACTTATACATTCGAAAGAAACGCGGTAACTTCTGTAGATTATTCAGGACAATCCAGCCGTTTATTAATGCTTGAAGAAATGGGAAACTACTATAAGACAGCTGCAACAAACGGAACAGTTGCTGATGATGTAGTTTTATCTGAAATGTATGCCAACACGAACAACCGTTTTACTGGGGCAGGTTTAAATAGTTCTGGAAAACAATTAAAAGATAAAACGGCGGCTTCAAAAGATTATTTCTCCTTATATTTTGGAGGTGGAACCACTGCTGAACAAGTAAGTGTTCGTGAATTATTTGAAACCCAATTTGACAATGGTGAAGCTGCCAGTCAAGGAGCAACAGCTGCTGCGGGTGTAGCAGGTGTTTATTTGGATGGTACAAGTAAACGGTTATTTGCCGCTAACGGATTAGAGCCTCAACAAGTATTGCTAAAAGGAATGATGGGAGCTTGTTTTTTAGATCAAGTTGTAAATAATTATTTAAGTTTGAATAAACTGGATGAAAGCACCAATAGAGCTGACAATACTGCTAAAATTTTAGTAGCCGGTAAATCCTATACAGCAATGGAGCATACATGGGACGAAGCTTATGGCTATATTTATGGTGGTGATAATTTAACTGTTACACCAAATGTTTTTAAATTTTGGAGCAGTTATATCAATCAAGTTAATGCCGATACTGATTTTAATACACTTAAAGTTGATATTGATTTGGCTTTCCGTAAAGGTAGAGCAGCAATTGTTGCCAATGACTATAAAGTTCGTGATGTACAAATTGATGTTATAAAAGCAAAATTGGCATTGGTACCAGCAGTAAGAGCGGTGTTTTATCTTCAAGAAGGAAAAGGAAAATTAGCAACTGATAATGGTGCAAAAGCATTTCACGCTTTATCCGAAGCATACGGTTTTATTATGTCATTAAGATATACAAATAAACCTGGTACAAATAGTCCTTATTTTACAAAAGCAGAAGTAGATACCATGTTGGCTTCTATGGTGAGTGGAACAAATGGTTTGTGGGCTATAGATTCTTTGGGAGCAAAACTAGATACCATATCAACACAAATTGCAACAAAATTTGGTTTTACCGTTGTCCAAGCAGCAACAGTAAATTAATTCAATAAAAAACAAAGCAAGAGAAATTAACTTCTCTTGCTTTTTGTATTTTTGCGAAAATTTTTAAGAAATGAAATGAGCATAACTGGATTGCTATGCAATCACCAACCAAGATTGCGAATTACATATTATTAAAAAAAACAAATATTATCTACGTATGAAAAAGACCCTATTGATTTTAAGTTTTATTGCTTTAATTTTTGCTTGTTCATCTAATGGTGGAAGTGATGATACGGGAGGCGATAAATATGATAGAAAAGCACTTTTGACCAACTGGGCTGATAATATCATTATTCCAAGTTATGTAAATTATCAAGCAAAGGTACAGACATTGGTAACTAATACAGCTACTTTTGTTGCTACTCCAACTGAAGCAAATCTTCAAACCGTTAGAACTTCTTGGCTTGAAGCCTACAAGGGGTACCAATATGTTGCAATATATAATATGGGTAAAGCAGAGGAAATCAACCTCAATGTGGCTACCAATACCTATCCAACAAATACAGTCGGTATTGAATCAAATATTTCATCTGGGAGTTACAATCTATCACTGCTTTCACAACTTGACAAGCAAGGTTTTCCAGCATTGGACTATTTGATAAATGGTTTAGGAACTACTGACGTTTCGATTGTTGGATTTTATACTACAAATGCAAACGCTACCAATTACAAGCAGTATTTAACAGATGTTGCAGTCAAACTAAAAACAAATATTGATGCCGTTGTGACAGATTGGAATTTAGGTTTCAGAAATAGTTATGTAGCCAACAACGGTACTTCGGTAAGCAGTTCTGTAAACAAAACAACAAATCTGTTTGTCAAAAATCTGGAAAAAGACATTCGTACGGGTAAAATAGGAATTCCTGCAGGGATTTTTTCCGGTGGCGTTAAATATCCGGAAAAAGTAGAAGGATATTATAAAAATGACATTTCTAAAGAGTTGTTGAATATATCAATTAAAGCATCGCAAGATTTTTTTAACGGAAAACATTTCAATAGCTCAACAACTGCTGCGGGACTAAAATCTTATTTAAACTTTTTGAATGCAACAAAAAACAATCAAAATTTAAGTGAAATAATAAACAATCAGTTTGCTGCTATTTATACTGTAAACAATGGACTTAACAACAGTTTTTCACAACAAATAAACACTGATAATTCAAAAATGATTGCCGTTTATGATGCTATACAGCAAAATGTAATCTACACTAAACTAGATATGATGCAAGCATTAAATATCACAATTGATTATGTAGATAGCGATGGCGATTAATACCAATTTATTTCTATAAAAAACATAAATATCCCAACATTTGAACCCATATTCAGAGTTGGGATATTTAGTATTTTAAAAAATCCTTTTCCAAATAGAGTGCAAAATGAAGATCTCAAAAAGTAAACAAAAGAATCAATTTTCGAATTTATCATATATACTATTTATTTATTTCTCATTACTGTTGGGATTGACAACCACTGCTCAAACAAAAATTTCAGGAATAATCATATCTCAAAACGGAAAAAATGTAGCTTTCGTTGAAATATACGATAAGATTTCGGGGCTTAAATATCTTTCTAATGCTAAAGGGGAGTTTTCAATAAGATTAGAGAAACCGGGCAATCATGCACTTATTTTTCACAAAGAAAGTTACGCTGTTTTAGAAAAAACGGTTTCTACATCTGACGAAAACATTGTTATTATTTTAAATAAAATCACAAACCTTTCGGAAGTGGTTATCCGTAAACAAAAAGAAAAGATATCTGCGCTCAATAAGTTGAAAGACATTGAAGAGACTGCTATTTATGCCGGAAAGAAAACTGAAGTAATTACATTAAACAAACTAACGGCAAACAAGGCAACTAATAATACTCGTCAGATATTTGCTCAAGTGACAGGATTAACCATCAACGAAAGTTCCGATGGTGGTTTGCAATTAAGCATTGGCGGACGTGGACTGGATCCAAATAGAACCTCAAATTTTAATACCCGTCAAAACAGTTATGACATAAGTGCCGATGTTTTAGGTTATCCCGAAAGCTATTATGCAACACCTACAGAAGCACTTGAAGAAATTCAGGTAGTTCGCGGTGCAGCATCATTGCAATACGGAACCCAATTTGGAGGATTGGTCAATTTTAAATTAAAAACACCTAGCAAAAAACCATTTGAGTTTGCAACAAGAAATACCATTGGGTCTTATGGTTTGTTTACCAATTTCACTTCATTAAGTGGAACAAAAGACAAATTCAGTTATTACACTTTTTATAATCACAAACAAGGAAATGGTTTTAGACCGAATTCTGAATTTGAAAGCAAAAACTATTTTGGGAATCTAAATTATCAGTTTAACGATAAAACTTCATTGCATTTTGACTATACTTATTTTAATTATTTAGCTCAGCAAGCTGGCGGATTGACTGATGTCATGTTTAACCAAAACCCAACACAAAGCAATAGAACCCGAAATTGGTTTGCAGTAAATTGGAATCTATTTGCTTTGCGATTAAAACATAAATTTGATACTAATACCGATTTTTCATTGCAATTATTTGGGTTAGACGCAAGCAGAAAAGCAGTTGGATATCGTTCGAATAGAGTTTCAAATCCTGATATATTAGGAACGGAAAGAGATTTACTAATAGGTAAATTTGTCAATTGGGGTTCTGAAGCACGATTTTTAAAACGATACAAAATAAAAGACCATACTAGTGCTTTTTTAATTGGAGCCAAATATTATCAATCTAAAAATTCAGGAATCCAAGGTCCGGGAAGTTCGGGTAGTGATGCTAATTTTAATATTGCTGATGCCGAATTCCCTTTTTATCAAAATCAATCTAATTATACATATCCAAACCTAAATGTAGCTGTTTTTGGAGAAAATATATTTAAAATAACATCTAATTTTTCGATAACCCCGGGGTTCAGATTTGAAAAAATTAAAACACAGGCAGAAGGTTCTTATCGAAAAATAAATCTGGATTTAGCCGGAAATGTGATTTTAGACGAAACTAAATTTGAGAATAATATAAAAGACAGAAACTTTGTTTTACTAGGAATTGGATTAAGTTATAAGCCACGAAACAGAATTGAATTTTATGGGAATGTTTCACAAAATTATCGCTCGGTAACTTTTAATGATATCCGAACCGTAAGTCCAAGTCAGGTTATAGATGAAAACATTACGGACGAAAAAGGCTACACATCAGATATTGGAATTCGTGGGCAAATAGACGACAACGTAACTTTTGATGCCAGTATTTACGGATTGTATTATGATGATAAAATTGGTGAATATGAAACTAGAAATCCTAATGGCTCGGCAGCAATTGTAAGATTCCGGGATAATATAGGAACAGCGGTAACATATGGTTTTGAAACGATGTTCGATTGGAGTTTAAATAAAACATTTTTCAAACAAAATGACAACTTTGTTTGGAATGTATTCTCCAATATTGCCATTACAGATTCTGAATATTTAAAGTCGGATGCACCAAATATTGAAGGAAACAAAGTGGAGTTTGTTCCGCTTTACAACATAAAAACAGGAACAGGAATTGGATATAAAAATTTTATTTCGAGTTTGCAATTTACTTATGTTTCTTCCCAATTTACAGAGGCAAACAATAGTAAAACTGATGCAAATGATAACACCTATGGGATTTTTGGCCAAATTCCAGCCTATTATGTAGCTGACTTTTCTACTTCTTATAAATGGAAAAACTGGAAGCTTGAAGCTGGAATTACTAATTTTACAAACAATAGTTATTTTACAAGAAGAGCCACTGGATATCCGGGACCAGGAATCATCCCATCAGATACCAGAACTTTTTATACGACGCTTGAGTTTGTTTTCTAGGTTCTCATAGGCTTAAATAGTTGTTAAATTTAAGGAACTCACATTTTTTTACGAAAATTTATAATTCTCTTAATAATTCATGGATTATATAGTTTAACTTCCTAACTCTACGTACTTTTACAATTACTATAATACTTACAAATAATGACGTTTCCATTGAAAATGTAACCAAAATATTGGGGGAATACTAAATATTAAAAGCACTAAATATCACTATAAACATTTGATAATGAATATAAAAAAAAACATAAAGTGACTAAATAATTTAATTTTTATGAAGCCAAAATACATTTTAGAAAATTACGATAGAATACTTAAAGAAATCAAAAATCCAAAGATTATTTTCAGTAACGATTTAATACCTTTTCTAGAAAATTTTGCTTCTAAAAGCTTCTTTATTTACCAGGTAGATTTTATCAAAGAGGATAGCAATACAAAATACATTATCAAAAAACCAATACACAATCTACATCCAAAAGCTTCAAAACTAAATTTCAATGAGGTTGATGTTGCTAAAGAATTTAAACCATTTATTCCAAAAATACTAG
>Ga0310900_10000581_pt1 | contig 12795 bp, 11 predicted proteins | sample C24D1metaG_FD_203879 | JGI IMG/M metagenome (GOLD analysis project Ga0310900, IMG submission 203879) | Lab incubated soil microbial communities from West Virginia University Organic Research Farm, Morgantown, WV, United States - C24D1 | ecosystem: Environmental > Terrestrial > Soil >...
GTTCGGCGAACGCGGCTACGAGGCGGCGTCGATCCGCTCCATCGCCCGGCGCGCGCACGTCGACCCGCGCCTCGTGCACCACTACTTCGACGACAAGTCCGCGCTCGTGGCCGAGGTCGTGGCGGTGCCGCTCCGACCCGACCGCATCGTGCAGGGCGCGCTCGACGGGCCGATGGACGAGCTCGGTGCCCGCCTGCTGCGGGCCGTGCTCGCCGCGTGGGGCAATCCGAAGGTGCAGCCGGCGGCCGCCGCCGCGATGCGATCGGTGATGGCCCAGGGGCCGGTCTCGCGGATGCTGCGCGAGTTCCTCCGGCGCGAGATCATGCTGCGCCTGGCCACGCGGCTCGGCGACGCCGAGGACGCCGAGCTGCGCGCGGAGCTCGCCGCCTCGCAGGTCGTCGGCATCATCATGGTGCGCTACGTGCTGGCGTTCGAGCCGGTCGCGTCGATGTCCGACGACGAGCTCGTCGCACGCGTCGCGCCGGTCGTGCAGTTCCACCTCACGGGCGACGCGCGGATCCTTGACAGCACCGGGGCACCGGCGCACAATTCAGCACATGATGAATAACGCGGATGCCGCGACGAGCGGGCCCGCCATCGTCGTGCACGACCTGCACGTGAAGCGGGCGAAGACGCCCGTGCTGCAGGGGCTGTCGCTCGCCGTGCCGAAGGGGCTCATCGTCGGGCTGCTCGGCCCGAGCGGCAGCGGCAAGACCACGCTCATGCGCTCGATCGTGGGCGTCCAGGTCGTGCAGTCGGGCACCATCGACGTGCTCGGCCTCCCCGCCGGCTCGAGGGGGCTCCGTCGCCGCGTCGCGTACTACACGCAGCAGGCGAGCGTGTACGACGACCTCACCGTGCGCCAGAACCTCTCGTACTTCCGCAAGGTGCTCGGCGCTCCGGCATCCGACATCGACCGGGTCATCGAGCGCACCGACCTCGGCTCGGTCGCCGGCCGGCTCGCCGGCTCGCTCTCGGGCGGGCAGCGCGGCCGGGTCTCGCTGGCCGCCGCCCTCCTCGGCAACCCCGAGGTGCTCGTGCTCGACGAGCCCACGGTCGGACTCGATCCCGTGCTGCGCGTCGAGCTCTGGCAGCTCTTCCACGAGCTCGCCGCCGAGGGCGCGACCCTCCTCGTCTCGAGCCACGTCATGGACGAGGCCAAGCGCTGCGACCGGCTCCTGCTCATGCGCGACGGCGAGCTGCTCGCCGACGACACCGTGCAGGGCGTGCTCTCGTTCACCGGCACCGACGACGTCGAGGAGGCGTTCCTGCGCCTCATCGGCCGCGGCGAGCCCGACCTCCAGCCGCACGACGGCGAATCGGGGGATGCGCCGGTGCATGTCGCGAAGCACGCCAGGGCGGCCGACGACGCCGGAAGCGAGGCGACGCGATGACCCTCGTCCGCACGTTCTCGACCGCGGGCCGCGTGCTCACGCAGATCCGCCACGATCCGCGCACCGTCGGCCTGCTGCTCGTCGTGCCGAGCCTGCTCATCGGGCTCGTCGCCTGGATCTTCACCGACACCGACGTGTTCCAGACCATCGGACCCGCGATGATCGCGCTGTTCCCGTTCATCGTCATGTTCCTCGTCACGAGCATCTCGACGCTCCGCGAGCGGCGCAGCGGCACGCTCGAGCGGCTGTTCTCGATGCCGCTCGGCAAGGGCGACTTCATCCTCGGCTACGCGCTCGCGTTCGGCTTCCTCGCGGTCTTCCAGACGGCGATCGCGGTGTCGTTCGCGGTGTTCGTGTGCGGCCTCGAGATCGAGGGCTCCATCTGGCTGCTGTTCGCCGTGACCGTCGCCGACGCGCTGCTCGGCACCGCCTTCGGGCTGCTCGCGAGCGCGTTCGCCCGCACGGAGTTCCAGGTCGTGCAGTTCATGCCGCTGCTGGTGTTCCCCCAGATCCTGCTCGGCGGCATCTTCATCCCGCGCGACCAGCTGCCCGAGGTGCTCGAGGCGATCAGCGACTGGCTGCCCCTGAGCTACGCGATCGACGCGCTCACGGCCGTCGCCGACGGCTCCGAGGATGCCGCCTGGATCTGGGCGCGCATCCTGGCGATCGCGGCCTGGATCGTGGGCTCGATCGTGGTCGGCTCGATCACGCTGCGTCGGCGGACGCCGTAGCGCCGGCGTCGGTCGCGGCGCGGGCTTCGGGCGCCGCGCCCGCGTCGGCCGCGGCATCCCCTCGGCCCGTGCCGAGCACGCGGTCGAGGTAGGGGTTCGCGAAGCGGCGCTCGGGGTCGAGCTCGTCGCGCACGCGCAGGAAGTCGTCGAACCGCGGGTACACCTCGCGCAGGGTCTCGGCCGACTGGGTGTGCATCTTGCCCCAGTGCGGGCGCCCGCCGAAGCCGCGCATGAGCTGCTCGACCGCGGCGAAGTACTCGGTCGGGTCCTCGCGGTAGTAGCGGTGCACGGCGACGTAGCCGGTCTCGCGGCCGTGCGCCGTCGAGAGCCAGTTCTCGTCGGATGCCGCGGCGCGCACCTCGATCGGGAAGCTGACGCTCCACCCGTTCCGCTCGATGAGCTCGCGCACCCCGCGCACCGCCTCGGGGATCGCTTCGAGCGGGATCGCGTACTCCATCTCGCGGAATCGCACGGTGCGGTTCGTGGTGAACACCTTCGGCGAGAAGTCGCTGAAGTCGCGCTCGCCGGTGAACGTGTCGACGAGCCGGGCCAGCCTCGGGGTCACGCCGGGCTGCAGGTGCCCGTGCATGCACATCGCCCGGTAGGCGCCGTTGGCGAGGAGCTCGTCGTCGATCCAGCGCGACACGCGGCCGAGGGGCTTGCGCGGCGCGTCGCCCGGCAGGCGCGTGTTCGTCTTGGTGAGCGCGGTGTCGGTGTGCGGGAACCAGTAGAACTCGAAGTGGTCGTGCGCGCGCACGCGGTGGATCCACTCGTCGAGCACGAGGCCGAACGGCTCCTGGCGCTCGACCGCGTGCAGCACGAACCGCGGCACGAGCTGCAGCGTCACCTCGACGAGCACGCCGAGCGCGCCCAGGCCGACGCGCACGGCCGGCAGCAGCTCGGGGCGCTCGGTCTCGCTGATCGTGATGAGCTCGCCCGTGCCGGTCACGAGCTTGGCGGCGACGATCTGGGTCGCGAGGCCGCCGAACCCGAGGCCGGTGCCGTGCGTGCCTGTCGAGGTCGCGCCCGAGATGGTCTGCCGGTCGATGTCGCCCATGTTCTGCAGGGCGAGGCCGTACGGCGCGAGCAGTTCGGGGAGCGCGTGGAGCCGCGTGCCGGCGGCGAGCGTCACCCGGCCGGTCGCGACATCCGCGTCGATGACGCCCGACAGGTCGGTGAGGTCGAGCTGCACGTCGGGCGCGAGGGCGATGCCGGTGAAGCTGTGGCTCGCGCCGATGGGCTTGACGCGCAGGCCGGATGCCGCGGCGGCGGTCACCGCCCGCTGCACCGCGCCGGCCGTGGCGGGCCGCTCCACCCGCAGGGGACGCACCGACTCGGTGCGCGCCCAGTTGCGCCACGTCGCTCCGCTCGCCGTCACAGGAACGCCTTCCCCTCGCCTCGATAGGTGGGCACGGTGTCGACCACCTCGTCGCCGTCGACGACGGCGAACTCGTTCAGGTGCTCGGACAGCTCGCCCGACTTGGTGTGCCGGAACCAGACCCGGTCCCCCGCGCGCAGCGCGCGGGCCGCCGCGCCCGTGACGGGCGTCTGCACCTCGCCCGCCGACTCCCGCCCCAGCAGCTCGAGGCCCTCGGGCCACACGATCCGCGGCACGCGGTCGGCCGCGGGCGGGCCCGACGCGATCCAGCCGCCGCCGAGGATGGTGGCGTGCTCGGGGCTCGGCGAGCGGACCACGTCGAGCGCGAACGCCGCGGCCGGGGCGGGCGTGAAGTGGGCGTACCCGTCGAACAGGTGTCCGCCGAACAGGCCGGAGCCGGCCGCGATCTCGGTGACCGAGGGGTCGGCCGAGGTGACCTCGAGCGAGCCGGTGCCGCCGCCGTTCACGAACTCGAGGTCGGCGTGCTCGCGCACCGCCGCCACCGCGCGGGCCCGGCGCTCGACGAGCTCGGGCATCGAGCGGGACTGCATCCAGCGGTTGATCGCGCCGTCGACGGGCCTGCCCTTCGGCCGGTTGGTGACGCCCGCGATCTGCGCCTCGTACGACATGACGCCGACGAGGCGGAAGCCCGGCCGCTCGGCGATGTACGCGGCGAGCCCGCCCGCGTCGGACGGGTCGTGCACGGGCGACCGCCGCACGCCGAGGTGCCCGAGCACCGGCGCGTTCCACGAGGCGTCGAGCTCGAGGCACACGCGCACCTCCTCGCGGCGGCCGGGCGGCAGCACGTCGTCGACGAGGTCGAGCTGCTGCGGCGAGTCGACCATGAGCGTGATGCGGCCGGCGAGGCCGGCGTCGGTCGCGAGCCGGCGGATGCTTCCGCGCTCCGCCGTGGGATAGCCCACGACGAGGTCGTCGATCGTGTCGGCGAGCCAGAGCGCCTCGGCGAGCGTGTACGCCAGCACCCCGTGGTAGCCCGGCTGCGCGAGGAGCGACTCGATCACGCTGCGCACGCGCACCGACTTCGACGCGATGCGGATGGGCGTGCCCGCCGCGCGGCGGCTCATGTCGGCCGCGTGGTGCCGCAGCGGGCCGAGGTGGATCGCGCCGACGGGTGCGTCGAGGTCCGCGGTGGCGGCGGTGAGGGCGGGCCAGTACCGGGACGGGTCGGTCCAGGGCGCGGCATCCGTCGTCGCGGGGCCGACGCGCAGGTCGAGCGAGGCGGTCATCGCACGCTCCTCACCCGGGCCACGGCGAGCGCGCCGCCGAAGGCGAACACGGCCGAGAGCACGAAGACGAGCACGAACGATCCGGTCATGAGCACCGCGGCGGCGCCGATGAGCGGCGCGATCGCCTGCGGCACGGCGGAGGCGATGTTCATGATGCCGAGGTCCTGGCCGCGCGTCGCGGCATCGGGCAGCACCTGGGTGGCGAGCGCCTGGTCGACCGAGAGGAAGCAGCCGTAGCCGAGCCCGAGGAGGCCGGCGGCGACCATGGCGACCGAGAGGTCGGGCACGATCGCGAGCAGGAGCGCGGCGACGCCCTGCAGGCCCGAGGCGAGGAACACGAAGGCCTTGCGTCGCCCGAGCCGGTCGGAGAGCCTCCCGAGGCCGAGCGAGGCGAGGATCACGAACACCATGTAGATGAGCGTGAGGATGATGAGGTCGTCCTCCGCGTGCTCGTCGTCGAGCTGGAACATGAGGAAGTAGAGCAGCAGGCTCGTGCCGAGCGCGTTGCCGATCGAGACCATGACGCGGCTGAGCAGCGTCCAGCCGAAGTCGGGGTGCTTGCGGGGGCTGATCCAGAACCCCGCGATGATGTGCTTCGCCGACACCCGCGTGCGTTCGGTCGCCGTGAGCGGCTCGTCGTGGCGGAACAGGAACGGCACGGCGAGCACGACGAGGATCGCCGCGAGGAGCGCGTAGCCCGTCACCCGGTCGGTGACGAGCTCGGTCACGAGCAGCAGGCCCACGATGATGCCGACGGCCTGCGGCGCCGACATCCAGCCCGACACGAACCCGCGCTGGTTCACGGGCACCTGGTCGGAGATCGTCGCGGTGAGCGCGGCGGTCATGATGCAGAAGCCGACGGATGCCGCGACCCACGCGGCGCCGATCGCCCACATCTCGGACTGGAAGCCGAGCAGCACGAGCGAGGCCGCGAACACGAGCGCGCCGATCAGGATCCACGGGCGACGGCGGCCGAACCGCGACGTCGTGCGGTCGGAGAGCGCACCCGTCAGCGGATACGCGATGATCGTCGCGAGCGCGGCGACGCCCGAGATCGCGCCGAACGCGACGACGCTGTCGACCCAGTCCTCGGGGTGCAGTCGTTCGTCGACCTGGGCGGGCAGCAGCAGCTGCACGGGTGTGAGCTGCGCCATCCAGATGCCGAACCAGGCCGTCGCGAACGCGGTGATCCAGCCGGCGCCGACGCGTCGCGTGGGTTCGCCGAGGGCGGCGGGCGCGGTGGCCGCGTGGCCGGCGGGCGCGTCGAGGTGGGTCATCGGGGGTCGGCCATTCTCGAGAGGGCGTCGGCGGCCGCTGCTGCGACCGCGCGTGCGGCGTCGTCGTCACGGTCGACGAGCCAGGTGAGCGTGAGCCCGTCGGTGAACGCGACGAGCACGCGCGCCGCCAGGGCGACGGGCACGCGCCACGCGGCATCCGCCACGCTCGCGGCGAGCTCGAGCGACCGCTCGGCGAGCTCGACGTACCGCGCGTACTGCGCGAGCGCGAGCGGATGCCGGTCGGGCGACCGCAGCGCGTACTGGGTGAGCTCGAGCATCGCCTGCTCGTGCTCGGGGTCGGCCTTGAGGTGCTCGAAGTAGCGGAGGATGCCCGCCTCGAGGATCTCGCGGAGGCCCAGGCCGGGCACCACCTCGGGCATGACCGCCGCCTGCTCGCGGGCGACGACCGTGGCGATGAGCTCGTCGATGAGCTCGTCGCGCGAGTCGAACGCGTAGTGGAAGCTCGCGAGCGACATGTCGGCCTCGGCGACGATCGCGCGCGTGGTCGCCTGCGCGATGCCGTGCTGGGACACGACGCGCAGGGCCGCCTCGATGAGCGCCGCACGGCGCTCGGGTGCGGGGATGCGGGCCACGCGGCTCCTCTCGACTCCGTTGCCGACTGAAGTGGGACGATCGTCCCAGTCGCACCAGTATGCACGAAACGGACGCGCGGTGCACGCCCGCACGGCTACGCTCGCACCATGCGCCTCGGTGTCCTCGATGTCGGATCCAACACCGTGCACCTGCTGGTCGTCGACGCCCATCCCGGTGCCCGCCCCATCCCCACGGCCTCGCACAAGGCGGTCCTGCGCCTCATGCGGTACCTCGAGCCCGACGGCGCGATCAGCGACGAGGGCGTCGCCGCCATCCTCGACGCGGTGGGCGGTGCAGCGGATGCCGCGCGCGAGGCCGGCATCGAGGAGCTGCTGCCGTTCGCGACCTCCGCCATCCGCGAGGCGGCGAACGGCGAGGAGGTGCTCGCCCGCGTCGCGCGCGAGACCGGCGTCGAGCTGCAGGTGCTGTCGGGCGACGACGAGGCACGTCTCACGTTCCTCGCGGTGCGGCGCTGGTACGGCTGGTCGGCCGAGCGGATCCTGCTCTTCGACATCGGCGGCGGCTCGCTCGAGATCGCGAACGGCGCCGACGAGGTGCCCGACGTCGCCGAGTCGCTGCCCCTCGGCGCCGGCCGGTCCACGGTCGCGTTCCTGCCCGACGACCCGCCCAGCACCGAGCAGGTGCAGGCGCTGCGCGAGCACGCGGCGGGCGTGCTCGAATCCGCGCTGCCCGACTTCGCCCACCTGCCCTCGCCCGACCACGTCGTGGGCTCGTCGAAGACCATCCGGTCGCTGGCGCGGCTCGCCGGCTGGACGGAGGAGGGCGTCGGCTCCGAGGAGCGGAGCATCCTGCGCCGGAAGGGCCTCGACGACTGGATCCCGCGGCTCGCACGCATCCCCGCCGACGCTCGCCCGGCGCTGCCCGGCATCACCGCCGACCGCACCTTCCAGATCGTCGCGGGCGCCGTCGTGCTCTCCGAGGCGATGAAGGCGTTCGACGTGCCCGAGCTCGACGTGTCGCCGTGGGCACTGCGCGAGGGGCTCATCCTGCGCCGGCTCGACCGGATGAACTGAGGGCAGCGCGCGGCATCCGTCGCGTTGCGGCGCCGGCTATGCGTCGAGTCGCGGCGGCCGGGCGAGCACGGGCGGATGGTCGCCGTGCCGGTGCACGATGCGCCACCCGTCGCCGAGGCGGCGGTAGACGTGCGTCACGCGGATCGTGATCTCGCCGGGGTCTCCCCCGTCGACGCGCACGACGCCCCGCTCGAACCCGACGGTGTGGGCCGTGTCCTCCCCGACGTGCACCAGGTCGTACTCGGGCACCAGGGCACCCTCGCTGAACCGGCTCGCCACCCAGTCGAGCGTCGCCATGACGTCGTCGTACCCGCGCTCGATCGTGCCGAAGGCGCCGAACAGCGTGACGTCGTCGATGGTCGCCCAGCACGAGCGATACGGTGCGGGGTCGCCGCGCCCCATCGCCCGCAGGCCCTCCGCCGTGCGCTCGAGCGCATCCTCGAAGCCGGTCTGCCCCACGTCGCCTCCCCGGTTCCGGCGTGACGCTCCGCCCGCCGCGATGGATCCGATGCGATTATCGGTGCTCGCTCCGGCATCCGCCACCGCCCGGGGCCCGGCCCGAACGGGCGCTCACGGGCCCGGTGCGACCGAGGCCGCTCGCACGCGCCGCCTGATCGGCGTGAAGACCCACGCCGCGAGGAGCGCGAGCGCGACGCCGAGGAGGGTCAGCCCGACCCGCTCGAGGAACCAGTGCGAGGCCGACTCGGTCTCGTCGAGCAGCAGCATCGACAGCACGAGCACCGTCGAGAAGAACGGGAAGACGTACCAGCGGCTCCCCGACGTCCCCGTGCCCACGGCGAGCGTCACGAGCACCAGCACGGCGATCACGGGGTCCGACGGGGAGAACGCGGCGATGGTGCAGGCGACCAGTGCGCCGAGCACGACGGATGCCCCGCGCCCCCAGCCGCGGGCGTCGAGCTGACGCCGATCGGGGCGGCTCACGAGCAGCGCGGCGGTGCACGCCCAGCCGGGGTGGTCCACGCCGGACGCGAATCCGAGCGCGGCGCCCGCGGCGCCCGCCAACCCGATCTGCATCCCGTAGACGAGCATCGTCGTCCGTCGTGCGGCGACACGTGGGGGCCGGGCCGCCGGCGCTCCCTCGGGCCACGCGAGCGAGACGAGCCAGCTGTAGACGGATCCCGCCACCATGAGGACCCCCGCCGCGAGTCCGGTCGTCCACGATGATTCGGAGAGTCCGGCGCCGTACAGCGGCAGCCCGAGCATGAGCATCAATGGAGCGAGGCGCCTCGAGGGATCGGCGGTCATCGCGGCGACGACGACGCAGAGCACGAACACCATCACGACCGCGAGCACGGCACGGTCCGCGACCAGCGACCCGAGGAAGAGGGATGCGCCCGCGACCACCCCGACGAGGATGACGACGGCGCGGTCCCGTCGGGAGCTGCGCAGGCCGAGGGCCGCCGCGGGCAGCACGCCGACCGCCAGCGGCAACCCCAGCGACGGGTCGAACGCGGATGCCACGACCGCCGGCAGGGCGAGCATCACGCCGTGCGCGACGTTCCGCCACGACCAGGCGATCGGGCGCCGGGATTCCATGGGACCACCCTGCCGCATTCGTCGGCACCGCCCCTTGGAATCGCGCCGGTCGTTGCTTAAAATGTCTGCTGCGGACGAGCCGTCCGCGAGGCAGCAGGTCGCTGCGAACCCGGGTTTCGCGTTCACGGAAGGCCAGATGTCACCATGGGAGCACTCCATCTCGAAGGAGTCGGGCCGATCGTCATCGACGACGAACTGCTCGACCACGTCTTCACCGTCATCACCACCAAGCTGCGGCGCCACGAACCGGTCCTCCTGAGCTGGATCGACGAGACCGGGCAGGAGCAGCGCGTGTTCCTCACGCATATCACCTCGATCCGGGCCGAGTTCGACACGGCGGAGCGCACGCCCCGCGACAAGCACTGGCTCGACCGGCTGATGGTCGCGGTCAACAGCAATGCCGGCCTGTCGCTCAGCGCCGCCATCGCCGACCGCGACACCGACCGGATCCCGACGGAGGCGCTGCCGCCCCGTCCAGGGAGGACCGGCGTCGCGACCTCGCCGGCGGCCTGAAAACCGCGCCGCGCACCCGTGCGGCCCGTCCCGGTCGGGCCGCGACCGGAGGTCGGCCGGGGGCCGTCAGGGGGTCCACATCCGCCGCCGAACGGCTCCCGAGGCTAGCGAGCGCTTCCTGCGCGGTCAATCCCCTGCCGGCTCGCCTGCCCGCTTCGTAGCGTGGAGCACGGCAGGACCCGGTGGCCCGATGATCGACGGGTTCGCCGGATCCGGCCGCGAAGGCGGTGATGATGACCGGTTGGAACATGGACACGCTCGCGAACACGGCCGGACCGGGCGCGGTGACGATCGTGGAGGGGACCTCCTTCTGCGTCTCGGGCCCGAACGGCGACATGGAGCCGTCGCTGCCGCACGGTGCGTTCTACCGGGACACGCGCGTCGTGTCACGGCTGACGCTGCTCGTCGACGATGCACCGGTCGAGCCGCTCTCCTCCATCTCACCGCATCCGTACCGCGTCGTCATGGTCGGGCGTGCCGGGCACGTGCCGGGCCGCGCCGACACGCCGTTGATCGTCGAACGCGACCGACGGGTCGGTGCCGGGCTCCTCGAGTCGATCACCCTGCGCAGCTTCTCGCGCGACCCGATGGCCTTCCGCGTCGAGGTCGTCATCGAGGCGGACTTCGCCGACATCTTCGAGGTGAAGGAGGGCCGCGCCGCACGACGGCCGAAGCGCGTCGAGGAGGAGGGGCCCGGTCGTTTCCGGATCCGCTCCGCCCACGCCGTGAACCACGGGCTGCTCGTGCTGGCGGAGGGGGCCGAGCTCGTCGGCGACCGGCTCTCGTTCGACGTCGTGCTCGACGCACGCGGCGTGTGGTCGCGCACGCTGCGGGTGGTCCCCGCCGACGAGCTGCCCGACAGCGCCGCGGCGCCGGATGTCGAGGAGGACGTGCTGACCGAGCCGGCACGGCGGTTCCTCGCGTGGCAGTCCGGCTCCCCGGTCTCGTCGCTCGAGGACGACGCGATGGAACGCGTCGTCCGCCAGAGCCAGCAGGACCTCGGGGCGCTCCGGATCTTCGATCCGGACCATCCCGATCGGCCGGTGATCGCGGCCGGCGTGCCGTGGTTCATGGCGCTCTTCGGACGCGACTCGCTGCTCACCTCGCTGATGGCCCTGCCCCTCGACCCGGCGCTGGCGCTCGGGACCCTGCAGACGCTGGCCGGCCTGCAGGGCCAGCGCGAGGACGCTTCCTCCGAGGAGCAGCCGGGACGCATCCTCCACGAGGTGCGACTCGGAGCGACGACGAACCTCGCGCTCGGCGGGCGATCGGTCTACTACGGCACGATCGACGCCACGCCGCTGTTCGTCGTGGTGCTCGGCGAGCTCGCCCGGTGGGGCGGACTCCCCGACGACGCCGACGACCTGCTCGAGGCCGCGGATCGCGCACTCGACTGGGTGGACCGCTTCGGCGACCGCGACGGCGACGGGTTCGTCGAGTACGGCCGCCTCAACGACCACGGCCTCGTGAACCAGGGCTGGAAGGACTCGTGGGACGGCATCAACTTCGCCGACGGAACCCTCGCCGAGGCGCCGATCGCGCTGTGCGAGGTGCAGGGGTACGTCTACGACGCGTTCCTCGCCCGCGGGATGCTGGCGGGGATCCGCGGCGACGACGAGGCCGCCGAGCGGTGGGCGGAGCGCGCTGCCCGGCTGAAGCGCGCGTTCAACGACGCGTTCTGGCTTCCCGATCGCGGCTGGTTCGCCGTCGCGCTCGACCGCGACAAGCGACCGGTCGACGCCAGCACGTCGAACATGGGGCACTGCCTGTGGAGCGGCATCGTCGACGACGACAAGGCGGCAGCGGTCGCCGAGCGCCTGCTCTCGCCCGAGATGTTCAGCGGGTGGGGCGTGCGCACGCTCGGCACCGACATGGGCGCCTACAACCCCGCGAGCTACCACAACGGCTCGGTCTGGCCGCACGACAACGCGATCGTCGCCGCGGGTCTCATGCGGTACGGATTCGTCGAGGAGGCGAACCGCATCGTCGCCGGCCTGTTCGAAGCGGCCTCGTACTTCGGCGCACGCCTTCCCGAGCTGTTCTGCGGATTCGATCGGGAGCAGTATCCCGAGCCCGTCTCGTATCCCGCATCGTGCTCGCCGCAGGCCTGGGCAGCGGCCACCCCGCTCTCGCTCCTGCGCACCACGCTCCGGTTCGACCCGTCGCTCCCGACGGGCGAGGTCTGGGTCGCCCCCACGTCGGCGGCCACCTTCGGCGACATCCACCTGCGCAACGTGCCGTTCGACGGGCGCCGCATCTCGCTGGACACCTCGCGGTCCGGCACCACCGTCGCCGGTCTGCCCGCCGGCGTCACCCTGCACCACGAGCCGATGCGGTCGGCCGCGGTGCCGACCCGAAGGGAACCCACATGAGAATCGGCATCATCGCGCCGCCCTGGATCCCGATCCCGCCTCCGGCGTACGGCGGAATCGAGTCCTTCATCGACACACTGGCCTGCGCACTGCAGGACGCGGGGCACGACGTGGTGCTCGCGGCATCCGCCGACAGCACCTCGCCCGTGCCACGGCTCGAGGGCTTCGAGCCCTCCGATCCCGAGACGATGGGCGTCACCGCCCACGAGCTGCGCCACCTGCTGCGCGCCTTCGCGGGGCTGGACGATGTCGACGTCATCCTCGACAACACGCTCGCCGGGCCGATCATCGCGAAGTCGGCGACGAGGGTCCCGGTCGTCACCGTGGCGCACGGGCCGCTCATCCCGCTCGAGCAGGAGCTGTACCTGGCCGCGGCATCCGACGTCGCCTACGTGGCCATCTCGCACAACCAGGCCTCGCTCGCCGCTCCGGTGCCGATCGCCCGGGTCATCCACCACGGCATCCGCGTCGAGGACGTCCCGATCGGGCCCGGTGGCGAGACGGCCTGCTTCGTGGGCCGGATGCACCCGTCGAAGGGCATCCCCGAGGCGATCGAGGCGGCGGCCATCGCGGGCATCCCGTTGCGCATCGCCGCGAAGATGCAGGAGCCGGCCGAGGAGGAGTACTTCGAGGAGGTCGTGCGGCCGGCCCTCGGCTCGAACGCGGAGTACCTCGGCGAGCTCACGACCGAGGAGAAG
>Ga0310900_10000583_pt1 | contig 12784 bp, 6 predicted proteins | sample C24D1metaG_FD_203879 | JGI IMG/M metagenome (GOLD analysis project Ga0310900, IMG submission 203879) | Lab incubated soil microbial communities from West Virginia University Organic Research Farm, Morgantown, WV, United States - C24D1 | ecosystem: Environmental > Terrestrial > Soil >...
AGTCCGCCGGCCTGCTCGCCTGGGACGGGCCCGACGAAATCCCGATGCCGGTGTCGAGCCCGCGCGTGGTGGAGGCGAAGGCAGCGGCGGCCGCAGCGCGCGAAGCCGCGAAGGCGAAGAAGGACGCCAAAGCAGCCGACGCGAAAAAGCGGGAAACGAAACAGGACGTGAAAGCGAACGGCGCGAAAAAACCGGAAACGAAAGCGCAGGGCGTGAAAGAAGAGGGCGCAACAAAGCCGGACGTCAAGGAACAGGACAAGAAAGAGCCAAATAAGAACGGGCAGGGCGCGACGGACAACGGCGCCGGGGCGACCCAAGGGACTCAGGCGGCGGACGTCGCGCGCAAGTAAAGAATTTCTACTCCACGTCGACCGACGCGATCTGCTCGTAAGTGAGCGTCAGCAGCTGTCCGTCGGGGCCTGTGCCTTCGACATAAGTTTCGTAACAGGTGAAATCGGGGCGCAGCAGGATGCGGCTGCCCGACGGCGTGCTGACGGCAATGAACGCATGATGCGCCTCTGCCCTGGCGAGCGCGTCCTGCAGCTCTGCCGCTTGCTGAGATCCATTGTCCTATAACGGCGAACTGCGTTTTGAGTTCGCGCCAGGATGGACGTTTGTCCGCTCTACCCCCGAAAGCGGACATGTGCGGCGCAAAATCCCATGTCTGCTTTCGGCCAAAAGCGGACATTCGATTTGTTTTAACCGAGAGAGCGCTGAGCTAATCTTGAGAAATGCGACGATGAGATATCCGCGCGTGAAATCACCGAACGCCACCAAGCGCTCTTGCATGGCCGCTAGCTTCAATCTGCCCGTCGCGGCAGATTCAATTTGTACGAGCTAGGCAATTGTGTAGCTGGATTTGCTCCCTTCTTTGCGGCGAGTCCTTTGGTGGCATTATTAGAGGAACCTTGCTGCAACAACGGCGGCACCAAGAGATAGATTGATATAACGCCCACAGGCATTACGACACTGTCGGCTTTGGCATTGCGGCGAGCAGTAACGTCTTTAACTGCGCACGGTTCACTTTGCCGTTGGCGCCGCGCGGAATGGCTGTCAGATCACACAACCGGATAATGTGTTCGATGCCGCGAACGCGCGCGATTGCCGCGACCTTCTCTGCCCTTAGGTCCCTATTGCCGACCACGCCGATCCAGATTTGTGGTTTTTCACTCGACTTGTCTTCGACTAGTACCGCAGCCGCGTCATTTACGTCCCACTCGAGGCGGAGAAGATGCTCGACTTCGTGAACCGGCGAGACCCTTTGGGCAGGCGTGTCGCGTAGGCCACCTGCATCCCCAGCGCGGCCAAGAATGTGCAAATAGCCGTCGGAAGCAATCCAGCCGACATCTCCGATGTCAATCCATGGCTTGTCGACATTTGCCTGCACCAGCTTATCGTCGTGGCGGCGTATCTTCACGGTGCCCGTCTCGCCAACAGAACACCGCTTGTCGTTCGCGTCGAAAATTCCGACTTCAACGCCCGGTAAGATGTGGCCAACAAGGCCAGGATTGAGCAGCACTTCGCGCGCCGTAATGCCAGCGATCGTTCCCGTCTCGGAGGCGCCATAGGTGCAGTAAACGTCCTTGCAAAGATGGATCATGGCGGCTTCGAGCAGCGCCCGGGTCGGAACGCCTCCACCGACCCATACGGTGCGAAGGCTGCGCAGATGAGCGCGCGACTTACGTGCAGCGCGCGTCAGCGCCGCCAGCTGCTCTGTCGAACAGCGGATAAAATCGATCGAAAACAGGTCCGTCATTCGGATCGCCTGAAACGGCGATTTGGCGAAGCATAGCGTGCGACCGGCGGCAAGCGTCATGCAGGCAGTAGTAAAGCCGATGGACGACGAAAGGCCGGGCATGCACAGCGCGAATGTCCAGCTCATGCCCATAAATTTGAAGGCGCGTTGACCGACATCGACAACGCGGTGATTGACAACCTTTGGCGTGCCGGTCGAGCCGGACGTCAGGCTCAAGCGACACGTTTGTCCGCCTGCGAAAAGGCTGTGAGGTAGAATCCCGTCGACGGGAGCTTGCTCACTAAACCACTCATCGGTCACCTCGATCAGGCCCGCACCCGGATCGAATAAGCGGGCGGCGTCGCGATCGCCGAGCACCGCTGAAAAAGCCACGCCTTCGATACCGGCGTGACCTTGGGTTAGGGAAATCGAGCGCATACCGATGCGAAACAGAGCAAGAGATATTGTCAGATCACGGATGGGGTTTTCAATTTGCACCGCCACAAGGCCGTTAGGCTGAATCTTCAGAGCCGCGATCCGGCGCGCGCACGATGCGATGGCGGTACCGAGCATGCCGTAAGTGATGGTGCGATCCTCCATTACCATGGCGGGAGTCTCGGGCTGAGACCGGATGTGAAACAGGATGTAGTCGAACCAATTGTCCATGCCCGAGTTCCATTGCACGTGGGCGCAACGTGCCGCCAATCTTCCAGGGAAGCTTACGCGCGCCGATATTCAAAGAACAACGGCCTGCGAAGGCACGGCCACGCCTTAAGAGCAGGTCGCTTCGCTCAGAATTTGTAATTGATGCCGGCGCGGGCGATGTGGGCGGTTAGATCCACTGCCGTGCTGGTGGCGCTGGCATAGCCGGGGGCAGACGGACTAAAAACGGTACCGTTTGCATTGACCGAGCCGAAGTTAAGATAGAGGTACTCTGCCTTGACGGTCCAATTCCGGTTCATGGCCCATTCGAGACCGCCGCCAACGGTCCAGCCGACCCTGGTCTCGGAATTGCTCCAGGTTCCGGTAGCAGAAAGCCCGGGAGTGTCCGTGAAGGCGTGGGTCGCGCTGGGGTTCGTAATCGCGAGACCACCGGTCGCGTAGGCCAGCAAGTTGCTGAATGCCCAGCCCAGGCGGCCGCGCGCCGTGAACAGCCAGTCGGTGTCCATCGAAGACGTGATTGTAAAAGTTTTGGTGGTCACAGCGGGGCCGAAGTTCGCAGGATAACGGGCGCTGGCCTGCCGCGAGGCTCTGAGCCTAAACGACTCAAAATCGGCCTCAAGGCCGAGAACCAAACTGCTGTTCTGCCAATTGTAACCGATCTGTCCACCGCCAGTGAATGCGTTGCCGGACATTGATCCGGTTCCGGCCGCGGCAACCGCGATTGCATTGGCCTGTGCGCCCAACGGCGAGCAGAAGAGAGGGCTAATTCCCGGGACCGGGGCGCAGGAAGCACTCGTTGTCGCGTCTGAGTGACCCCAAGCGCCGCCGGCGTTCAGTCCGACGTAAAAACCCGTCCAGCTGAAGACTGCAGCCGGCGGTGGAGGCGCCTTCACAGGAAGGTCGGCCGCCATGGCGGGACACGCCAGCAGCACAGACAAAGAAACGGTTCCGAGCAGGCGGTTCTTCACGCGCCAGTCCCCACCCCTAGTTGACGTAAAGCAAGGTACTGACAGATTTACTTGGGGCACAGAGTGCCGTGCAGAATAACCGTGAATTTCATGGTTTGTGGCATTCTGGTCACATGGCGCTAAGTTTCGGGCCGGGGCGACCGAATGTTGAGCTTGAGCGCGCGAATGCCATTTGCCCCCAAAAAGGGCATGTGCAGTGCACTGGTCGATGTCTGCAGTGCAATCGTCGATGTCCGCTACGGGTCATTAGCCGACATGTGCGTCGCAAAAACCTATGTCCGCTTTGCACCCGAAAGCGACCGTGAAAGCAGACATCCGCAACGGGTCATGTCCGCTTTACCCCCGAAAGCGGACATGTGCGGTGCACTAGCTCAGGTCCGCTACGGGCCATAAGCGGACATGGCGCATCCGCAATGGCGATTACGCAGCCTGTGCAACTCGGGTATTGATCTCGCTGCGGAGCGCCCCGAAATCAATGGGCTTCGTGAAAAGCGCCTCAGCGCCGCCCTCCAACGCTCTGGCTTTGGTCTCGGCATCCCCATAGGCAGTGATCATGATGATTGGCACATCAGGGCGTGCGGCCTTTGCCTTTGGCAGCATTTCAAGGCCGCTCATCCCCGGCATGTTGATATCGGACAGGATCAGGATGATCCTTGCGTCTGCCGCTTCGCTAATGCGCTGACGCGCGGCCGGCGCCGACTGGACAAAGTCCATGGTAAAGCGACCATCACGCAGGTCGCGCCTAAACTGCTGGCGAAACAGCATCTCAACGTCGGGCTCGTCATCGACCACCAGAACAAGCAGGTTCATGTGCTTGCCCCCGATGCCGTCACGAATGCCGCCGCGCGCGGCAATATGATTCGAAACTCAGTATATTCGCCAGGCTCGGTCTCGACTTCAATCGACCCGCCATGCTGCTTCACGATGATATCGTGGCTGATGGAGAGACCAAGACCAGTACCTTCTCCGGCTGGCTTAGTGGTGAAGAAAGGATTGAACATCTTGTCCTTTACTTCAGGCGAAATCCCAGCGCCGTTGTCCCGAACCGTGATTTCCACACGGTCTCCGAGGCTACGTGTCGAGACTGCGAGAAACGGCTCATAGCCATCGCTATCGGCATCGGTTTTGCGCTTTGTCGCCGCATAAAATCCGTTCAAGATCAGGTTGAGAAGTACTCGCGTGATATCTTGCGGAAACACGTCGGCTTCGCCGGTCGCGGAATCAAATGACCTTTGCAACGTGATATTGAAGCCCTGCTTTTCAGCACGCGCGCCGTGATAGGCGAGATTAAGGCTTTCCTCGACAAGGGCATTGATGTCGACAGCTCGATGTTCGCCGGACCCTTCGCGCGAGTGCAGCAGCATGTTCTTGACGATGGCATCGGCACGCTTGCCGTGCTGCATGACCTTGTCGAGGTTGCTCCGCAGGGTATCCGTCAGCTCGTTAATCTCGGCCCGTGCCTTATCGTCTAACGGACCCTTCAGGGTGTCCCGCAATTCATCGATCAATTCGGCAGAGACGCCCGAGAAATTATTGACGAAATTGAGCGGGTTCTTGATCTCGTGGGCGATGCCCGCGGTGAGCTGACCAAGCGAAGCGAGCTTCTGCGTCTGGACCAGACGGTCCTGCGTGGTACGCAAGTCCTCCAGCGACTTCGCTAGTTCGCGCGTGCGGGCCTCGACACTTTCAAACAGGCGCACATTTTCGATTGCAATTGCGGCTTGGTCAGCAAAAGTCGAAACCAGTTCGATCTGTTTGTCGGTGAAAGGCCGTACTTCCGAGCGCGTCAAAATCAGGACGCCGATCGGGGTGCCCTCCCGCAGCATCGGAACGGCGAGGATTGTTCGGTAATCGCCCAACCTCTGCCCCTCCAACAAGGTGTATTCTGGATCAGCCTTTACGTCGGGGATATGAACCAGTCGACCTTCGAGCAGTGCGCGCCCGGACGCCAAGCCTCGTTCGGGAACGATTGGAATCTTTTGGATATAGTCCATGAATTCGGGAGAGAAGCCGTAGGTCTCGGCACTATAGAAGGCTCCGTCTTTCTGGCGGGTAATGGTAGCCTTGTCGGCATCGCAGAGCCGGGCTGCCGATTCAACGAGAGTTTGCAGAACTGTCCGCAGATCGAAAGTCGACCGGCTAATAACCTTGAGCACGTCGGCGGTGGCGGTCTGCTGCTGCAAGGATTCGCGCAATTCGTTGAGCAGCCGCGTGTTCTCGATGGCGATGACGGCTTGAGCGGCAAAGTTTTTGACCAGTTCAATTTGTTTCTCGGTGAAAGGCCGCACCTCCTGACGATAGATGAAAATAGCGCCGACTAGCTCGTGCTCCTTAAGCATCGGAACGGCGACAACAGTACGAGCACCGGCAAGCTTGAGAAGACCACTCCTCGACGGATCGTCATAGTAGGCTGGCTCTGCTTGGATATCCGCAATCTGCGCTGGCTGTTTTGTCGCCAATACTTGCCCGAGCGCGGTTCCGACGCGATGGCGAGTAAGCGGTTCGCGTCGTCGTGCCTCGGCGTATTCGGGGGGCGCTCCGTAAAGAGCGACAGTGCGGAGTGCATCGCCCTCCGCCAGCATGAGGTTGCCGAATTTGGCACCACAAATGCGCACCGCATTTTCCAGCATAGCGTTAAATACTGGTTCTAGTTCGCCCGGCGAACTACTGATAACGCTCAGGACCTCTGAGGTTGCCGTCTGCTGCTGCAGGGACTCGGAAAGCTCGCGCGTTCGCGCTTGCACCTCGTCGAACAGGCGCACGTTTTTAATTGCGATCACGGCTTGATCGGCGAAAGCCTGTAGCAACACAATCTGGCGTTTCGGAAAAGATCCAGCATTCGCACGGGCAACGGCGATTGCCCCGATTGGATTGCCTTCGTTCAGCAAGGGTACAGCCGCAATACTTCGATAAGTCACCGCTTTGGCGAGGCCTCGGCCTCGCGCGCCATAAGAGGGGTCAGCCTCCACATCTGGTATTTCCACAACCGCGCGACGCACTATCGCACGGCCTGCCGCTGTGTCCTCGCTAGCTGGCATTGGAAGAATGCTGTGAAAAGCGTCCAGTCCTTCAGCGCTTAGACCACAACAGCTGGCAAAGTCCATTACCTTGCCATCAAACCGAAGCACGAAAGAAAACTGACCATCACACAGTCTTACCGCACTCTCAGCTATTGAATCGAACACTGGTTGAACATTCGTCGGCGAGCTGGAAATGACACGGAGGACATCTGAAGTCGCCACCTGCTGCTCCAGCGATTCGCTCAGATCGTCGGTGCGCTGGCGCAGCTCGCTAAGCAGCCGCGTGTTCTCGATGGCGATGACGGCCTGCGCGGCAAAGTTTTGCACTAATTCAATCTGCTTGTCAGTGAATGGTCTGACCTCCTGGCGCATGATGGTTATCGCACCAATTAGCTCATCATCCTTTAGCAATGGCACAGCAAGTGCAGTTCGGAATTTTCCTAGTTCAACAGAGTCAACAATAGCTGGGTGTCGGTCGATGTAGGACTGAAGCTTCATAATGTCGGCCATGTGCACGACCCGCTTTGTGATCGCAGCTTGGCCAAGTGGTCCGTCTGGTGGCGGTTTAAGGTTCGGCTCGCGCCTCCGTGCCTCAACATATGCGGCCGGTGCATCGTGAGTAGCAGCAACCGCGCGGTAGGCATCGGCCTCGCGAAGATACAAGGTACCGATCTTGGCTTCGCAAATGCGCATCGCATTTTCCAGCATGGCCTGGAATACCGGCTCCAATTCGCCGGGTGAACTTGAAATGACCTTGAGCACCTCTGATGTCGCCGTCTGCTGCTCCAGTGCCTCGGACAGATCGTCCGTGCGCTGTCGCAGCTCATTGAGCAGCCGGGTGTTCTCGATGGCGATCACGGCCTGCGCGGCGAAGTTCTTCACAAGCTCGATCTGCTTGTCAGTGAACGGGCGCAGCTCTTGGCGAAAGATCGTAATTACGCCGACCAGCTCGTTCTCTTTTAGCATCGGCACGATGAAAAGCGTCCGAGCACCAGCCAAATCCACCATTGCGATAAACGATGGGTCTTTTTCAAGATAGAGCGGCTCTGCTCTCATGTTGGCGATCTGTAACACTTGTTTCGAAGTGGCTACTCGGGCAAGCGGGTGACGTTGGTCGGCTTTAATTATCGGATGATGGTGGCGATATTCCGCGTAAACTTCGGGGACGTTATGGGTCGCTGCTAAAGGGAAGTCGCCATTATCATGAAGATTCAATGTGCCGAAATTTGCTTGGCAAAGACGCGTTGCATTTGCCAGCATGGTCTGAAATACGGGAGTGAGCTCGCTCGGCGAGCTCGATATCACCCGCAGCACCTCCGATGTCGCGGTCTGCTGTTCTAATGCCTCCGAAAGATCGCCGGTGCGCTGGCGCAGCTCGTTAAGCAGGCGCGTGTTTTCGATGGCGATGACGGCTTGAGCCGCGAAGTTTTTTAATAATTCGATCTGCTTGTCGGTAAAGGGGCGGACCTCCTGGCGGTATATGCCGATTGCTCCGATTAGCTTATCGTCCTTGAGCATTGGCACGACGACTATCGTGCGCGTCCCGGCGAGTTCAACGAAGGCACGGGTTGGCAAATCGCCATCGACATATGCCTCATCTATTCTAAGGTCGATGATGTGCAGCAACTGCCTTGTTTTGGCGACGCGGAAAAGCGGGCTCTTCGGGCTGGGATGGATGATTGGTTCACGCCCACGCTTCTCTGCGAACTCGGGGGGCGCGCCATGCATCGCCGCCATCCGAAATGCATCATTTTCATACAAGACGAGGTTGCCAAACCTCGCTTCGCAAATGCGCGTCGCGTTCTCCAGCATGGCTTGAAACACAGGCTCCAGCTCGCCGGGCGAGCTTGAGATGACCTTCAACACTTCCGAGGTTGCCGTCTGCTGCTCCAGCGATTCCGAGAGATCGTCGGTGCGCTGGCGCAGCTCGCTAAGCAGGCGCGTGTTCTCGATGGCGATGACGGCCTGCGCGGCAAAGCTTTTGACTAACTCGACCTGCTTATCGGTGAAGGGGCGAACTTCTTGGCGATAGATGGCGATGGCGCCAATTAGCTTGTTCTCCTTGAGCATCGGAACCATGAGCAGCGTCCGTGCGCCAGCGTCATCGGCCAACACAAGGAACGCAGGGTCTCGGTCGAGATAAGCCCGGTCCTTCCTGATGTCGGCAATGTGTTGCAGCTGCTTCGACGCGGCGACGCGGGCAAGCGGATTCGTTGGTCCGACGCGGAGCACTGGGGTGCGCCGCCGTTCTGCAGCGTAGGCCGGTGGCGGCCCGTGCATGGCCACCACGCGATAGCCGCCTTCCTCCGCTCGAAGCATCGTCCCGAACTTGGCCTCGCAGATGCGTACCGCGTTTGCCAACATGGATTGAAATACGGGTTCCAGATCGCCCGGCGTAGAGCTGATAACCTGCAGCACCTCCGAGGTTGCTGCCAGCTGCTCCAGTGCCTCGTCGCGCTCGCGCTTTAGGCGATCAAACTGTTCTGGTGAGTGGTCAGTTGATAGGTGTGCGGTCGGCGTTTTGCGAGCCTTAGAGCTAACAGCGCTATGGCCCCGCCCCTTGACCGGCTGGCCGGTTGCTCTACCGCGCTGTTTCATGACGCGCCCCCTGGGCGGTTCACGATGAGCCTCAATTTTATCAATTTCCAGCGGTCGCGCTATGTCCGCTTTGGGTCAAAAGCAGACATGTGCGGTGCAAGAGAGCATGTCCGCTTTACCCCCAATAGCGACCACAAAAGCAGACATGCCGCATTGGTGATGTCTGCTTTACACCTGAAAGCGGACATGTGCGGTGTAAACCGTCATGTCTGCTTTGGGCCACAAGCGGACATTCGCCTTCATTCGATCACTTGGTCGGCGCGGCCGAGAAGTGATGGCGGCACGCTGAGGCCGAGCGCCTTGGCGGTTTTCAGATTGATGACCAGCTCGAATTTTGTCGGCTGAACTATGGGCAGGTCGGCGGGCTTGGCGCCTTTCAAGATCTTGTCCACGTAGATTGCAGCGTGGCGATACATGTCGGCTTCCGCGAATGAATAGGTCATTAGTCCGCCTGCCTCGGCAAACGCACGAATAATCCCAACGCTGGGTATTCGGTACCTCAGCGCCAGCTCAGCTACGCGTTTGGCCGGTAGACTCGCTTGAACGATGATAGCATCGGTCCGCTTTTGCTCCATTGCCGGAAAAGCCACCTCAAGCTCCTCAGCGCCATGAATCATTGCTGCATCGATGGTGACTCCGGTGGCTCGGCCACCAAGCCGGATTTGATCGAGAAACGGTCCTGAAAATGGATCAGGTGCATTGGCCAGCGCCGCCACGCGTCGAGCCGACGGCAACAACTCTTGGATCAGTTCTACACTTTTGCTGGCCAGCTCCGCGGCGACACCCGACATACCAGTCACATTTCCGCCGGGCCGGTCGAGGCTCTCGACAAGTCCGTTTTCAACCGGATTCCCCGCCAACGCTATAACGATTGGAATTTCGCGCGTCGCATGCTTCGCAGCGAGTGCAGGCGGCGTGAACCAGGTTACGATGACATCGACTTTGAGCCGCACTAACTCTGCCGCCAATTCGGGAAGGCGATCTATCTTTCCTTGGTCCGATCGGAGTTCATATCGAATGTTTTGCCTCTCGACGTAACCCAGCTCACGCATCCCCTCTCGAAATAGCCGCCAGAATTGTTCAGAACCCGGAGACCCAACCACCAGAGCGCCGACGGTTGGTACTTTCGGCTGCTGTGCACGTGCCGCAAGCGGCCATCCGACTGCCGCGCTGCCGATGAGCGTGATGAATTCTCGCCGCTTCATTGCCGCCCCCCGAGGCTCAGGACAGGCATCGTCGGCTGAAACTAGCATACTGAACGAGCGCTATCGAATGTCCGCTTTGGGTCACAAGCGGACGTTCGCACCGCAAAGCGTCACGTCCGCTTTACTCCCGATAGCGACCACGAAAGCGACTTCTCTCAAAAACCCATGTCTGCTTTGACCCCGAAAGCGGACATGTGCAGTGCACGCGCCGATGTCGGCTATTGGGCCAATAGCGGACATGAAGGGCTTGCGGGAACGCTTTTCAGACGAAAGCAGGAGCGCGCGGCAGCACAATCCTGATCTCAGTGAACTGACCTGGCTGCGTATCGACTTCGATTGACCCACCGTGCTGCTTGACAATGATGTCGTGGCTGATGGAAAGGCCAAGTCCGGTGCCTTCTCCAGTCGGCTTGGTCGTGAAGAACGGATTGAACATCTTTTCTCTCACGTCAGACGACATGCCGGTACCATTATCGCGGATGCTGATTTCCACCCGATCGCCAAGGTTTTTGGTCGAGGCCGTGAGCGTCGGCTCGTAGTCGCCACCATTGATCTCCGCCCTGCGTCTGGTCGCCGCATAGAAGCCGTTTGAAATCACATTCAACAGAGCCCGTCGGATGTCCTGCGGGAAAATGTCTGCCTCACCGGCAGACGGATCAAAGGATTGCCTGAGCTTGATCTCAAAACCCTGCGTCTCGGCCCGCGCTCCGTGCCAGGCAAGATTGAGGCTTTCCTCAACCAGCGCATTGATGTCAATCACCCGATGCTCGCCCGAGCCTTCGCGCGAGTGCTGCAGCATGTTCTTGACGATGGCATCCGCGCGTCTGCCATGATGCATAACCTTGTCGAAATTGCTCTTTAGCGTGTCGGCCAGTTCCTCAATTTCAGCGCGGGCTTTGTCGTCGAGCGGTATGCCCTTCAGCGTATCCCGTAATTCATCGATCAGTTCGGCCGAGATCCCCGAGAAATTATTGACGAAATTGAGGGGGTTCTTGATCTCGTGGGCGATGCCAGCGGTCAGCTGACCGAGCAACGCGAGCTTCTGCGTCTGCACTAGACGATCCTGTGTCGTTCGTAATTCTTCTAGCGATTTCGCTAATTCGCGTGTTCGCGTCTCGACATCTTCAAACAGTCGGACGTTCTCAATCGCAATTACTGCTTGGTCGGCGAAGGTTGAGACTAGATCGATCTGTTTATCGGTGAATGGTCGCGCCGCGTGGCGTAACAACAGAAGAACCCCAATTGGTATTCCCTGGCGCAACAATGGAACTCCGAGTACCGATCGAAAGCTGCCCAGTTTCTGTCCCTGGACGAAATCGTATTCTGGATCAGAGAGAACATCGGGCACATGAACGATCTTGCCTTCAAGCAGCACTCGTCCGACCACGGTTTGGCGTCCCGGCGAGATCGGATAGTTCATAACGTATTCGGTGTATTCGTGCGGAAAGCCATAGCTTGTTGCCCAATAGTATGCGTGGCCCTTGGGGCGAACGATGGCTGCCATCTCAGTTTCGCATAGCCTAGCAGCGGATTCGGTTAGCGTGTCGAGCACGGCCTGCAAATCAAAAGTCGAGCGACTGATGACCTTGAGCACGTCTGCAGTCGCCGTCTGCTGCTGGAGGGACTCGCGCAGCTCGTTGAGTAGCCGTGTGTTCTCGATGGCGATGACGGCCTGAGCGGCGAAATTTTGCACCAGTTCGATCTGTTTATCCGTGAATGGCCTGGCTTCCTGGCGATATAGGTTGATAGCGCCGATAAGCTCGCCCTCTTTGATCATTGGCACCAACAAAACGGTCCGCACGCGCGCGACTTCGACCAGGGCAACGATGCGACCCATTTTTTCGAGATACGACTGATCGATGCGGATGTCTGGAATATGGACAACTCGTTTTGTGGTGGCGAGTCGATCGAGTGGAGATCCTGAATGCTTTTTCAATTCGACGACAGAGTTACGTCGCCAATAATCGACGTAGCTTTGTTCACTGTGGTGGGTTGCTACACCTCGAAACTGTGTTCCCTCGTACAGGTACAATGTGCCGGTGGTGGCCTCACAGATCCGCGTTGCGTTCGCCAGCAGGGCATTGAAGACCGGCTCTAGTTCACCGGGCGAACTGGAGATGACCTTCAGCACCTCTGAGGTCGCCGCTAGCTGTTCCAGTGCCTCGTCCCGCTCGCGGGTGCGCTGGTCAAGTAGCCTGTCTCGATCGGCAATGGATGCAGGTGCGGGCGGCACTTTGCGACCTTTGGGCTTCGTCTTCTGACGCCGGCCCTTTGATGGCTGTCCGCTAACACCGCGTCGCTGCATGTCGCTCCCGGGCGGTTCACGACGATGCTCAATCCTAGGCAAATCCTCGTTTTTGCGCCATGGCAGGATGTCCGCTTTGGGTCATAAGCGGACGTTCGCACCGCAAAAAGTCATGTCGGCTTTACCCCCGAAAGCGGACATTTGCAGTGCAACGGCTAATGTCTGCTAAGGGCCAAAAGCGGACATGACCCGGAAACAGAAAGACCGCCTCGCGGCGGCCTCTCCGAAGTGATCAATGTTTTGATCAGTGAACAGCGGCAGTTGCTTTCTTCCGCTTCCTGCGCCAACCG
>Ga0310900_10000587_pt1 | contig 12767 bp, 10 predicted proteins | sample C24D1metaG_FD_203879 | JGI IMG/M metagenome (GOLD analysis project Ga0310900, IMG submission 203879) | Lab incubated soil microbial communities from West Virginia University Organic Research Farm, Morgantown, WV, United States - C24D1 | ecosystem: Environmental > Terrestrial > Soil >...
CAGATCATTGCCTTGCAGGACCGTTCCATTCCGATTGTAGCCATCGACAAATCCTTTTCTGGTTATCCGATCCTTTCGGTTACGGCCGCTAACCGTCATGGCGGCGAGATGGCTGTACAGCATCTTCTATCTGGCGGCTGCCGCAAGATCGCTCATATTTCCGGTCCTGCGCATGTGCATTCCTCCAGGGAAAGGACGCTTGCTTATGAGAAAACATGCAGAGATTTACCGTGGTTTGTGCCAAGTCTGATTGGTTACGGCAACTTCAATGTTACAGGTGGTTATGAGGCGATGAAGGAAATTTATAAACAGCATCCTGATTTGGACGGCGTGTTTGCAGGTAATGATCTGATGGCCGCGGGAGCCTTGAAGGCGTTAATGGAGCTGGGAGCTGCGGTGCCGGAGCAAGTGAAGTTAATCGGCTTCGACGGGATCCGAATGGATATGGTTTATCCTGAAATTACGACGATATCCCAACAAATCTACTCAATGGGAAAAACTGCGGCGGACTATTTGATCCGCTTAATCAACAATGAGCCTATCGAGCGGAAAAATTACGAGCTTGATGTGGAGTTTTTGCAAAAGGCAACGACCTGACACCTCGGGCAATGAAATTCTGCTTGGCCTGTGTATCTGCAGTTACCCTATCGGGACTGCAGGTCACGGGCTTTTCTTCGTATGTTCTCCCGCAATTTATCGCATTCTACTCGGAAGTATTCTTCTCTATATCACTATCTTGCTCTTATATTCGATTATCCGTACAAATGTATGCCGGTGAGGTATATTACTTACTATGTGATTAACTTCATGCGGGTGGGGGAAAATCGGTATGCAAACAGTGAAAACAAAGTATTTTGACTATGGGCAGGAAGAAATCAATTATTTAAAAAGCGTAGATGAAACGCTTGGAGCCGCTATGACGCGAATGGGGAAGGTAGAGCGTGTCGTGATTCCTGATTTGTTCACCGCGCTCGTCTATGCTATTGTAGGCCAACTCATTTCTGTGAAGGCCGTCCACACGATTTGGGCAAGAATGCAGGAGCGATTAGGTGAAATATCTCCGCAAAATATGGTCATGCAGACTGCTGAGCATATTCAAAAATGCGGTATGACGATGAAAAAAGCGGCTTGCATTAAAAATATGGCCGATACGATTAAACAAGGCGAGTTTCATTTGGATGAGCTGTATGACTTAACCGATGAAGAGGTGATCAAAAAGCTGCTGACTTTAAATGGAGTGGGCAGATGGACAGCGGAAATGCTGCTTATCCATGCGATGGAGCGCCGTGACGTCGTCAGCTGGGGAGATATTGCCATTCGCCGGGGCATGATGAAATTGTATAATCTTCGTTCCATTACAAAAGAGCAGTTTGAACAATACCGGCTCCGATATTCGCCATACGGTTCAATTGCATCCATCTACTTGTGGGAAATTTCAATTGAATAAGGGAGTTAAGGTGAAAATGCGGGAAAAGACGATCAGGGAACAGATAATAGCGTTGGTTGATGAGGATTATCAAAAATTTGCTGCGGCACTAATTCCGAATATTAACAATGTATTGGGCGTTCGGCTGCCCGAGCTGCGTAAGCTGGCTAAAAAATTGGCAAAGGGTGATTGGCGCAGCTACTTGCAGGAGGCGGAAAGCGAATACTTCGAGGAGATTATGCTGCAGGGGATGGTTATCGGTTATGCGAAAACGGATGTAGGGGAAATTTTGCGCTATGCAGCTGATTTTGTTCCGAAAATTGATAATTGGTCTGTGTGCGACAGTTTCTGTACGGGATTAAAATTCACTAAAACGAGCAGGGGGCAAGTGTGGGATTTTTTGCAGCCTTATTTATCGTCAAGTAAAGAATATGAGATTCGTTTCGGAGTAGTCATGCTTCTTGATTTTTATATTGATGATGAATATATTAGCAGAGTTTTACCGTTGCTCGATAACGTTGAACGCGAAGGCTACTATGTCAAGATGGCGGTTGCATGGGCCATATCGATCTGCTATGTGAAGCTTCCTGAGCCTACGATGCATTATTTGAAGAACAATTCATTGGATGATTTCACATACAACAAAGCTTTGCAAAAAATGACAGAGTCTTACCGTGTGGATCATGCTGCTAAAAAAATGATTCGCAGCATGAAGCGATAATAAAAAGAAGAACAAGCAGCCTATACATTTGTTTTTTACAAATGATAGGCTGTTTCGCTGCCAATCCAGATTCGCAATACGTTCTGCTAGACGATCAGGCATGCTGTAATCCGCCATCAAGAAGTACAGCGCTCTGCTCCAATTGCAAGAGTTTCGTTTTCATGTCGATGCCGCCGCGATAGCCGGTTAAAGCGCCGTTTTTCCCGATCACGCGATGACAAGGAACGGTAATCAAAACGGGATTTGCACCAATGGCGGCGCCGACTGCGCGAACCGCGGCCGGTTTTTGAATCTGCTCGGCAATATCCGAGTAAGATTTGGTCTGCCCATAAGGAATGGTGCAAAGCGCGTTCCACACGGCCAATTGGAAAGGCGTTCCGTAAAAATCGAAGGGCATAGTAAAGCTTTTGCGCGAACCCTGCAAATATTCGAGAAGCTCGTCAGCATAGGGCTGCAGCTGCGCATCATCCCGAATCAGCATGCTGCCCGGAAACCGGGCAGCTGACCAGTCTGTCAATTCATCCAACAGTCGATTCTGAGAGCCGACATAACAAAGTCCTTCCGTAGTAGCCGCGATGTGCATATTCCAATTCTCATGCGTTAAAATTGTCCAATAGATCTGCGAATTCAATTTGTTTCCCACTTTCGCTCACCTCCACGAACAGTATAACCCCAAACATAGACGATTGTACGGCTTCAGGAATGTAACAGCAAGATAATGAAATGACAGGCTGTCATAGGATCATCACCCCTGCGGCAGGTCCCTGTGTCTTGAAGCTCCAATCCCGGTTGGAAAATACGGTGTTGCGACGAGATGCATACTGTCCAAACCGGCTTAAAGACATCAAGTTACGCTTGGAAAATTTACTTGATTTACGAATATTGTTTACTAAACATTATTCGTGAAAACAACTCCTTAAACCTGATAAAAGTTGGTTTTATGCAAAATTCGAATTTGCTAGATAATTTTTTATGTAATAAAGAATGATATTGACATTGAAAGCGTTTTATTGATAAAATTAATTTGTGGAGATTAGTAAACATTAGTAAACAAAAAAGTCATTACAAGTTAGCGGGGATATAAATCATGTCAACGATAAGAGATATTGCTCTCGAAGCCAAAGTGTCCGCGGCTACCGTGTCCAGAGTGCTTAACGAAGACCACACTCTTTCGGTATCCGACGAAACGAGAACTAGAGTGCTCTCGGTTGCGCAAAAGTTACATTATGATCTCTCAAGAAGGAAGAAAAAGAACTTGCCGGAGAGGCCGGAGAAGCAGAGGACGGAGAAAGCCGGGATCGGTCTTCTGGTATGGTGTCCACCCGAAATCGAGTTCGAGGATTCCTATTTCCATTCGATCCGTCAAGGAATTGAAAAGCAGCTGCTCGAACTGGGCATAGAAGTCTTTAAGGTATATCGACTGAACGGACAGCTGCCGGAAAACGATTTAAACGAACTCGACGGTTTGATTGTTATCGGAGTGGCTCCCGACTTAATAGGCCGAATATTCACCCGGGATGATAGGGTCGTCTTCGTCAACCACTCGCCGGATGAAGAGCGTTATGATGCTGTCGTTTCCGATTTCAGGCAGGCCACTGAAAAGGTGCTTGATCATCTATTTCAGAAGGGGTACGAGAGAATCGGATTTATAGGAGGCAGGGAGCATGTCCATCGGCTGAATGGGGATAAGACGGATATCGTGGAACAACGCCGGCTGAACTACGAAAGGATATTGAAGCAGAAAGGATTATTCCGATCTGAAGATGTTCATTTGGGGGAATTTTCTATTCCGGAAGGATATCGCCTAATGAAAGCGGCGATTAAGCAGGGGAACCTTCCGCAAGCGTTTTTCATAGCAAGTGACCCGCTTGCCATTGGCGCACTGAAAGCACTCCAGGAGGAGGATATCCCGGTTCCTCAGCAAGTGGCGCTCATCGGCTTCAATGACATTGAAATGGCATCCTTCGTAAGCGTGCCGTTAACAACGGTCAAAATATTCACGGAACAAATGGGCAGGACGGCGGTTAATCTGCTGATGGAGCGCATTAATGGCAGATCTATTCCAATTAAGGCCGTGATCCCGACTAAGCTTATTGTTCGCGAGAGCTGCGGGGCTTAATTTGTATCGCGATGAGAGGAGGTGCTGCCTGGCGTGATGAGGGGATTCGTGCAAATCGGCGGGGGGATGGAATACCGCCAAGTCAAGAAAAATATAAAAAAAGAGACTCCCACGAAGGAGTCCAAAAAAGGAAAATTTGTTTCAAGATCAAGTATAGGCGATGGGTAACGCACCGTCAAATCCTTATTCAATGTGTAAACTAATGCACTAATTAGGAGGCATATCTATTTATGAAAAAAATAAAAATGATATCTTTGTTATTTATCCTTATTCTTACTTTGATCGCTTCGGGCTGTTCGTCGAATAAAGGCGGCAACGAGACTGAACCGGCTGCAAATAACGGGAAAAATACTGAAGCAGCAAAAAAAGGGGAAAAAGTAACGCTGACGATTTACAGTACGACAAATGACCAAGGCACGCAAGATGTTATGGAAGAAATTGGACAATCCTTCTCCAAAGAACATCCGAACGTCGAGTTGGAATGGCAGTTTCCTGCTAACGACTACGAGAACGTTCTGAAAATGAAAATGGCCGCCAAAGATATGCCGGATATTTTCGATACGCACGGCTGGTCCCAAGTCCGTTACGGCAATTTTGTTGCGGATTTGTCCGACCAGGAATGGGTCGCGAATTTGTCCGATGCGATGAAACCGATCGTAACCGATGCTAAAGGCATGGTTTACACTCTTCCGTTGAATGCTGCTAAGGATGGCCTTACTTATAACAAGGATGTTCTTGATAAATACGGCATTGAAGTGCCTAAGACGTTGGATGAATTGATTGCTGCCGGCGAGAAAATCAAGACAGAAAGCAAGGGAGAAGTCATTCCGTTCTTCTTCTCCGCGACCGACGCGGGTTCGCTGGCTCAATTCTTTGATTATTTCGCGACTCCGTTATTGATCAGCGCGAAGGAGAACCATGCGAAATCACTGCTTGACGGCAGCTTTGATTGGAACAATTGGACGCCGCTGGCGGCGAAATTCAAAGAAATGTACGATAAAGGATTGATGAGTGAAGATGTATTAACAATACGTGAGACAGACCGTCCACAGCTGTTCGCCGAAGGCAAAATTGCATTCTCCTTTACTGCGCCAGGCTTTGTACCGGATGCATTAAAAATCAATCCTGACGTGAAAGTCGGCATTATGCCGGTTCCTGCCATCGTGCCTGGCGATACACCTACATTCTCCGGCGGCGAACGCTTCACGATGTCAGCCTGGAAAGATGGGAAAAATCTAGAAGTATCCAAAGACGTCATTAGCTTTTTTGCAAAGCCGGAAAACCTGAAGCGGATTTCGGAAGCATCGGGAACGCCAGCAGCTTTGAATGGAATCACACCAGATCTCGGCATATACACCGAATATTATGACATGTACAAAGACATTCGCGTATTCCCGTACTTCGACCGAGTCTATCTGCCTAGCGGAATGTGGGATGTTATGCAAACGACGTCTTCCCAAATTCTTGGCGGCGAGCTGACACCTGAAGATTCTTCACAAGTCTACAAGCAAGAAATTGAACGCTTGAAGGCCCAACAGAAATAAATGAACATTGGATTGGCAGAAGGGGGCTTCCAAAGCCCCTTCTATCTCCTCTATAAGAAAGGAATCAAATTATGCGCCCGATACGTAATTCGACTTTTTCGCTAAACCTTATGTATGTCCCGGCGTTGCTTTTATTTGCATTGTTCATTTATTACCCGTTCTTCGAGGGGATTAAAGTTTCCTTCACGAACTGGGATGGGTTTAATCCCACGTACAGCTGGGTCGGATTTGATAATTACGCCCGGATGCTGGAGGACAAAAATATTGGAACCGTTATACGCAACACGCTCATCTATGGGGTGGGAAGCACACTTTTTCAAAATTTGATCGGATTGTTGTACGCTTTGCTGCTCAACCAAAGCATCCGGACCCGCGGTTTGACCCGTACAATCGTTTATTTACCGGTAATCGTGAGCCCGCTCATCATGGGTTACATCTGGTACTTCTTTTTTCAATACCGGGGTGGGGCCCTTAACGATATCATCCTGTTATTCGCAGATAAGCCGGTAAATTTACTGGCCGATCCTCAAATTAACATCTTTATTATCACATTCGTGAACACATTCCAGTATCTCGGCATTGCAATGGTGATCTATTTAGCCGGTTTGCAATCGATTTCGAAGGATTATTACGAAGCGGCTTCCATCGATGGAGCGAGCTCGCTCACAAAGTTTTTCAATGTCACACTTCCGCTGCTTGCGCCTTCCATTACGATTAACATCGTTCTCAATTTGATCGGAGGACTCAAGCTGTTCGATGTCATTATCGCGCTTACGAAAGGCGGTCCGGGCTTCGCGTCACAGTCGCTGTCCACGATGATGTATAAAACCTACTTCGGTGCTCAGGATGCAGGTTATGCGGCCGCTATGGGCAATCTGATGTTTTTCATGATTGCTATCATTAGTATCGCTGCTTTGATTTATTTCCGGAGGAAGGAGATCCAAGCATGAAAACAAATCACAAGCTTTCGATTGTACTGTCCGTCCTCATCGGACTCATTCATATTCTTCCGTTCTATCTGCTGATCACGACATCTTTCAAGCCGATGAGCGACCTCAGCTCCAAATGGAGTCTTCCCCAAACGATGGATTGGAGCAATTTCACCAGCGCATGGGAAGGCGCTGATCTCGGACGAGCCTTTATAAATAACACCGTCATTACGGTCTTATCACTTATGGGGATTATTCTAATCGGAGCGTGTGCAGCTTATCCGCTCTCGCGTTTTCAGACGAAGCTGAACAAATTTGTCTACCTGCTATTTATTTCAACACTCATTGTACCGCCGCTGACGATTCTTGTTCCATTGTATCAATTTTTTATCGACATCCACGGGATGAACACGTATTGGGGAATCGTTCTGCTGCATGTGACGTTCAGTTTGCCGATGACCATTTTCCTGTATACCGGATTTATCAGTTCGATTCCGAGGGAGTTGGATGAAGCGGCGATGATGGACGGCATGAGCCGGTTTATGCTGTTTTTCAAAATGATTTTGCCCCTGCTCAAGCCGGTGACGGCGACGGTTCTCATCATGACAGGAGTCGGTATTTGGAACGATTATCAGTTCTCGGTATTTTTCCTGCAGAAGGTTGAAATGCGGACTGTGACCGTGGCGCTCGCGTCCTTCTTCGGACCGAATGCCAATCGGATTGGTTGGGTAGCCGCAGGCTCTCTTCTTGCCGCATTGCCTGCTACAATGATGTATTTGTTTATGCAGCGCTGGTTCATCTCCGGACTTGCTTCGGGATCAGTTAAAGGATAGTTTGAACGTTTTGAATTAAGGGAGGATTATAGCGTGTCTATATTTTACGACGAAGAGCGAAAAATTTATCATCTGGCGACAAGTAAAACGAGCTATGTTTTAGAAGTCGTAAGGGACGGTTATTTGGGACACCGGTATTGGGGAAAGAAAATCAGCCGGTTCCGGGATTCGAATTCCTTGGTTTCCATCGATCGCCCGTTATCTCCAAACCCGTATCCGCATCTGAAAGACCGTACATTCTCTCTCGATACGCTGACTCAGGAGTATCCAGGGTACGGCACGAGCGATTTCCGAACGCCAGCATATCAAATTCAACAGGAGTCCGGATCGACGATCACTGATTTACGTGTGCATTCTCATCGGATTATGAAGGGAAAACCAGGATTGGAGGGCTTGCCTGCAACATATGTAGAGGATGAAAACGAAGCCGATACGCTTGAGGTCGAGCTTAGAGACGAAATTCTCGGCTTGACCGTAATCTTGTCCTACTCTGTGTTTGAGCAAGGGGACGCGATTACGCGGTCGGTCCGGTTCATTAATGAAGGTGCTCAAAAGCTGAGATTGCTTCGGGCTTCCAGCATGAGCGTCGATTTCGGCGATGCGGAGTATGAAATGCTCCATTTGTCCGGAGGATGGTCGAATGAGCGCAATGTGATCAAACGGCCGCTTCAAAAAGGAGTACAATCCGTCGAAAGCAAGCGGGGGGCGAGCAGTCCCCAGCATAATCCGTTTGTGGCGCTTCTCCGCCGCGATGCCGGTGAAGACTCCGGCGAAGTCTTTGGCTTCAACCTCGTTTACAGCGGAAATTTTCTTGCCAATGTGGAAGTTGATCAATACGATACGACCCGTGTCTCCATCGGAATCAATCCGTTTGACTTTACTTGGCTCTTGGAGCCAAGCGAAAGCTTCCAAACGCCTGAAGCTGTAATGGTTTATTCCGATGAAGGATTGGGCGGGATGTCCAGAATTTATCATAGACTTTACCGTACAAGACTGTGCAGAGGGGAATTCCGCGACAAAGAAAGGCCTGTTCTTATCAATAACTGGGAAGCGACTTATTTTGACTTCAATGCGGAAAAAATCGAACAAATCGCAGCCAAAGGGAAAGATCTCGGTATTGAATTGTTCGTCTTGGACGACGGATGGTTTGGTAAGCGTGATGATGACACCAGTTCGCTAGGCGATTGGTTCGTTGATCAAAATAAACTTCCTGGCGGCTTGGATGATTTGGCCAAAAGGATTAACAAGCTAGGTATGCAATTCGGATTGTGGTTCGAACCGGAAATGGTGAATGAGGACAGCGACCTCTACCGGAATCATCCGGATTGGGTCATCCATACAGCTGACCGTCCCCGTTCGACGGGACGGTTTCAGCTCGTGCTAGATTTTTCCCGCCGTGACGTCTGTGATGCCATTATCCGAATGTTATCGGATGTGCTTAACAGTGCCCCGATTACGTATGTGAAATGGGATATGAACCGCCATATGACCGAGATCGGCTCCGCATTGCTTCCTCCTGAACGTCAAAGGGAAACCGCGCACCGCTATATGTTAGGGCTGTACCGGGTGATGGAAGAACTTACGACGGCTTTCCCGCATGTGCTCTTTGAAAGCTGCTCCAGCGGCGGCGGACGCTTCGACCCCGGGATGCTTTACTACATGCCGCAAACTTGGACAAGCGACAACACGGATGCCATCAGCAGACTGAAAATCCAGTACGGCACAAGCCTCGTTTATCCAGTGAGCTCAATTGGAGCTCATGTTTCGGATGTTCCCAACCATCAGGTTGGCCGAGTGACGACGCTTGAAACAAGGGGAAATGTGGCATTATCCGGCGTTTTCGGATATGAGCTGGATTTGACGGCATTTTCGGAGCAGGAAGAACAATTGGTTAAAGAGCAAGTCGCTTTCTATAAAGAGGTGCGAAGAATGGTTCAGTTCGGTGATTATTACCGCTTGCTCGATCCTTTCGAGGGCAATGAAGCGGCCTGGATGTTCGTTTCCGAGGATGGCTCAGAAGCTTTAGCGTTTTACTTCAAGGTGCTGGCTCAGCCGAACTCAGGGTTCCGTACCTTACGGCTGAAGGGCTTGAATCCGGATGCCCTGTACCGGCTGGACGGCGGTGAACTGTTCGGCGGCGATGAGCTCATGTATGCCGGCCTCCGCGTACCGGCCGATCTTCTCATGGGGGATTTTCGAAGCAAGGCATGGAGGTTTCGCAAAGCGGATTGACGGCTGAGAGAAGACTGTCCTATTGCGGATACAATCCGCTGCAGGGATAGGCATGGGTGAAAAATATAACGGTCTTTAAACTCCCGCGCGTCAGGGGCCACATGTGAGTTGTATACTCCATGTGGTCTCTTTTTGTGTCTGCCGTTTCTTGTTCGAGACGATCGGCTTTAAGTGGAGGGTCGTAATTTCTGCCGGTTTGGATGGGTTGTTTTTATACCATTTCTTTTATGATAGACATTAAGCAGTCATTCAATAAGCAGCTGCACGGCTGGCAGTGTGCGAGCACAGAGTGGAAGGAGTTAGTGGATATGGCGAAGGATCAAATAAGTGTCATACAAGATACGGTATTCGAGGGGGTTATAGAGACCGTTCCGGTAATACCGCCTAAGGTGGCTCCTCCGGGAGGGCCTCCAAGCGAGGTTGAGCATATTAAACGCGGAAGTGAGTATTTGCGGGGCACGATTTACGACTCTTTGCGTGACCCGATTACAGGCTCAATACCGGAGGACGATAACCGGCTGCTTAAATTTCACGGGAGCTATATGCAGGATGACCGGGATCAAGGCAATGAGCGCGAGAAAAAGAAGCTGGAACCGGCTTACCAATTCATGCTGCGAGTCCTGGCTCCCGGCGGCGTTGCTTCGCCGGAGCAGTATTTGGTTTTGGATCAATTGGCATGCCGGCATGGGAACGGTACGTTAAGGCTGACGACGCGGCAATCGTTTCAGCTTCATGGTATTTTAAAATGGAACCTGAGGAAGACGATACGGGAGGTCAACGACACGTTGATGACGACCAGGGCTGCTTGCGGGGATGTTAATCGCAATGTCATGTGCAATCCGAACCCCTATCAGTCTGATATTCATATGGAGGTTTACAGCTCGGCGAGGGCGCTCAGCAATCATTTATCGCCGCGTACCCCGGCGTATCATGAGATATGGATAGATGATAAGAAAGTGGTCGACAGCCTGCAGGGGAGTTTGGTAGAGCCGATTTACGGGCTTGCATATCTGCCCCGCAAGTTTAAGATCGGGATTGCCGTTCCGCCTTCTAACGATATCGATATTTTTTCTCAGGATCTTGGATTTATTGCCATAGTAGAAAACGGGAAATTACAGGGCTTCAATGTGGCTGTCGGCGGAGGAATGGGCATGACCCACGGCGATAAGACAACCTATCCGCAGCTGTCACAGGTCATCGGATTTTGCAGGCCCGAGCAGGTTATAGATGTGGCAGAGAAAACCGTTATGATTCAGCGGGACTATGGCAACCGTTCGATACGGAAAAATGCCAGGTTCAAATATACAATCGACCGGTTTGGATATGCCTGGTTTATCCAGATGCTGAATGACCGAATGGGGTGGGAGCTGGAAAACGCGCGCCCCTATCAATTTGAGCACCACGGTGACCGCTATGGCTGGGTAAAGGGAAGTGACGATCAATGGCATTTGACTCTTTTTATTATGAACGGACGAATTAAGGATCATGAGGATTATCCGTTAATGACCGGATTGCGGGAAATCGCCAAAATTCATAAGGGCGACTTCCGGCTGACTGCGAACCAGAATCTCATTATTGCGAATGTATCCAGTAAAGATAAACCGAACGTGATGGAACTGGTGGAGAAGTACAGGCTCAGCGATGGCATCCGTCACTCTGCGCTGCGGCGAAATGCGATGTCATGCGTGTCGCTGCCTACTTGCGGGCTGGCGATGGCTGAGGCTGAACGCTATTTGCCGGCATTGCTGGAAAAGATAGAGACGGTATTGGATGAGGCCGGCCTGCATGAGGAAGAGATCGTCATCCGCATGACCGGCTGCCCGAATGGGTGCGCACGTCCCGTTCTGGGGGAAATTGCGCTGATCGGCAAATCCCCTGGCAGGTACAATCTTTATCTGGGGGCAGGCTTTGCGGGAGAGCGGATGAGCAAGCTCTATGAGGAAAATGTGAATGAGCAGAGGATAATGGAAATCCTTACTCCTATTGTCCATAGATATGCGAAAGAGCGAATGGCGGGCGAGCATTTTGGCGATTTTGTCATTCGGACCGGTTACGTTAAAGAGGTTCGTTCCGGACTGGATTTTCACGAGTAGATGATGATGGTTTTTAGAAGTGAATATATGGGGCGCTCCTTAGGGCGCCTCTTTCAATGGATGTGTAATATCCGAATAAAACTTTTTACAAAAAATAGTATTGGAGGTAAACTTTACGGGACGCCTCCGGCAAGGCTAAACGGGGGATAAACACATGTAGAGGAAATTTTAGCGAATACGAATAGGAGGAGGACTTATGACCAGATTGTTTCAGACAAATGAGCTAAGGAAGGTTCACCCGCTGGATGGCAGCTGGGATTTCGTTTCTGTCAAAGAAGAAGAGCTCGATCTGGACAAGCTCGACTATCGATATAAATTAACCGTCCCGGGCTGTTGGGAGATGCATCCCGATTTTCTTACGTATAGAGGGAGAGGAGCATACCGGAAGCGGGTGATTGTCAAAGAGACAACCTCGCTCCGCTTCGTATTCAAAGGCGTTAGCCATACGGCTCATATTTATTTCGACGGCCTCCATCTTGCAGATCACTATAATGCATACACGGCATTTCATGCTATCGCCAAAGACGTTGAGCCGGGAGAGCATGAGCTCGTGGTAGTCGTAGACAATAGCTTCGGAGAATTCTCTTCCCTGCATGTGCCGAATGACTATTATACGTATGGCGGTATCATTCGGCCTGTGGCGGTGGAAGAGATTAAGCATCTCTATATCGAACGAATTGCTTTTACGCCGATATGGGAGAATGACGGCTGGAAGGCTAATATTCAAGCGAATATTCGTCATGTGGAAAATCGAGAGCAGACATACAGTCTTCGTTTCCGGTTGAACGGCAAGGAATATGAAGCAGGCTTAGGCGAGGCTGCGGCGGATGGAACTAGCAGAGTTGGAGGAACATTCGAATTTCCCGGGGC